>Ga0222623_10000004_pt1 | contig 67114 bp, 73 predicted proteins | sample PLMtaG_FD_177336 | JGI IMG/M metagenome (GOLD analysis project Ga0222623, IMG submission 177336) | Groundwater sediment microbial communities from an aquifer in East River, Colorado, USA - PLM2_30_coex | ecosystem: Environmental > Terrestrial > Soil > Riparian zone | place: USA: East River...
TGCGCCAATCATTTGTCATCTCTACGACATGGATCTGATGCGGGTGGCGCAGATGTTTTCGGGCCAATTCGAGGAAGGCGACGGCGGTATAGCTGATTTTGCGGCGGCGGTGCAACGCTTAAAAGACCTGGCAGCGAACACGAATCAGCCAAAAGCGGCTGCGAAAAAGCCGAGGCGCGAGAAAAAGGAACAGGAAACGGACGCGCCTGATGGAGTGGCGGTCAGCGAATTTGCGGAGTGCTGGTTGACTTACAGTAAAGACGGCGACGGGATGAACGACGAGATACTGGTGATTCTCGATCGCAGAAATAAGGCGCCGATTTATTACGAATACGCGGCGAACGTGACGGTGCGCGGTGATCGCCCGTTTTACGTGGTTCGTCCAATGAACGTGGACGGTCGCTGGTGGGGCATGGGCGGGATGGAGTATTTCGATTCCGAACAGGAACCGATAGATCTGATGGTGAACCGTCACAATTTCGCGACTGGCAAGAGTGGCCGGGTAACGTTCTGGCGTCCGTATAACACGCTGGAAGGCGACGCGAACCCGAACCTGATATTGAACGATGGGGGCACCTACACGCCAAAGCCCGGAATGAAAGATGAAGACGTGCTTTCCTACGTCACGCTGCCGTATGACAGCGAGCGGTTTGAGTTTCTTCTCAATTTTTACATGCAACTAGAGCAGACCAAGAGCGGGGTGCTCAATAGCGCGGACCAGGAAATGAGCGGGCTCCCGAGCAACCAGCTTGCGACCGGGATCAACGAGATACGCGATAGCGGGCAGGAACTGTTTTCTCTGATGTTAATGGAACTTTTCGCTTCGGTAAAAGCGATCTTGCTGGCGACGATTGACATTATCTACGCCAACATGAACAAGACCGAAGTGTTCAGTTATTTCAACGGGGAAGCGAACGAGATTTTGCAGTTGACCCCGGATGAAGTGCGCGATCTGACGTTGAACGTGGCGTTGTCGTTGACCAGAAGCCAAAAGAGTAAAGCGGTGGAGATGGGTCAAAACGCCACGGGTTTGATTGGATGGTTTTATGGGTTGCCGCCGGAGTTGCAGTTGCGCGTGGCGCAATTTGCCAGGAACCAGCTAAAGGCGTTCGGCGTGCCACAGGCGGATAAGGTGATTGAGCCGGTGCCGCCGATGGTGCCGCCCGATGGGGGAATGAACGGCAGCGTAAAAGACGAGGCGTCTCGCGCGGCTGAAAGCGTGGGTGTCGGGCGTGTGAGGGCTGTTCCGGCGATATGAATCTCACAATTCGTGTTGCGTATGCCGATCCGCCTTACATCGGACAAGCGAGGAAGCATTACAGCCACGATCCCAACTGTGCAGAAGTTGACCACGCCGAACTGATTGAGCGACTGAACCAATATGATGCTTGGGCGCTCTCGCTCAGCTCGCCCTCATTAAAGGAAGTGCTTGCGCTATGTCCAGATGATGTGCGCGTCGGAGCGTGGGTTAAACCCTTTTGCGCATTCAAAGCGAACGTAAACCCAGCCTACGCTTGGGAGCCGGTGATATTCCGTGGCGGAAGAAAGCTAACCCGAGAACAGGATACGGTTCGAGACTGGGTTAGCGAAGTCATCACGCTCAAAAAAGGACTGACGGGCGTTAAGCCAGAGAGGTTCTGCTATTGGATTTTTGAGTTTCTTGGAATGGTTCCAGGAGACCAACTCGATGATTTATACCCCGGCTCGGGCGCGGTCACTCGTGCGTGGCTTTCCTATTGCGACACTCCTCGCCTGAGCTTGCAAGTAGCATGAAAATCTGATGACTCCGGAAGAGGCCAAAGAGCAGAGCACCAACAAGCAGGTGCTTGAGGCCACGGAAACGCTGAAGCGTAACAAGGCGTTTACGGGATATTTCCTTGGCCGACTCAAATCGAAGATCGACAAGTTGAAGCAATCGATTCTGTATAACGACAAGCTGACTGCGGAACAGATGCGCGACGCGCGTGTGCAACTGCGGACCTATGAGGAAATCCAGAAGCTGGTGGACAAGGATGAAGCAGCGGCCCGGAAAGGGCTGGGGATTAAGGATGGGGACGAGTAAGAGAGCGAAAAACGTCGAACGCTGAACGCCGAACATCCAATGTTTCAATGATCTAGCCGCTTCGCGGTCTGTTTCGATGTTTTTCTCGCGTTTGAGATCGCGCGCTTGACGATAATCTTTGCCCCAATCTTGGTGAACGGCAGTTTCGCGCGATCGGCTTCCTCTTTAAGCCAGCCAACGATTGTATCGATGTGCTGTTTGCACCAATCAATGCCCATCTGATTCATCACGAGCATCCGAGTATTACATTTGCAATTAGGGGCTGGTTTTAGGCCTAGCTTTGATAGCAGTTTTTTCAGCTCGGTGCCCGGTCCAGATAGATTAACGGGCTGTGTAGTTGGCGATTGCCGCGCGGGTAGAGCCGCCGAGGATAACTTGGGAACCACCGCCTTCGGCGCGTATTTCTTGCGCAAGACAGAATAAACTGCGTGTTCGATATAAAGAATGTCTCCCTCAATTCGGCCAGCTGAAAGAAACTCATCTAAATATCTAGCAGGCCGATTACCAGCCTTGGCTTGCAAATCCGAAATTCGTATTTTGCCAGGTTCACTCATGGTGCTGGTAAAAAACCACATGGATCAGGATCACAGTCAGTTCCACTCCCCATAAAAGTTCCGCCATCGACCTCACAAGCGAATTGAGTTACATCACTATAGCAAATACCGTCTAAACAGCACGCGCCCAGGCACGGATCAGGGTCACAGGTTGTTCCATCACCCTGATAAACTCCAGTAGGATTACTTATACACTCTGCTTCGCTAAGGATAAAACAACCATCACTCGTGCAACACGCGCCTGTTCCCGGCGGTGTCGTGCAAGTATCTTCTTCACACGGGACGTTATCACCCTGAAATGCTCCTTCGGCAGCGATGCACTCAGCCTCAGTTTTACAGGAGCAATCCTCACCCTCGCAGCACGCGCCTTTGCACTTGTCGGGACAGGCACCAACTACCCTAACGTTCGTGAGCGTAGTTTCGCCATTGACCTCTGGCGCTAAGACTTCATCCCCGATTATCTCAGTCTCTCCTACCGCAATCGTTACAGTCTTCGGTGTATCTACCAGGTCTCCATCATCATCAGGAACGAAGTGCTCATTATATTTAATGCGAATGTCGATGTCTTGCGGACAAGCTATTGTGAATTTCGGTTTGAATTTGGAAAGGCTGTCGCTGCTTCCCCCCTCAGTAATTATATCCCGGACAGCACTGCAAGAACCTCCAAAAGTCCCCGGATATGGAACATCATTTAGATGTTCAAGAAGCATCTCATCGGTGTATGGGTCAGATAGATACCAACTGCCAGAAGATACTGTGCGATAACCTTCAAAGGTGTGATCGGAATGCAACGTAGCGGATGTTGGCGATACATCCCAATCATCATCGCTCGCAAATGGCGGACTAAACCAATCCAAGCTACCATAGGTCGTTGTTGGCGGAGAGGCGTCACAATGAGTGGTAACGGTAGTGCAGTCGCCAAGGTGTGAATCAGGAAGAAAATCGCAATCAAGTGAAACATCTGGCACCAAACCAAGATGGTGCTCCATATTTGTGCATGTCTGGACTGCTCCTTCAACGTTCCCTCCACATGGGCCAACCCGCGTAACAGTGGATGTATAATCGTTTATCCCGCGCCTGAGATAATGATCAGTTTCTGTGCCATCAAAATTGAAAAATCCGCATTTTTGCACCTGAACGGAATCGCAAACTACAGAAACAGCAGGACAACACCCCGGAGCAAACAAAACCTTCTGCTCAGCAGGGTCATACAGGACCTTGCCCTCAGAATTAACTAAAACCCCGGGCATTACGCGCAGCCTTCCCCATCACCGCACTTGGTAGCGCCGCACTCAGCAACGCAAACGGCGATCCACTTTTGATTGCCGTCCGATGAATCGAAACCCCAGATCCAGTTTTTGTCTTCGTCGAGTCCTGTGGTGGGAAGCACTTCGAATACTATGTCGCCGCAGATTTCGTTGGTCGGGGTGACAACCGGTGTGGCTCCGGAGCTATCAACTTTTACGTGGCCTATTGTTTTGTAGGCAATGCCACCGGCGTTGTCTGGCGTGGCTGCGCCGTTGTTGAGCGAGACGCTGGTAATGGTTCCAGTGGATTGGTCTAGTGTGCATTCAGCCCAGATTTCGTCGCCATCGGCTACTTCTAACTGATAAGTGTCGCCGCTAGGCATTCCGCTGGGGTCGATGCCGTCGCTGTTGGGATCGTAAACTACGCCGTCGAGGATGAGCACCAGCGCGGTGCCTGGTTCGCTGGCATCGGAGAGACGGAAGGAGAAACGAACGCCATCTGCCGGATCAGCCCTGCCTGCGCGATCAGCGTCAACTGCCCATACTTTGCCGTCTGCGCCGACGATTCGCGCGGTCCTTGGCGATTTACTGGCCGGAACGTGGTCGGCGGCCCTGTGGATTTGTTGCAAGCCGCGAATGTGCGGCGGCGCATGTGACCAATTTGAGGGTTGCCAGGGCATTTTAGGGAACCTTTTTAACCACGAATGGACACTAATTTACACGAATAGCTGATTTCCCGGATGGCACGGATTTTGGTTTAGGAACACCGAGTAGGCTGTTTTGTTGGATAGGGATCGCTTCTGGATGCTCACGCCGATCAACAATATTTCCGTTCGACAGACACCCGCCAAAACCAGCTTTGACTACCTCGCGGATCTTACACAAAGCATCCACCTTGGGTTGATCTTCGGGTCTGATCGCCTTCAGAGATTCGTGTTTATTCGTGTCCATTCGTGGTTTTCTTTAAGAGGTCTGCCCACCAAGGCCAGCAGGCATCGGGGTTGCCGTGGCCTGTGGTGACGAGCTGCGCGTAAGCCTGGCTGGCGATGGCGCGCCGCATGTTTGGGTAAAAGGCCAGTTCGCTGGCGCGGAAAGCGGCTTCATCGGGTGAATCGACCAGAAAACCGGTTTCTTTGTCGGTGATCAGTTCTTTGGCGCCGCCGCGGTTATCGGCTATGACCACTACGCCGGCAGCCTGCGCTTCGAGCATAATGCGACCCAAAGCTTCTTCCCATTGGTAATCGCACACGTGCACAAGCACATGGCTACGGGCGTAAAGCTCCGACAGCGTTTGGCTGTCGTGTATGTGCTGGTGCAACGTGACGTTGAGTTCGTTGTGCCATTTACAGGAATTATCGGTTGCCGTTGGGTCGCCTACTTTTGCGGCGGCTTCCGGGCCGAACCCGGCAATTTCGATCTGGACGCTGGCGCCCGCGGGCGCGGTGACACCGCAAAACATGCGCCACGTGTCGGGATGCCATTTATCGGGGTCGTCCCGGCAGATTTTCAGGGCGCGAAATGTTTTGTCGTCGCGCTCGGTTCTGAAACGCAGTGGCAGATAGCGGCTTTTGGTGTTGATGAAAGCTTTGTAACCTGAGCGGGCTTTAACGGCTTTATGAGCGCGCCGGGCGATGATGGGGCCGAGTTTGTCTGCCAACGCGCGGCTTTGAAAAAAAAACTCGTCGATTAAGCCTTCCCGGTGCGCGGCGATCTCGTCGTCGGTGGCGTAGTGCATACAATCGGAGTAAACGAAATAACCGGGGCGATCGTTATTTTCCCGGATGAGCGGGAACAGGCGGACGCCTTCACCGAAAGACATGAGGACCTGGCACTCTTTGAACATGCCCGGTGTGTACTGAACCAGTGTTACGCCAAGTTTGTCCCGGAGATAATCGGCAGCGGGGTTGCCGTGGTCAATGATCGGATCGCCCGGCGGCACGATCATGCGCACAGGGACTTTGCGCGAGCGCAATAGCTCGATGGCGCCTAATATCTCGGTGCCGCAGCCGCCGCATTGGTGGACGATGCCGAAGAAGTTGATCATCCTGCTTTGCCAAGGCTTCGCAGGACGAAGGAGATCGTCCAATGTTGAATTAAGATCATGTGGGAACGCCTTCAAAGAACAGGCCGCCGGCTACGGGGATTTCCATTTGGAAGTCTACGGACACGTCTTCGTAGCGTGTTGAAACTTCCGGGGCAGGATTTTCGGTGGTAGTGGAAGTGCGGCTGCCGTGCGTGGTGCTGGTGGTGCGGGTCGGATCGGTGTGGGTGGTTTGCCTGCTACTGGAACCGCTTTCAGAGGCTGAGCCGCTGCTAGAAGTGGACGTGGAATGGGAACCACTGCGACTGCCGGAACTGGATCGGCTTGAACTGGTGCTGCTAGAATGCGTGCCGCTGCGACTAGAGGACGCACTGCGACTGCTCGATGTGCTGGCGCTATGCGTTCCGCTACGCGAACCGGTGCCACTACGCGACGACGATGTGCTTGCGCTGTGCGTCCCGCTACGCGAACCTGTTCCGCTGCGACTGCTCGACGTACTGGCGCTGTGTGTGCCACTGCGTGAGCCGGTGCCACTACGCGATGACGATGTGCTGGCACTATGCGTCCCGCTGCGGCTTGAACTGGTGCTGCGACTGCCTGACGTGCTGGCGCTGTGCGTGGTAGCGCGGCTGGTGCTTCCGCTGCGGCTGCTGGACGTGCTACGGGTGCCGCTGCGGCTACCGGTGGCTGAGCGCGTAGAGGATTGGCTTGTCGAATGGCTAGATGAACTGTTTTCCGATGTGCCGTGCTCAGTTCTGCGTTGGTATAGACGGTAATCAGCCATTATAGGGGTGGTTCCTCGTAATAAAGGGTTTCGACGTTAGCGCCGCCCGTAACATGATAGGTTACCTGGTCGCCGGCGGACGAACCGCTTTCGGACGACGATTCATCGTGCGTCTCTGAATCCTCGCTGGTGCTGGTCTCGCTTGAGCTCTGGGTTTCGCCGCCGCCGTCGCCACCGGCGGTTTCAGAGTTTTCTGCGCCTGTAGAATTGTCAGCGGATTGCTCACCGCCGCTGGAAGCGCCTTCGTCGCTGGATTGGTTGCTTTCAGCGGATTCTTCGCCGCCGCTGGAAGCACCCTCGTCGCTGGATTGGTTGCTTTCAGCCGATTGCTCGCCTCCGCTGGACGCGCCTTCATCGCTGGATTGGTTAGTTTCGCTGGATTGCTCGCCGCCGGCGGTAGCTGAGTTATCGATGCCACCGCTTTGTTCGATGGAAGAATCGCCGCCTGCAGCGGATCCCGATTCGACGCCGGCACTGGCCTCGCTGCTTTGGTCGGTGCCGGTGTTGATGCCGTTATCAGTTGAGTTACGGGTGGAAGCGGTCACACCGGATTCGACACTGGTGGAAACGACGCCTTCGCGGACTTCGTAAACGGTGGAAGGATCGTCAACGGTGACGCGGACAATGGGGCCGGAGCGGGACGTGGAACTGATGCGGGTAAGATCGTCTTTGCGAATGATAGCTTCGCCGGAGATGCGAATGGTGGCAGGCTCGAGGACTTGCAGAATGTTATCGTCCCGCGTTTTGCGCAGGCCCACGCGTGTTTTATAGCAAAGCTGCGCGATAAAATCGGGCAGATCATTTAGATGAATCTTTGCCACCTTGGGAAGTGAGCGTAGTTTGACAGCGGAGCGCAGTCAATAGAGAATGGAAAGGCTAGGAATGAAGAAAACGCTCAAACGCCGAACGTCCAACGCTCAATTTGAGAAAGATACTATGCTCTTGACAGCGGTTAGCTGTCGTGAGAAACAGCTTTGCTAATGAAAGCGTTTCCGCGGTCGAACAGGATTTTTCGGCACGCGTTTGCGTTTGCGTTTGATGATGCGCCTAGCGTCTGGCTGGGGGTTGGTTACACCCTGGCTTCGCACAAGATTTCGTTGAACACCAACGATGCGACAAGTGATAAAACGCTGCCGCAGTTGACGGACGCCAAGGCTAACGCAACCACGGGCGACATTCGGACAGTGGCGTTTGCGATAGCGGAAGCGTTGTTTCAGGCGTGGCTGGCACAGGGAGCCGGTGGGCAGCCACGAAACATGGTTATTCGCCGGAGCGCGAGCAGCGCAGGCACCAACGACACTGTTACCTACACCTACCAGTTGCAGTTCACGCTGGACCCGAGCGGGACGTACACTGTAGATGATGAGCCGGCGTAATGGCGGAAGAAAACGCCGAACGCCGAACGCTCAATGTAGAATAACAGAAAATGACAATAAAAGGGATAGCAATAGCGTTTGGGGTGATTTTGCTCGTCATTTTCTTTCTTTGTTTTCTTTTCCTTTTTTTGCCTAGTGGATTGTGAACGCAGGCAACTGAGACGGTCGCGCTACCTTAAACTTGGCATTGACAGCGTTTCGCAGTCGTGGTAAGCGCGAGAACATGATGAAACATTTGCTTCGCTGGCTGCTGATTCTTTCGATTGTGCCGTTGGTGGCTTACGCTGCCACAATTTATGTGGGGCCGCAGACGGACGGTTATCACATCGGGCTACAGTCGCATGACCGTGTGGGATTCCGCGGGGCAAAGCCTGTGGGCAAACCGATCATTACCGGTACGGCAACCGCAGACATTATCGCGGCGCTGGCAGCGCAGGGGCTTCTGGCCACGGCCACGCCAACCTCCACGGCCACTGCAACCTCTACGGCGACCTCAACGGCCACAGCGACCTCAACGGCAACCGCGACTGCGACCGCGCCTTAACCACGTAAAGGCGCTTGCGCGCCCGCGTGGCAAGGGACGCATGTTTGCAGCGATGAAGTGGGTTGGTGACGTTTTTTGGATAGTGCTTGGGATTCTGTCGATCCTATTCATTTTCTACACTTTGCTGTTTTCGTAACACTGCTTCGCTGAAGCTACGTAGGGGTACCCGCGCTCCTGTCGTTCCTGTTTTTCTTTGTTGACAGCGTTTCGCTGTCGTGATATGCCGCAGTCTCAAATGGATGAGACTCAAACCTCTGGCGAAAGCCGGGGCGAGCAATCTTCTGGTCAAACGGCGGGCGAGAGTCAATCGCAAGCGGCTGGTGAAGTGAAGGCTGAAGATACGGCGCATAGCGCCGTGGCTACAGCGGGAACTGAATCGGGTGCTGCCACTGCGTCTGAGAAATCAACGACACCACAACAGGGCGAAGCTGAGGGGGAACGCGGCGAGGGCGCTGCGGCTACGGCGGCGAAGCCTGAGCGGTCCAAGACCGCAGTGGGTGTGGAAGATTATGAACGGATGAAGGCGGATGCGCTTAGTCCGAAGCCAGCAACTACGGGTCCGGCTGTTGTTTCCGGTGGCGAAAGCCCTGGGAAAACAGAGGAGCAGAAAACGTCCAACGCTGAACTTCCAACGTCGAACGCCCAAGTAGAAGAGCCGCCTAAAGGCGGGACTCCGAGCGAGGCTCAGGGCGAAGGCGGCGGCGAGGAGGAGAATAAACTTCCTGATCGGGTTCGGCTGGGCGGGCTTTCGGATGCGGACAAGGGGCACATAGTGGCGGCGAAAGCGATCGCTACGGCTGAAAAGATTCCGTTTGCGGATGCGTTATTTCGCGTGACTGGAAAGGCGACGGCGAAAGCTGAAGGCGCTACGGGTAGCGAAACGGCTACAGAGACGGCAGCGACGACGGAGGGTGCATCGAGAACGGTTGAGCAAATCCAGGCGGATATTGCGGCAAAAAAGGCGGAGAAGAAAGACGCGGCCGCGCAGCTTGATCTGAGTAGGACGGCTGAAATCGATGATGAACTGGATACGTTGCGCGACGAACTCGGTATGGCCCGCAGGGCGGTTGAGGAAGCGAACTGGCTGGCTGAGAACGAACGGCAAACGCAGTTTCAGACATCGGTGCGCGATTCCAAGAAGCGCCTGCTGGAAGCGTATCCGGACGCGGCAGACGATAACAGCGCGCTCTCGAAAGAAATGCTGGCCATCGCAGACGTGATGGAGCAGCAGAATAATCCGCTGGTCTATGAGGCGGACGCGCCGTTTAAGATTGGGCAGATGGCTGCGAACAAGCGCGGGATACCGCCCCAGAGCGGACCAAGTAAGAAAGAATCTTCCACACCTGCTGCGGGAACACGGGCCGCGGCACCTGCCAAGCCGCAAGGCGTAAGGCAGGAAGCAGTGGTGTCCAAACCCGCAGGCGGACCGGCAGCAGCCGGGAGCGCCCGCACAACCAGCGGGGGGAACGGACAGACTGCTATTGACCCTGAAAAAATCAGGACGGTGGAAGATTACGAAGCGGTGAAGGCCGAAGTAACCGGCGCGCGCAGATAAGTCTTTTCATTCGTTTTCCGGCGCACCTGAGCGGGTGGGCCAGGTCGATCAGCACAAGACCAATTCTCTCATTCAGAGAAACATCCTGCTTCGCCAAAGGCTTCGCAGGACTACGGGAGAACAAACTTATGAAAACGATCAGAACTTATGGCGGATGGCTGCTCATGGCCGTCTGCTTTGTGGCAGCGAGCTACGCGCATGGGATAGGCCGCATCGTAGCGGATGCGGTTCCGTTTCTACCGTTGCTCGGGACGGTATTTTACGAGGCGAACAACACAGGCACGGCGTTAGCTGCCATGTCACCGGAGGATGTCCGGAAGCTGTGGCAGGCAGGCGTGGATGTGTTCGAACAATCGAGCGATTACTTCAAAGATTTCGAAGGTGAGGGGGTGATGTCTTTGATTGATACAGTCACGGACACCAGTAAGGGCAAGGGCCAATCGATTCGGTTCACGGTGCAAAGCGGGTTCTACGATGAGCCGCACCTTGGCGAAGAACTCTTTGAGACCAAGGACGATTACGAAGAGATCCTAATCGACGGCAACGATCTTGAAGTGGATTGGGTGCGTCACGCATACCGATACACAGAGCGCATGGAAGAAGTAATGGGTATGCGCGGTGAGATCGTGAACGGCACGAACGAAGAGCTTGGCAAATGGTTCGGGCGCCTCAAAACCGAGCAGATGTTTATGATGTTCCGTGAAAAACTGCCGGCAGTGAATACGCTCTACGGCGGGAGTCACGCGCAAAACACGCTGGTTAGCGCCGATTCGCTTAACTGGAACTCGATCGTGCTCACCGGTTACATTCAGAAGCGCATGGGTGGCGCGCCGGCAAAAGTCGGCAGCATCAAAGGGCAACCGGTGTTCAAGAACGTGGTGGTCGCGCCGAGCGACGTACTGGCCAGCTTGGAAGTGGACCCTGAGTTTCGCCAGATTTTGCGCGAGACCAAGGATGAAGACGCGGCCAAACTGCTCTTTAGCGGTGGCTGGGCCAATGTGCGCGGGCACATCATCTCTGAGTACACGCCGATCGATCACGACGGAGAAGGCGCGGTAGGCAGCCCGCTCAATGGGAAAGCGTTCCTGGGCGTAGCGATTACTGCCGGCACGGCCGTGTTCGACATTAAAGGCGGCGGAAATGCGACTAGCGCGGCGAAGACCAAAAAGAAATACTTCAAGTATTTTCCTGGTTACGCCTATCGGTTCCTGCTCTCGGACATTCTCTCTGTGAGCAGCGCGGAGAAGTATTTGCTGATCATCAATCCGCCGGATGCCGTAACCGACCCGAACAAGGTGGGCATGTATGCCTACACGGTCGGGAACAATGGTAACAAGATCACGATTACAAAGCGGCTGGGATCCGCTGCCAGTGTCGCGCGGGTCACAACGCTTGGTAACGTGACCTGGAACACGGGCGTATGGCTGGCAGGCGCGGACGGGTTTGCCGGGCACACCGATGACCATCCCGAAGGCGCGTTGATTCTTCCCTGTAACGCGAACGGGCAACCGTTTGCGGATGTGCTGATGCTCGGTGCGCGCTGCGCACGGCGCGGTTACGGAAAATACCGTAACAAGCGGATGAGCGACCAGCACGAGGGCGGGTTCATCCAGGAGAATTACATTGTGAGCGTGTTCGGTCAGGCGCCGCGTAAGGACCGCTTGCAGCGTGTGCCCGGCGCCTTCCGGATCCGCGTCGCGGTCAATTACCCTGGCGTGCCGCTACCGGTGATCGTCTAAAGCTGTTTCGTGGGTTGCTACACCGGGGGCCGCCTTGGGGTGTTGGGCGGCTCCCGGAAAGCAGCGTTAGAAACAGCAAACCTATGAATACAGAACATAATCAGTACATCGTTACCCTTCGGTGGCCTAGCGCGCGGCCGGTGCCGAAATATGGGCAGTTCACTTGGAACGCGAACCTGCACCGGTTGGTGTGGCGCAATGAGATCGCGGAAACGCTTGGGCAACTGGCGGAGCTGGTGAACCAGGCGGTGGCGTTCGTTAAAGATCAGCGCAACGACATGCTCTTTGTGGAAGTCGTGCCGGTGCCGAAGGTGGAGATTCCGAAGGAAGCAGAGAAGATAGAAGATGGGAGTTCAGAGATGGGGGAAACACTGACGCTTGGCCGCGTACCAATCAGTGAGTGCAAGCTGCAACCGCAGGTGATTACACTTCAAGAGCAGATTACAGAACCCCAACTGCCACCCGCGCAGCCGACCCTCGCTGAGAAGATGGAGATGGCTGGGTTGCCGCGCAGGCAACCGGAATAACCAACCATGACGTTGGCGGACGCATATTCGAATTTGTTGAAGGTGTTCGGGATGCCGAACCCGGCTAACGCTCCGGATTTTATGCCGTCGATCATTCTCAATGAGATCAATGCCACGCTGCAGATGATGCAGGCCGGTGGCGAAGATTTTTTTACCCGGGAAGCCTTGGAAGTGGCGCTGGTCACTGGCCAGGCTGCGTATGATCTGGACGATGACATACAAAGCATCATCAGTCCGGCGCGGTTGTCGGATGACGAATTGCCGCTGCGGAAACTAACTACGCACGGGCAGCTCGTGCAGTTTGGCCAACTTTTCATGGGCAGGTTGAATAACGACGTGCCAAACGGTCGCCCGCTTGCCTATTTTTTGGATCCGGGGCGCCTTGTGCCAGATGGCGATGGCGGGGAGAACGTTATGATTACGGTGAACCTGGCGCCGGCGCCGGATTCAACGTTGGCAGATGCGAACGTTAAGTTGCTACTGGAAGTGATGAAAGAACCGGGAGCAATCAGCGCAGAGGATCTTGAGGACGCGTTAGACGAACCGCCCGATCCGGAGTTGGTGCTCCCTTGCCCGCACAAGTACGTGGAAAGCATTTTTCTGCCGATCGCGCGTTACAATCTCACGCACAGCTTTTTGTTTTACGATAAGGAGAAGAAACCGCAGTACGAGAGCGATTACGAGCGTGCACTGCGCGTGCTGGGAGTAGCTGACCCGCGGCGGCCGAAGCCTGTTGAATCGCGCGATGAAGCCTTGTCGAATCCGAAACCACAGATGGCCGCCAAATGAACACCTTAGAATTATCGCAGCGGTTAGGGCGCAATCTGCGGGTGGAAGATTCCACCGATTTGCCGGCGGCCGCCGCGCTGGATGTGCTTAGCGCCATTAACGCCGGGGTAAGCTGTTTTTACAAGTATCTAGCCAGCGCGTATCGGCAGACCACGTTGAGCGTGGTGTTGCGCGCGCCGGAGATGATAACAGGCGTGACGTTTGCGGCCAGGTACAGCAGGAACCTGTCCGGGGACACGTTTGAAGATCGGCAGCGCGGTTGCACGGTGCGCTTTAACACCGGCGCGGACAACGAAATCACAGGGCGGAACACAGTGTTAGACGATTGGCTGGAAGACACGCTTACTGTGGATGCCACAGTGTATCACGACGCGGTTGGCCTCGAGTATGTGATTAAGCGCATCATAGGCGACGTGCGGATTTACCTCGGGAACGGTCGCAGGGCCGTGCGGGTTCTAATGAGAGACGAACGTCTCCGGCGCGGTTATTGGAATGTGTCTCCATACGGACCTGGGGAAGCAGGCATTTGGGACATTTACGGGTTTACCAACGCGAGCACGATTGGGTGTCCGCGGTATTATTACATTGACCCGGTAGGGGCAAGCCAGGGGGGCGATCCGCAGTTTTATCTGCGCGTGTTGCCGTTGCCTGACATCGATTACACGGTGCGCTTTGAAGCTGAGCTAGGGCCGCGCAAGATCACGTTTGGCGAGCTGAAGCAGGCTGTGCGCGTCCCGGTCGCGGAAGATTACGCCGAAGACATGCTGGTGCCGCTTTGCGAAGCGCAACTGACCAGGAGCAGATTTTGGGCGGACGCTGACAGCAAAAAAGACGTGCTGGCAAAAGCTGAGGAAGTGAAAACGCGGGAATTGGCAATGGTAGCGCCGGAGGTCGGGATGCGCTGGAACCAGGTTGGAACGCCGGCGGGATTTTAAAATGAACGCACGAGTAGTTAACGCGGATACGCAACTGGCGATGGTGCCGCTTGCGGATGAAGTGCTGGTGCCCGCGGGCACGCCGGCGGCTCCGCAGGCTTCTCCTAACTTGTTGTTCGTGTGGGAGGTTAGCTCGCTTAAAGGCACGCCGCCGTCGTTGTGCTCGGAAGTGGACACGTTTTATCTGCCAACAAAGGCGATGCGAGAGATCGTGGCGGAAGTTGGCGAGTCGCATCAACGGCAGACCTACCAGTTGCTCGGAGGCGCTGCTGATCCGGATGACGATGGCCAGGGGGAACCGCATGATTACGATGCTGATAGAAATGATCGGCACTGGGAAAGGGTTGGCTCATAAATGAAGCAAACGCCGAACACTCAACGTCGAACGTCCAACGCTCAATGGAAGATGGTTTGGTGTGTGACTGCGTTTCTATGTCACTTGTCGCTTGTCACTGCTTTTGCGGAAGGGACTGAGCCTCTTTTACTCGGTACAAAGACGCACAGGATAATTTCGCCGCTTACGATTGACTTCGGCGGCGTGACCATCCTTAATTTCCCAAGCTCTGGTTTGAATTTCACGCAGTCGCTGGTGAACAACAGCGGCACGGTCACGCTGGTAAACGATTCATTGGCCCCTGGGAACTCGAAGTATTACGGGACGAACGGGAGCGGGACACGCGGGTATTTCAACCTTCCATCTAGCGGTGGCATCGGCGGCAGCATCGCCGATCAGCAGGTCGCGTTTGGAAACGGGGCGGACACCATAACAGGGAGCGATACTTTTAAGTTTATCTCAGGTTTATTGAACGCTCCGGCGTCAGTGACGCTTCATTCCACCGGCGACAGCGACGATCCCGTCACGCATCCATACACAATGTTGAACTCAGGTATCTATGTCACGGACGCGAACGGCGAAGAAGTGTTCAGGCTTTGGGCGAGCGATCCCAATGCTGGTAGCCATGTGAATGATGCTCAAAATCTGTATCTAGGTTTCCAAGCGGGTTATTCGCAGCCGTCTCCTGACCTTAATGAGGATGCAGGATATAGTAATATCGGAATTGGTTGGCAGTCGATGTATTCTGTTATTGATGGGTCAGAAAATACAGCTTTAGGTGTGATAGCATTGCAACAAAATACCATAGGTAGCAGTAATACCGCCATTGGTTACGCAGCATTAAACAGTAATATCGACGGCACCAGTAATGTAGCAGTTGGTGAAGATGCACTGGCTAGTAATCTAAATGGCAACCACAATACAGGAATTGGTTTCTCATCGGGAAATGTTGACGGAGATAACAACACCTTTGTTGGCTATAATGCCACTGCCTTGTCTGATGGATTGTCCAATGTCATCGCCGTTGGAAACGCAGTCACTGTTTCAACTAGTAACACCTTCGTTGGCGGAAATGATGCTGTCGGCGATGCTTGGTTTGGTGGTCAGAATGTCGGCAACGCAATTCTGCACGGCATCGGAACAGGCATAACCGGCTTAACGACCGCCAACGTCGCAGATTCAAGCAATAAACGTTACGTCACCGACGCACAACTAACTGTATTAGGAAACACCAGCGGCACAAACACCGGCGATCAAACTAGCGTCGTCGGCATCACGGGGACGAAAGCCCAGTTCGACACTGCTCTTACTGACGGCAATTTTCTTTATGTCGGCGACGTGAGCCAATACACGGACGAGTTAGCGCAGGATGCGGTGGGCGCGATGATTGATTCGTCGCTTAATTACGTTGACGTCACGCCACTCCTGCAAAGGGCAGCACTTACCGGAGCGATAACGGCGTCTGCTGGTTCAAACACGACGGCACTCGGATCGTTCAACACGGCGCAATTAAACACAGCGTTGTCAGATAATGACATCGCCACGGGCGGCGGAACCGCTACGGGGACAAACACTGGGGACCAAACGAGCATTGTTGGCATCACGGGATCACTTTCTGAGTTCAATACAGCTTTAACCGGGGCAGATTTTGCAACAGGCGGCGGCACAGTAACGGGCGCGAGCAGTGGGACGAACACCGGCGACCAAACTTTGGTCGGACTCGGCGGCGTGCCAACGAGCCGCGCACTAACGATTGGCGGAACGGCACTGGATTTGAGCGCGGATCGGTCGTGGCTGGGCAATGTTACTAATGACGCGCAAACGAAGGCGGCAATCGTCCCGAATACCGCCCCAAGCGCAGGTCAACTTCCTATCGGCAACGCTGGGGGCTCGGCTTACGCGCCAGTATCGCTGTCTGGCCCGGTGTCAATCACGTCTGCCGGCGTCACGTCGGTGGGGACACTGAACCAAAATACGACCGGAAGCGCGGCGACCTTAACAACCGGCCGCACAATCGCGACTACCGGAGATGTAACATACACTTCCGGTTCATTTAATGGTTCTGACAATGTGACCGGCACCGCAACCGTAGCCAATGTTCCAGCAACAGCTACTTTCGGAAGTGATCTTGCGACTGCCCCATTGAACACTGGCGGCTGGACTGAATATCACGTTTCTGGTTCTAACTACACCAATTCCACGAATGGATTTACGGACATTTTGGTTTCAGGAACACTTCAAAATTCTACGCTGTATGAATGGGAATTTGGGTTTCAGGCGCAATGTAATGGTGCTGGTGGTTTTGCGTTTACCTTGCATGGAGCTGGAACAGGAAGCGCGGCTGTGGGCGCAGGTGTCGGTTTAGTAGGAAATAACGCAGCTTTCGCTATAACAGCCGTTGACGTAGCTGGGCCAACCGCAGGGACTGCAACCACGAAATTAACAGGGTGGCTTAGGGGGTTTATGACTACGACCAGCACTGGCACATCAACACTCTCGATCCAAGCCAAGTCCATTACCAACACCCAAACCACTACCGTTTACATCGGCGGCGTATTAAGAGTCAGAAAGGCTGGAACATGAAACTAGAGGCTATTGACCGGGGGGAATACAAGCTTTGGGGTATCACGGCGAACGCAACTCCAAAAGTCCTGACCTTCGATTCAAACAGTGTAACCAGCACCAATCAAATTGCCGTGCCAGCCGCGAGCGGCATGGGGTTTTTGGCGGAGGTAATAGGTCTCTCCGGCGCAATCGTGTTTCGGCAAAGGATCAAAGGCACAATTAAAACGACTGGCGGCACGACCGCGCTGGTGGGCAGCAACATAGTGAGCGACAAATGGGCCGATGCCGGTGCAAGCACATGGGCGGCCACGGCGATAGCCGATAATGTGAACAAGGCTCTAAAGATCACGGTTACGGGCCAGGCAGGGACCTCGATTAACTGGTTCGCTCTTGTTGTCACTTTGGAGGTTGCATGACAGCGCCAATACAGCACTCGTGCACATTTGGAGATTGAAAATGAAAGGTTTCAACCATCCTCTTTAATTGTTCCGATGAATAATCACGAGCGGCAAGTGTGGTTTATCAAGTGGGCCATTCGGGTTTCCGTCGTTCTCGGTATTGTGTTCATCGTGGTCGTGCTGTTTTTCTTTACAGGGTTTACTGTTAAGTGGCTGATCTCGATTAAGACGAAAGCAGAAAACGCAACCACTCAAGCCGTCGAGAACACCACTGCTATCCAAGAAAACAGCGATGACATACAGGAGTTGCAAGAAGCCAGCCCGGCGCCTACCGCTACGGCAACGCCGCGAGTTACGGCTGGTCGATCAGAGAGGCAGCATAATAAACCGAAACCTCGGCAGCGTTCCTGGCTGGAAAGACTATTCAGGCCGTGATCGCCTACCTAATCTATCACTGGAAGATCTTGCCAGTAGCGATAACGCTATGGGTGGCGGCAGCGTTGTTGGCGGTCGAGTCGTCGCTAACGCCTTGGATATTCGGGGCGCTTGTGCCAATCGGAATTTTCATCTTGGGCGTGTTGGGTGCGATCTTGAAAGCGGCGTGGACGATTCAAGGGCGCATGAGTACGATGGAAGCGCAGGTGTCGCCGCTCTGGTCGGCTTTCCAGCAAACGGTAGCAAAGAGCTTACATAATCCCGAAATCCGAGACAAAGAGGCTGACGACCTGATCGACGACTTGGAACACCGGATGACCCCCGCGAAGATGGAACGGCTCAGAGTGCTGATGACCGCGCGCGCTGCCGACCCATCCCGTGGCGAACAGGAGCGCAAGCGCGCAGAGCTACTATTGTTCATCATGTCACAGATTAAGGAAGAGAACATAAAAAAGGCGGTCACACCCGCGATGAAAAACGGTAACACAATAAAATGAGTAAACTATTCGGAGCAAATTGGCAGACAACACTATGGGGCGGCATCTTCGCGCTCTCAACGGCAATCGCTACAAGTCCGGCGCTTGTAGAATTTCTACCTGACGCCATTGAGGGATGGGTGCGAGGGTTAGCTGGAGTAATTGTCGCGGTGTCGGGATTGAAATTCGCTAAAGAAGCAAAATCCAAGGACGTGACAGGCGGTGTGGTGCAACAGACCGCAAGCGGAGCGCCAGCAGCTAAAGGAACGCAGGACATGGTGGACCTAACTGTAAAGGCAACAGAAGAATCTGGCGAGAAGGTTCCCGACAACCTCAAGACGCCTCCACCAAATTAGATGATTTCTTGTCAGTAAACCAAAACCAAAAACGAAAGGAAAAAAAGTATGACGCTAATTTTAATGGTAATCGCTTGTGTGTGTCTGTTGCTTCAGGCGCTGCAGGTAAACATCAAACGGATCGAGATTGGCTGGCTGGGGCTGTTTTTTTGGTGCCTGGCGGTGACGCTCCCGATGTTGCTCTCCGGGCAAGTTACGCCGCTCTACGTTCTGGTGGTGGTGCTGGTGATCGTCGTATTGGTGGTATTCTACCGGAGGCCGAGAGCATGAGCGCCAAGGGTACTACGAAGAAGAAGAAATCACGCCGTGGAAAACAGCATCCGGCGCACGCCGCGAGTTTTGCGAACATTGCCAAAGACTTAAAGCAGTTGCCTGGGTATTACGGCGCCGCGGCGGTATTTGAAAAGGAAGCGAACCGGCTGCGGGGCATAGTGCGATAGGTATTGACAGCGAAACGCTGTCAGTGGATAAAGCGAAAGGTGATTCAGTTTATGAAAAAGAGACCGAAATGGGTTGCGCTGGGAATTGTGGCTGCGCTCTGGGCTGCGGCCGCCGTGACCGCACTGGCTACAGATGGCAGCGTGAAGGACACGACCGCCACGGATAACGGCACGAGTAAGGCTGCGGTTTTTAAGACGCAACTGGTCACGGATCCAATCGGCGGGAAACGTGCCAATGTGCCGTATGTGCGTTTGGATGCGCCGATCGATCTTGACGGGGCCACGGTCAATTTCGATTTAACCGATGTCACCGCCGCGCCCGGGGCGACGCCCAGTCCGAGCCCGGCCAACGCGTTGATTGTGCAAGGTATCGCCGGTGGCACAGCTTTGCCTGTTAATACCGGTGGCTGGAGCGTTTCGCATAAAGCTACTAATGCCACGACGACGGCGAAATCTGGCGCGGGCGTGTTGCACGCGATAACGATCAACACCAAGGGAGCCAGCTCGAATACGATCACGGTTTACGATAATACGGCCGGGAGCGGGACCGTGATGGCAGTGATCGATTCGACAGCGAGCGTCGGCACGCTGATCTATGACGCTTCGTTCGCTACTGGTCTCACGGTGGTTACGGCAACCGGCACGGCGCCGGATATTACGGTCACATACCGGTGAACAAAAACAACGAAAGGAAACCAAAAACCATGAAAATAAAAAAATACATACCATTAGGCGTTGCGATTGCGGGGTCGTGGCTACTTGCTACGGCAACGTTAATCGGGCCGAGTGGTTGCCAGAGTTACCCGTGGCCATCAGGTCAGCCATCGCTGACAGAAGCGTCCACGGATCAGGTGATTCTGCGAGCCGAACAGACCGCGCAAACTGCACGGTTGACGTTCGACACGCTGGTCACATTGGAACGCCAAAACGACGCGTTTCTCAGGCAAGTTAATCCGGCGATTCATGCTTATGCGAACAAACTGCGCGCGCATGGACTCGATTGGGTTGACTCGCTTCGAGCGGCTACGAGAACGTTCAAGGCCAACCGCACAGCGGAAAACCAAGCGAACCTAACCACGTGGTTAGCGACGCTCACAAACGCAATAACCGAAACAAACAAGTACATTGCAGAAGCCAAGAAAGTAAGCCAACCATGACATCGATTGTAGCACTAATACTCAAGTATCTACCGTACCTCATCACTGCGTCAGCATCGGTTCCGCAAATCATCACTTTTCTTGCGCAACTGAAGGAAATCTTCAAACGCGAGAAAATCTGGACACCGGAACAGGAAGCCGAGTTTGATGCGAAGACGACAGCGATGCGCAGCAAACCTGAGTGGCAGATCATCGACTGATGCTGCGAATCATCGCAACCGTTATCATTGTGGTTCTGTTGCTTACAGCCGTCTTTGGTATGATCGGTCAATGTTTAGGATGAGAACGGCGTACTATCCGGTTTTCGGACTGCTATCGAGTGTCGTCCTGATCGTGATTGTTAAATGTCTTTCTGGGTAACATAGACATGCCAACGCAGCGCAAGGTAAATCTGCCCGAAATGACTTTACGATTTGTTAGGCGCAGTAGATTTAATAATTCCTCGCAGAGTATTTTACTGGTCCTACAACAAAAGGTCTGTGGCGAATGGTGCGATGTGACAATTGAGGAAGAAGATTATCCGTTACCCTATGGTCCGACAAACAGGGGCCGTCTAAGAAAATGAATCTCACCGACGAACTACGCGCCGAATACATCCGGCTTTTCAAATGAAACTAATGTTCACCCATCGCAGTGCAGAGAACGCGGGCTACATCTATTACGCTAATGTCATTCTCGATGACACGCGTATCCTCAACGGGAAACCGTGTTACTTCTGGTTTGGCGACGCTGACAACGACGTGGATGGCGCTCCGTACTGGCACGAGGATCAGTACGGCCAAGCTGGAACTCGCTGGACGTATAACGGAAAGCCTATCAATGGGGATGTGATTCCTTACATCGTTGTACCGCCGCAAGTGATCAAAATGACACCTGAAATTGTGGGCGGATGTATCGGTTCGATGTACTACAAGGACAAAGAAGTAGCTTGCGTGGTTGGCGATTCCGGTCCTACCAGCAAGATCGGGGAAGCGAGCCCTGCCGCGCTGCGCGCTCTAGGGTTGCCGGCGCCACACAACGGTAACGGTGGTCTGGATACTCAGGAGATTCTGTACAGAATTTGGCCGGGCGTCAAAAGCGTATTGCAAATAAACGGTCAAACCTACGCATTCGAACTACAACCCTCATAATGTTTGACGTTGCGAAAGAAATCACGGGACAGACTTTGGGACGACTGATAGTTCTAAAGCGTAGCGGAACTGCCAAAGGCAGGGCGATGTGGGAATGCCTATGCGATTGTGGGAATAAAATCGTAATCAGTGGTCACGGACTACGAAGCGGTAACGCCAAGTCATGCGGCTGCTGGCAACGCGATTGGGCGAAGATCAACTGCGCGAAGATGCATCAACTACCGCACGGATCATTGAAACACGGCGAAGCGATGGTAGGAAAGAAAACCGCGCGATGGCTGATGTTTCAAGGAGCAAAGAGCCGTGCAAGGCGTGACGGTGTTGACTTCAGTATTTCACTGAATGACATCAAGATACCTACTCATTGTCCAGTTTTGGGCGTTTCTATAGAACGGCATGTCGGAGGACGTGGCCCTGCTCGAAATAGCCCTACGCTTGATCGTATTTCCGCTTCAGATGGATACGTGAAGGATAATGTTCGCGTCGTTAGTCATCGCGCAAACCGTCTAAAAGCAGACGCGAACTCGGATGAATTGAGCGCAATCTTGCGTGATTTGATTATGATTGAGCAGGAGGAAGTTGACCACTTATGCCGAAGCTGATTCAGGAAGTCTAGTTTGCCCTGCAACACTCATAACGACGACGAGGATTCGGTGTCGCGTGCGCGTTTTCTCATGTCGCCGTGGAACGTGCGCGAGGCTCGGAGGCGCAGGCGCAATGACAGGCTGTGGATTGCGTTGGCCGTCATTGTGTTCGCGGTTGTGGAACTCATTTTGATTTACGCGTTTGCCCTCCAGTGCGGCTGGATCGGGAGCGTAGCGCTGCCAGGGTAGCTTCGCGCAGCCGCAACACGTGGCCCATGCCGCGGAGTTCTGCCACGGGTAGCATGGTTTCAAGGCAACGGCGCAACACGTCGGCGTGCAACAAGTAGCGATCGCGCTGGCTCATGCGCTCATGGATCTCGCGCAATGTTTTGGCGATTGCTTTGGACGTGCGCACGGTCATCATGGCGTCAAGGGTGTGATCGCCCACTGGCCGGAGGAGGCGCACTTTGCCGGCGTGCGCCAGGAGGGCAGCGGCTTCCATGCTGTAGCGCAGCACGTCGGCTTCCGGCATTTCGCACGCCTTGCAGATTCTATTGACGGCTTTCCGCAGTCGTTGCGGGACGCGCGGCGCGAATTTCACACTGAGGTCCGGTTTGTGCTGGCGTGTCATGGCCGACAATATTTTATTTGTTTCTTGGGAAGCGCCTGCAATCCTTCATTCGTGGACTCTTCGGGGGTTTCCATTATACGCTGGAGCCTTTGAAGAGCCGCGTCTTCGAGCCATTTAGACGCGGACTCGCGGCGAAGTTTTGCAGCGGCTGCAATCTTTTTGATCACTTCCGTGTCCATACTGACACTCTTCGGAACCTTCATTTTGCTGAATTTTCTAATAATTTAATCAAATCGCAAGTTTTTTCTTGCGAAGTCTTATTAAGAGTTAATAATCCACATTTATATGGCACAGACTCCGGAAGCTAATGCGAGAACGAAAAAGCGAGGTAGACCGCAGATGATGCAGTCGCCAGCAACGACCAGCATTAGTGTCGAAAAAAAGCTACTTCAAAGGATTCAAAAAATTGCGTATGCAGGGCGGCAATCTGTGAGTCAATGGCTGACTGACGCAGCGATGGAGCGATTATCGCGTGAGAACAGATGATTGATTACGCTAATCTTCCAAACGTAGCTAATCTGCCGACTGTCGAAATCCCGGCACGAACAGAAAACATTCGCGGAATGTCGCGACGCGAAAAACAAAATTACGCGCACAATGAATTATCTAGGGCACGCCGGAAACGTTTAGTGCTGATTGGTCCGTGCGCGATGTGCGGTTCGGATGAGAAAATTCAAGGACATCACCCGAGCTACGATCATCCTAGGCTAATTGTCTGGCTCTGCCCGAAGTGCCACGGGGCGATTCACCGAAAGCATAAAGTCCCGATCAATCTTTCGATACGGGCTGACATCACTTTGGCGATTAAGGTACACGTAACGGCGCATCCTGAATGTGGATTCCGCAATGTTTCCGAACTTACCGAGAATCTATGGATTTCTTACCTGCGGCGCAAAGGGGCCAAACTCCCGACACTTTTCAAGCAATCCAGCAATGGGAAGGCGCGTAAGTGAACGTGTTCGATGAACTGGCTACGGTGGGCGTCCCTGCGCCTACGGATGCTCTGCACGTGGGGAGCAAAGCCGAAGCTGAAAAGGTGAGCCGGATGGATTGCCGTGAGATGCAGCCCGATGAGAAATACGTGTTTTTAACCTGCCAGATCGGGAAGCAAGGGTTTGGCCGGTTTCATTTGAAAGCGTTCGGTGCGACGTGGAACGCGGCGCTGATGATGCTCTGGATGGCGGGAGCGATCAAAAAACCAATTTCAGCCGGAAATAATAAACGGCGTCCAACCGTTGCGCATACTGGGGAAGCAAAGGAGCCGGGGAGAAATCCGAGCTCGCCGGCTGAAAATCTTTCGCAGGAAGAAATCGAACACCTGCCGTACCAAATAGCGCGCAAATGAAAGCTGATAAGGCGATACGATTTTTGCAGAGACTGTGCGCCGCTCGCTTCGGAAACAAACGCGGCCAGGATTCCAGTGGTGAAGCTACGCTTTATATCGGGTGCGATCATGTGGAGTTGACCAACAACGAGTCAGTGATTTCAGCGCGCGGTCCGGCGCAGGTGGCGCGGGTGTTGAGAAGGAGGCGGCGGAAATGAAAGATCAAAGAGAAAACGTCCAACGCTCAACGCTGAACGTCCAACGTCGAATGGAAGAGCGTGGACTCGAACTGCTTTACTGGACGTGCCGCTGCCACGGTTTCCGTTACTGCTATCCGGGTGCGTGTATGCACACCGACGAATCCAATTTAATACCGTCACACGAGATTTTTAGCGGCGGAACGACAGCGAAAGGCAGTCGAAAATGACACCTTGCACCGGAAATCATTCACTGAAGGCGCCCTGCGACGATCCGGACTGCCCGAAGAGCAGGAAGGTGGTGCCGATGGAGCCGGAGACGCCCATGGCCAAGACCGAACCGGACAATGTGATGGTGACGCTGGTTATTCTGCTGGCGCGGTTCCTGGGGCTTGTTCAACGCACGCTTGGCCGGCTGCAGACGCGACTGCTCACGATCGCGCAATCGTGGGGTTGGCAACCAGATTCGCGTTACGCCGCACTCATGTTGCAAAAACGGCAGGTGGCATTGTCCATCCGCGAAGGGATGCGGGAAGTAACGCGGCGCGAGGCGCGGTTGAAAGAACAACTCAGCGAAGAGACGACTCGCAAAAAGCGGTTCACCAAAACTTATCCTAGCGAATGAACGGTTTTGCTTTCAAGGCTTCAATAACGCAGTCCTGCGGCAAGAACCGCTATCCGGACCGGAAGGCGGCGCAATCGCAGTTGAACATTTCAATGCGGAAGCGTGGGCGGCACGGCCGCGCGGAATCGCTGCGGGCGTATCCGTGCCCGAATTGTCACGGCTGGCACATTACAAAGCGAACATCACCATGAACTTTCTAACGAGCGATCTGGCTGGCGTGGTGGCGCTGATCTTGGCTGTGCTCACTTATCTTATCACGCGACAGGCGCTAAAGAATCGGAAGCTGAAAAAGCGGCTCAAAATTGCGCTGCGCGATTGCATGGCCTTTTGCGAGATCGAACAAACGTTTTGCCAGATGCTCTTCGAAATGCACGGAGTCGCTACGTTCGAAATGAAACGCGCGGTGCGCACCAAGCTCCGGTTACAGCACGTCAATACTCCCAGCGAACTGGCTACGCCGGTGCAACTGGAACGTGAATTGGAACGTCTATGAGCACAAAAACAAAAATAGAAGATAAAGCCGTCGCGGCGGCACTTTCTGAGATTCGAGAGAAACTCGATACGGTCGAGAACTACATGATTTGGCTGATTACACCTGATCAGCGTTTCCGTATCGGTCAGCGGGTAAAGTGGAGTCGGCGCGCCCACAAAAGAGGCTTTCCGAAAAGGAAATGCGCGCAGAAAGGCGTTATAAAATCGATCGATGGGTTCAGCGTCGTCGTGCAATTAGACGGCTTAAAGCAGCCTCGCTCCTATCATCACGCGTTCTTCAATCCCATCAATGGATCAAAATTGTTCTGATTAACCGAAACAACTCTATGTCAAAACAAGAAGTAGCAACCCAACCGCCGCCTAACAGAGATAACCAGCTCTCATAACCCTAAAGGAGTAATTATATGAACAACGAAAACGCACAAGAAGGACAATACGAAATCGTAACCACCACACCCACCGCGCTCGAATCAATGGAGCGTGCTGGAATAGATATGCAGATTTCCACAGCGAAGCGATACCCGCGCAGTCTCGCCGTCGTGAAAAAGCGGATGCTCGATCTAGCGACTCTAGACCAAGAAACCGCTGCGAGTTGTTTTTACCGGCTGAATCGACAAGGGCGAAATATCGAAGGTCCAACGATTCGCCTTGCCGAAATCGCTGTCAGTTCATTCGGAAACCTTCGGTACGGGGCTCGTGTCATTTCAAACGACAAAAAGGTTATCACGGCACAAGGCTACTGCTTCGATCTTGAATCTAATGTGATGAGTCAGGTCGAAGTGCAGCGGCGCATCACAGACAAAAACGGCAATACTTACTCCGACGATATGCAGGTTGTCACTGGCAACGCTGCTTGCGCTATAGCGGCGCGTAATGCCGTGTTCAAAGTCGTGCCGTTCGCTTTCATAAAGCCGATATTCTCGGCAGCGAAGAAAGCGGCTGTTGGCGACATCAAAACGTTAGTGGAGCGCCGAACCACAATGCTTAAAACCTTCGCGGCGCTAGGCGTCAATGAGAAAAGAGTGCTGGCCGTACTTGGTAAAAACGGTCTCGAGGAAATTGGGTTGGCTGAATTGGAAATCCTGATCGGATTACACAACGCAATCGAAGACAAAGAGCAAACCGTCGAGGAAGCGTTTCCGTCTGTCATAATCGAACGCGCGAAAATCAACGGCAACGCTGCCGCTACGGCAACTCCGCCATCGGACCCAGCGCCGACGGGCGAGAAATCGGCTAATCCAAAGGGCCGTAAGAGAGCGCAACAGCCACAAGCTCAAACGCCCAACGCGGCAACTGAGCCCCCTGTCAATGGCGCAACGTCCTCCGAAGCCTTGGCGAAGGAGGATGAATCACTCGCCGTGCAGGTCGCCGTGAAGTTGAAAGAAGGCGGCTACGATGAATCGGAGTTGGTAGAGCTGGCCATCGCTAACAACTGGTGCGAGACCACCACCAAAAACCTTTCGCAGATCAGTGAGACGAATCTGCAGGTATTCGTCGATAACTGGCAATCAACGGTCACTGAGTTGGACAGCCAACGCGCGGATAAAGCGAAGAAAGAAAAAAGTCCACTGGATTGAGGGAACCTTAAACCCACGAAACAAATGAGCGCAATATACTCCAAAGCGCCGGAAGAAGTGTCCGAGCGCGCCAAGCCGTTGCTTGAAAAACATCACTTCGAACTGTTCAACCACGAACTGAAAATCGATTTCATTTTCGCTAACGCGTCGGTGGACGATGCCGGGGCGCCGAGCGGGCCTGCCGTGTCGCACAACGGCTACCCGGCAGCAGCAGTGGCGCGGATCCTGTCAATTAAAGACCGGGTGATGGGCCGGGGCGATTGCGAGATTGTCATCGATGCGGATCGCTGGCCGGTTTACTCCGACGAGGAAAAAGACGCGCTACTCGATCACGAGCTAGAACACTTTCAGATTGCCGTGGACAAATACGGCGCGCCGAAGCTGGACGACATTCACCGGCCGAAACTCAAACTGAAGAAACACGATCACCAGTTTGGATGGTTTGATAATATCGCGCGGCGCTATGGCCTGGCATCGGGCGAAGTGCGCCAGTTCCAGATGCTCTGTTACGATGAGAGCGGCCAGTATTATCTGCCTCACATAGGCGTTGGCGATCACGACAGAGTTAAGCAGTCAATTCGCGCGCTGATGCCGCCGCGTCCGGAGCCAGAGCAGAAGATCGGGCAAATCGCAAAAAGATTCGTGAAGAACATTCGGAAGAGTATCGCCAAGGGCGAGATCGGTTCTGTCACGATCAGCACGCCTGGCATGGAGCCTGTCGAGATCAAAGGCGAGTAACAATCTCGTGCTGTCCTTGGAATTAACGCCGGAACAGTCGGCTCGATTTTGGAAGAAAGTCGATAAAATCGGTTTCTCTGGTTGTTGGATTTGGACAGGCGCTGTTCGTCGTGACGGCTATGGACTGTTCGCGCTGAAACCGGGTATCAGGTTAAGCAGTCACCGAATTTCATTCCTTTTGGCGGGTGGTCTCCTGTCAGATGAGAAGCCATGCGTTTTACATCGTTGTGATGTTAGACTTTGCGTAAATCCAGATCATTTATTTGCTGGCAGTTTCTCGGATAATAGTCGGGACATGGCCGCAAAGGGGCGGCATCCATCGACGCTGTATCCAGAAAAATATCGCGGCGAAAATAACGGTAATGCGCGTCTTTGCGCGCAGGACATTCTCGATATTAGGCAGCGGTATTCGGAGGGTTGTATTAGTTACGCTGGGCTTGGCCGAGAATATGGCGTTCCGAAGTCACACATCTCTCGCATCATTCTTAGGAAGGCTTGGACGCACATATGAGACCTGTTACTAGCGCCAGTAACATCGACCGGCGCCGGCAATGCCCCGGCAGTGAGCGGATGGAAGCTGGTTTTACGGACGAAGATTCGAAGGAATCTCGCGAAGGCACACTCCTGCATAAACTCGATGCTGATCCGTCGCTTGATCGATCAAAACTGAAACCAAATCAGCGCGACCTACTGGAAACGGCTGCACGGCTGGATGAAGTGATTTTTGAAGCAGTGGACCGGCAGTTTGGCGTCGGTGATCTGAAACACACTAAGGCTTGGCATATGGGTAGGGTAATGGGTGGCCGGGAGCGAACAATGTTTTTACATAGGGGCATTAAGTCGCTCTTCCCAGGCACGTGCGATCTGTGGGCCTATTTCCCGGATAAGAAGCTGCTGGTCATCATCGATAAGAAGTTTGGATATAAAGAACAGACTTTTGCTGCTGCCAATATGCAGTTGCGCGCTTACGCAGTAATGGGAGCTGAGCAGCACGATGTCGAGCATTGTGTTGTGGCTATTACCCAACCGCGGCTGGAGTTTAAAAAACGCCTAACGATGGCGGTTTACGGCCGGGACGAGATCAAAGCGTCACGGGAGCAGTTGTATGAAATTTGGGACAACTCCAAAAAGCCGGACGCGCCGTTGGTCGTTGGCGAAGAGCAATGCCGCTATTGCAAGGCCAAAGACCACGGAATCTGCCCGGCTTACAACGCAGCGGTGAAGGATGGATTGGCCATTATCCCGTCACCCACTGGGAATGAAACAGTTGCAGCCCGTGAGTCGAGAATTGAACAGGCGGCGGCTCAGGCCAGCGACCCCGAACTAGCAGAAGTATACAGAGCTATCCAGCTAGCGGGATTTGCCAAAGACCCAGTGTCCGATGAGATCCGACGTCGCATACAGGCTGGCGGAATGCCGGGGTTCCGACTGGGCAAAGCAAAGGATATGCGCAACGTGATCGACGTAGCGGCTGCGGTGGAGCGTTTGGAATCGGCTGGCATCGCAAAGGAAAAGATCATGGCCTGCTGTTCGATGTCGCTTGGCGACGATGGCGGGATTGCCGAAGTCTGGCGCGATACCAAGGGCGGCACCTGGAAAGCCGCCAAAGACGGCATCAACGCACTCTTAGGCGATGCGATTGAGCATAGCACGTCGCGGCCATCGATCGAGAAGGTGAAGGAGGCGCTGCCGGAGCGATGAGCGCTCAATTAAGAGTGTTGCACGGCAACGCGCTGGAAAAGCTCCGGGAGTTGCCGGATGAGAGCGTTCATTGCATCGTGAGCAGCCCTCCATACTGGGGTTTACGCGATTACAAATTGCCGCCGGTTATTTGGCCGCGTAAAACTGATGATTCAGCCACGCGGCTTTGTCGGCATAAATGGGGCGCGAACGGCAGGGCATATCATCCCGGCCAAGTCGAGCAAACGAAGTGGAAATCGGCTGACGCAGCGGGGGCAGGACAAAACGCGCACAGTGGCGCTTTCTGTGCGAAATGCGGGGCGTGGCGGGGATCGCTTGGGCTGGAGCCGACGCCGGAGCTCTACGTGGAACATTTGGTGGCCGTCTTACGCGAGGCGAAACGGGTTTTGCGTAAGGATGGGACGCTCTGGCTGAATCTGGGGGATAGTTACGTTTCAAGCGCGCAAGGAACGATGGGTGATCCGTTACATCAACGAGGCGTGTTGGCTGGTGTATCAGAGCGACGGGCGTTGGCATCGAAGCATTTTAGGAACAAGGTGCCTAGTCTTAAATCAGGCGATCTTGTCGGGATTCCGTGGCGGGTTGTATTCGCGCTGCAAGCTGATGGCTGGTGGCATCGCCGGGACAATATCTGGTTCAAGCCGAATCCGATGCCGGAAAGCGTGAATGGCTGGCGGTGGGAGAAGCACCGCGTAAAAGTCCAGCCATCGACTCGATACGATTGCGGTAAGAATTTCGCTCACGCGCATTCGACGCCTCAGTCGGCTGGACTCACGCGGGCTGCCCGTGAAGGTCGCGTCGATCATCTAGCGGAGTATGCAGATTGTCTTGGCTGCGAGAAGTGCGCGCCGAATGGCGGATTGATTTTGCGGAAGGGGAACTGGCGGTGCACGACGAGCCATGAATACGTGTTTCAGTTTTCCAAGAGCGCGTCTTATTTTTGCGATGCGGAAGCGGCAAGAGAGCGGCAGCAATCCGAACCGAAGGCTTGTGGCAGAAACTCGCGAGAGTTTGTCGACCGCGACGTGGCGCATCTGCGTCGGAGCGGAAACAAAGAGCGATTCCGCTCTCGGCTAAATAATCATCTCGGCAGTGGCGTGCCTTGGACTGGATTCGCGGGCAATCGAAACCGGCGCTCGGTGTGGACTGCGGACGGTGAGAATCCGCTGCTTTGGTGGTTAGGCGAGAAGTATCCGGACGTTGCGATTGAGTTTTTGGAGCAGGCAATTGCGATGGAGGATGTGTGGCGCATTGCGACTGCGCCGTATCCTGAAGCGCATTTTGCTACGTTCCCGCCGGCGTTGGTGCGGCCGATTATTCTAGCGGCAACGAGTCCGAAAGTCTGTGCTGAATGCGGGGCGCCGTACGCGCCGGTAATCGAGCGCGGTGAGCCGCGGCGGGAACAGCAAATCGCGTGCGGTAGCGATAAGGATGGAACATACACCGGCGAAGCGACAAAAGATTTCTTGAGCAATAGTGCGGAAGACGCAAGCGCGGTTAAGGCGCGAATCCTAGCCGGGATGGTGGAGAAGCGCGTAATCGGTTATCGCGCGACGTGCGGATGCAACTGCGCTGAGACAGCGCGCGCTACAGTACTCGATCCGTTTGGCGGCTCTGGAACGGTCGGGCAAGTCGCGCTCGAGGCTGGGCGCGCCGCGATCCTGATTGAATTGGCTGAGCATTATCTGCCGCTCATCGCGAAACGCTGCGGTGAACTCCTACCACTCGGATTCGCTTCCACGATTCAACCCTTAAACGCTTCAACGAACATTTTATGCCGAAAAACATAGGCGAACAGGCAGCTTATCCGCTCTCATGGCCGACGGGTTGGCCTCGACACAAAACGCGAACGCACTCGCGATTCGGCAGGTTTAATAGGCCGCCGACTGTCGCCCAAGCGCGCGATGCCATTCTTACTGAATTGAGCAGGATAAACATCGGTGATTGGAATGTTGTCATTTCGACCAATTTACCTCTTCGACGCGACGGATTGCCTTACAGCGATCGCAGCCAACCAGAAGATACCGGCGCATCAGTCTGGTGGAAGCGGAAAGAAAAGCAGTACGTCATGGCGTGCGACAAGTACAACACCGTCGGCGACAACCTATGGGCGATCGCTAAAACCATCGAAGCAACGCGCGGAATCGAGCGTTGGGGATCTGTTACGGCGGAGCAGGCTTTCTCCGGTTACACGACGCTAGTGGAAAAGACTGGCCCGAGTTGCTGGGAAACGCTGGATATTTCGATAGACGCAACCGAGCAGCAAATTCTCGACGCCTACCGGCGTAAAGCGCGCGAGACGCACCCCGATAACGGTGGCTCAAGTGAAGCGTTCTCCGCTGTGGTAGCAGCTAAAGACATCGCGCTGGCAACACGGAGGCAAGCAGCATGAGCGCGAACAGCAAAATTCAGTGGTGCCATCACACGCACAATCCGTGGCTAGGATGCCGTAAGGTGGCGCCGGAGTGCGACAACTGTTACATCGTGCATCAGACTCCGTTGCGCGTTCGAAACATCGTGCATGGCTCCGAACGGCATAGATGCGCCGAGAGCACCCTGCGACAGCCGTTCTCATGGAATCGAAAGGCCATCAAAGCAGGAGAGCGGCATCGCGTGTTTTGCCTGAGTTTAGGCGATTGGGCGGACGGCGAAGTATCGGATGAATGGCGAGACCATCTTTTCAAAGTTATCACACTGACGCCGCAACTGGACTGGTTGCTTTTAACGAAACGACCGAAGCTCGCGTTACGCTATCTCGATAGCAGATTTGTTCCTTTGAATGTCTGGATGGGCGTTTCGGCCGGCGTAGATCCTGAACCGATTTTCGATATTCCGGCACGGATTCACTTCCTAAGCTGCGAGCCGATGTTGCGCCCTATGGACGAAAAACACGCCGAACGATTCAGTTGGATCATATTCGGAGGCGAAAGTGATCCCGGGGGCAATGCCCGTTTGTGCTACGTACGATGGATTCTAGACGGAGTTGGATTTTGCTTAAAGCACGGAATACCAGCGTTTGTGAAACAGCTAGGCGCAAAGCCATATTATCTAGCAGAAATCCTTAAATTGAAGGATTCGCATGGCGGCGATCCGGATGAGTGGCCGGAAGAGTTGCGAGGTTTTCTTGTCCGTGAATTTCCAAAGCCTACGGAGGCCGCAATATGACTACCATAATCGGTTGGCCGCGCTTCATGCCCACTGATTGGGCGATGGTGTACGTCGGCGGGCAGACCATCTTTGATGATTTGAAGGCTAAAGACCTTCTCAAAGCCCGCGTGCAAAGGAAAGGATTAACGCGCTACGACCGTGTGGAATTAGATGATGCGCTCGATAAATGGGAGGGATTCTCGGAGTGAACTCACTAACTCTTAAATGGGGTACAGTTAAGGGCTGGAATCTTGACTCACCAGAGGCGCAAGCTGCCCTGCAAAAATGGGCTGACTTCGGTCATTCAGTAAGTGCTGCGTGTCAGCACGACACTCCGGAACAGAAACAAGCTCTTTTGGAAGCCATCGACCACATGGATGAAATCTACTTGGATTGGGACGGGAAATATGTGTCCCGGGAAGAAGCCAAGGAATACGTGCGTAATTACGGCAAGGCTACTGCATGAAAGGCTTTATCCAGAGCGCCGCGGCGCGGTCGCAGTTTGGCGTAGGTGCGCTGGTACGTGCGAAGGTCTATTCCCATCCACGTGCAAATCTCAAAATCGCTCGGACCGCCCAGCATAGGGTCCATCGATGCCAGCAAACTAGCGAATGTATGTCGCATGATGTGCGGTGTTACCCAGGCGCATTTCTGTTCTTTCATGTAGAGCGTGAACGGCCGCTTGAAATCGTAGCGATACCGGTTTTTTCCGTGCTTGTTTTCCGGATGCAACATGAACGGCTCCTGCAGGCCGTAATCATCCCGCAGGAACGTTTGGAAATCACTCGTCAACGGAATCGTGCGCTCTTCCAAATCTTTGAAATTGATCGTCGGCGTCTTGCGCAAGTGCAGGTGCCCGCGTTTCAGGTCGAACCACCAAGGCACCGATTCAACTATCTCAAGCGCGCGCAGGCCGGTGTGAAACCCGCAGTAGAGCACGTATTTCAGATCGGCGCGCGGACATTCACTAATGAGTTTCGCCACCAGTTCAAGCGAGCAAAAGTCTTTGCGAGCCGCACGCGGCGGCGTTTCCACCTTTACCAGGATACAAGGATTCTCGCGCGCCAAGTGTTCGGTCACGCACCAGTTAAAGAAGCTGCGCACCGTCATGTAATTGCCGTAGGCAGTCTGGGCGTTGAGCGAGCGCAGCCGCATCTGATAAAACTTGCGGATATGCTCGCTGGTTACACGCTCCGGAGTGAGCTTTCCGACGTAATCGGAAAACTGGCGCAGCGTGTAAATCTTAGAATCAGCCGTGCGCCGGGCCCAGCCTTTGCGGGCACCACGTTCGCGCGCTGCGGCCATGTCGCGCACGAATCGGTCAACGCAGTTAATCAACAGCAGGCCAGACGTGATTGTTGGCGAATGGCGGATCTGCGCGGCCTTGCGAATCGCAGTCGCCAGGTCCGCAGTGTTAAGCGAGAAAAATTTGCGCTTTTTATCCTTCTGATGGCTAAACCAGTACAGATTCCCGCGCTTATAGATGCCGCGGGTAAGCCGTTTGTCGCTGACTGTCACATTTTTAGTGTCACATTTTTAGGTGTTTCTTTTGGCCTGTGCAAGTCTCTACAGGGTAAACTCACCGGAGCCTACGGGGCTCGAACCCGCAACCTCCGCCGTGACAGGGCTGTGGTCTGCATAGGTGTTGTCACACCGTTTTTGTCACACTTTGATGACGAAAGGGGCGAACCGTGAAGCATTGGGTTTCACTTTGGCGGGTGCCGCCGCCGGCAAACCAGGTCATCAGCGTCCGGCATGGATCTTCTGTCTGTTTTGCGGCTTATTCCAGGGTACTGGACCAGTGGTTCTTGATCGCTAATGGTAGCGAGGAGGAGATAGCCGCCCCGGAGATGTGGTTTTGTGATGATGAATACGCGGCGCAACATCAGATCAACGGCGCCGTGGAACCGCAGCGCGAGCGCGTGTCGCTGCGGGTAGATCGTCGGCCACGGCAACTACAGTTATTTGGTGACAGCGTTTCGCTGTCTGGGAGAGCGGCGTGAATAAATTTCATCGTGGCAATAGCTCGGATGGCAAACACTACTGGCTCACGCCACCGGAGCTGTATGCGGATCTGGACGCTGAATTTGATTTCGATTTCGACCCGTGCCCTTATCCCGTGCCTGATGGCTTCGATGGGCTGACGTGTGAATGGGGGCAACGAAATTATGTCAATCCTCCGTTTGGATCGATCACGCATGAAGGCCGTAAAAAGGGGCCGACAGCGTGGATGAAGAAGGCCATCGCTGAGCAGTCTAAGGGGAAGCTGTCGGTCGTAGTGTATCCAATAGACAAATGGGTTTTGATGATGCTGAAAGCCATCGGTGTGACAGAGGTTCGCAATCTCGGCGATGTGCGGTGGCTTTCGTGCGAGGATGGCTTGCCCGGGCTTGGAACGGGGCGCCATATCGCGGCTTTCGTTCTGAGACCTTAAAAATCGTCATGCCAAAATCCCCGGACGAAATCAGGCAGGATCTTGAGCGCCGAGAACGACAGCGTTCGGCTGTCGCCAAGCCCGCCGATAACGGGGCACAGGCTGCTCACACGCCACGCCAGAAGGCGCAACGCGCTTCCGCCTGGTCAGGAGAGCGGCCAACTCGTTCACGGGCATCTACGGGCGTTTCGCAAGACATTCACCGGACCCCGCCGCACTCGGTCGAAGCTGAGCAAGGCGTGATTGGATCGATGTTACTTTCGCCGCGGGACACCATTGCTGAAGTGGTGGCCCAGGTGAATGAGAATTACTTCTACGTGCCTGCGCACGTCACGATCTACAACGCGTTGGTCAAAATGTGGGATTCGTCTCAAGCCATTGATATGATCACGCTTACAGAGTATCTCCGTAACGTGGGTCAGCTTGAGGCTGTAGGTGGGCCAGCTTTCTTGGCGCATGTCCAAACGTTCGTTCCGACAGCCGCAAACGTCCTCTATTACGTCGGGATTGTCATCGATAAGTTCCTTTTGCGGCAGATGATCGCCGGCGCCACAGAGACCGTGCGACGCGCTTACGAAGAGCAGGATGAAGTCAGGCTGTTACTGGACGACGTAGAGCAGCGGTTTATCTCGATCGGCGACACAGTGACTTCGGTCAGCGTCACGTCCATGAAGGATAATGTCATGCACGCGATCGAGGTCATCGAAAGCGCGCACGAACGTAAGGGCATCACAGGACTTTCAACCGGCTTCGTCGAGTTTGACCGGATGACCAACGGTTTGCAGCCGTCTGAAATGATCGTGATCGCGGGGCGGCCGAGCATGGGGAAAACCGGACTCTGCATGAACATCGTGGAACACGTAGCACTGGTGAACAAAACGGCAGTGGGCGTGTTCAGTCTTGAAATGAGCACCAATCAGTTGACCCAGCGCCTATTGTGTTCCCGGGCTCGCGTCAATTCGCAGAAGGTCCGCGATGGTTTTCTATCAGAGCGCGATTTTCCGGCTCTAACTGCGGCAGCATCTAAATTTGGGGAAGCTCCAATCTACATCGACGACAGCTCGAGCATGAGCATCCTTGAACTGCGTGCCAAGGCTCGCCGGCTAAAGTCGCGTTACGATATTGGATTGGTCGTTGTCGATTATCTACAGCTGTTGTCCTCAATGTCGAAGCGCGGCCAGGAGAATCGACAGGTGGAAGTCTCTGAGATTTCTAAGGGGCTAAAAAGTCTGGCCAAGGAGTTAAAGCTACCTGTATTGGTCGCCGCGCAGCTTAACCGGCAACCAGAGGGCCGCTACCACGGCAAGCCGCGTCTGAGCGATCTTCGCGAGTCAGGATCCATCGAGCAGGATAGCGATACCGTTTGTTTGCTCACACGCCCTGAAGTTTACGAGGATGACCAGGAGCTTAGGCATGAAATGGCCGGCGAAGCCGAGCTTATCATTGCCAAACAACGCAATGGGCCAACTGGCGAAGTGTACCTTACTTTTATCAAGGAATTCACGCGCTTCGAGACGCGAGCGCGCAACATTGGAATAGAGGAGGAGTTTTGAACACCGAAGTATATCAGGAAATAGCGCAAGTAGCGCGCGAACAGGAGCTAGCCGCAAATGAAAAGAAGGCTGTCGCAATGACGCGCGTTTGCCTTTGGTATTTGAAAGAACAACGTCGTGCTATTCAAGATAGTAAAGGTGATAACGCTATTCCTGCTTATCTGAACCGCTGCATTGACAAACTCTCATGCTTTGAGCCAGCCGCACAACCGCAGCGTAGTGAGCAATGCACCTGCGATAACGCATCTGGACTACATTGGGGTAGATGTCCGTTGAACGTTAAGCTGCTACCAGCTACGGACGACAAGTGTTGGATATGGAAAGGTTCATTAAATAGCAATGGGTATGGGCAGCTAAAAGTATCAGGCAAGTGGAAAGCCGCCCATCGTGTCTCATGGGAAGCGTTTAAGGGAGCAATTCCAGATGGGAAATTCGTGTGTCACAAATGTGATACTCCGGCTTGCGTGAATCCACGCCACCTGTTTCTTGGAACACACTCCGAAAACATTAAGGACTCTTACAACAAGGGCAGAAGTAATCAACGCGGAGAGCGCAACGGGAATTGCAAGCTAAACCAAACCCAAGTCCAAGAAATACGATCATCTACGGAATCTTGCCGTGTTCTGTCCGAACGCTTCGGGGTTGGGAAATCCCAAATCGCAAATATAAAGAAAGGACTCAAATGGACGAATCTTTGAAGCAGGCGTGGACACCGGAATATGTCGCTGGTCTAATGGCGCGTTCGCCGCTGGAAAGTAGAGAAGCATCGATTCTTAGAGGCTACGGGGTGGTATCATACGCCCACAACGCCGCACTCGCCGCCGAGCGTGAGAAACGCCCCACCCTAAGATGGGAACACGGCAATGCGGAGGATCAACTTCTCGCAGCACAGGCGGCGATAGAGAGGCACAATGAACTGAATTGGAATACCTGTGACGTAATAGAATTTGACCTCTCACTACTCCACGCCCACGACGAACAGGTGCGAAAGCCGCTGGTGGAGGCGCTGGAGCAGATTGCCGAAAATGACACGATTGGCAGCTTTGAAGCGTGTAATCTCGCTGCCGACGCGCTGGCAAAGGTGAAGCCATGAAACGTCGCTGGCGACCTATCCCGTTACAGGGTTTCATCCACACTTGCTGCACCTGCGGAGCAAAGCATGATGTCGATGTGCGCCTGCACCGCGGCGTATTGGACTTCCGTTGGACACCAATAATTACCCCCAAGAGGAGGAAGACTAAGCTCAAAAACGCACGCAATGATGCCAAGTGACAGAGAAACGCAGTCAAAGCAACTTGACACGGTTGACACGCCGTGATTACCGTAGCGAAACTATATGCCATACGTCAAAATTGATACCGGAATCCTTAATTCAACGCTGTGGTTCGAGAAGATGTGTCGTGACGTTTTTCTTACCGCCTTATTCATGGCCGAACCCTTCACGACAGACAAAGAAATGGAGCAGATCGAAGTTCAGTCTCTCAACAAAACAGGGTGGAAAATTCCGCCTGGTTTATACGGCTTCGTTCATGCCGCTGGCATAGGTATTTTACGTCGCGCGTTGATTGACAATGAAGATGCGGGACTTACTGCGCTCGAACAACTTGGGAGTCCAGAGAACACAAGCCGAAGTCAGGACTTTGAAGGCAGGCGTTTGGTCCGAGTTGATGGTGGATATTTGGTCCTAAATTACTTCAAATATCGCGACCGCGATTACACCGCCGCCACTCGCTCAAAACGATACAGAGAACGCCTCAAACGTCACACCGTTGCGTCACAGGAACACACCGTGGCGACACGTAACATCACGCATGCAGTAAGCATAAGCAATAAAGAGAAATCTATAAAGAGAAAAAACCTCGTAAGCCAAGAACAAGAAAACCCAGACCCACATTACTCCGAAACTCCACAGGTCTTGTCAGAAGAACAAAAAGATGCAAATCGAAAACGTCTCTCCGATCTCTGCAAACCACTCATCCAGAAACTCAAAGCCGGTGAGAAAATCGAATGAGCCTCAAAGAGATTATCAAACCGCACATCGAAGCCATGAAGCATCGTGAGCAAAACGAGATGAGACTTCGTGATGAGGCGATCATTCGCTATGACCGCATTTTTAAAGAACGCCGCGAACTCGAAGACTTCATTGATCGCTTGGATGAGCAATCAGAGTCGATTGTTGAAAAAATGAGATCATTGGCCGGAGAACCATTGTGAGCCTCCAACAACTCATCGAACAGGCGAATAAAGAGAATAAAGGTAGCGGCTTCGTCAGAGAGAAGATGGCCAGATATAATGTGACAAAGCCAAAAAAGGGCGATCCTGACGCGCGCGCGGGCCTGCGCATCGGTCAAGAGGCACGCAAAAGTAACGCGAAGATGGTAAAAATCCCAAAAGTGATTCGGACGCTCTTGGATGCCATGAACGACGACGATCTTGACCAAGTGGCCAGGGTGTGGCGCGAGGCAATGAACGCGACGCAACAACGCTGGATCGATCAAGGAAAAGATGAAAGTGGCCGGGCCCAAGGTTACGTAGACGAGACTCCGGACCACAAGACGCGATTGGCGGCCGCGAACATGGTTGCAGCCTACAAGGAAGGGTTGCCGGTGCAGCGCCAGATCCGATTAGACGCGCATTTCGACGAGTTGAGTGATGTGGTGGAGCGATTCAAGCGATCGCCGGCGGCTCAGGATTTCGTTCGGCGCATGGCTGCAGGCCAGGTTCAAAAATCGGGGGGTGAAAAGCCGGTGGAAAATGCGAGGGAGATCGAGCCCAGCGAAGGGTAATCATTTTTGGAGCCTTTAATGAAGATAACTGATGACGCTGGCCAAGTTGGTTTGTAATGGCTCAGTGATGAAAACAACACGGTTAGAATACGAGGACGGTGACTGTTCCGAGTCTGCGGATGATCTTCGAGAGTTTTTCACTCCCGAAGAGCGACGCACAATCGACGTTAGCGATTACATATCATCCATGACTAAACGTGGCGACTGGCGCGACCCAAGCGAAATCAGGATGGGCGCATGAAGCCGAGTTACCCAAACATGAGCAACGAGGAGTTTAAGGACCGCATCAAAGCGATCTGCGGTCCGGCGCCAAAGGCTGACCGGCCTTGCGTGCGCAAACCCACTGACCGCGGCTACCATCCGCCACCGACGGCTGTATGGGTTGAGAACTCGACTATGTGTGTGCTCTACGGTCCACCGAAGGAGGCAGTATGAGTCCAACCGCGCACGAAATGGAACTTGAACCAGAGCCACCGGACCCGAGCGAGCTATGCCCGGTCTGCGGCAAGCTGGACTGCGTATGTCCGGCTGACAGCGAAAAGCAGTCGCTTGAGAAGACGTTTTACCGTGACGGTTCGCGCGAGATCGGGAAAGAGGATGCAATCACTCGTTCCGACATTCAAACCACTGGCGAGAAGATCCCCTTCTTCCGAAGGAGGAAGCAATGAACAAAACCTATCTGGGTGATGGCGTTTACGCTGCCATAGAGAATGGCATGATTAAACTCACGACCGAGAACGGCATCTCTCCAACGAACACGATCTATCTTGAGCCGCAGGTTTACGACTCCCTCACGAAATGGGTGGCTCACATCAGTGAACAGGCGACAGAGGAACGCAGGCGTCCGCATGAGGCCAGGGGGTCAAGTGCGTCCAATGCTTGCTTTGGCGCGTTATGAAGCGCGTGGCCCTTTACTATCGGGTCTCGACTTACGAGCAATCTGTTGATTCGCAGGCATTGACGTTACGCGAGTATTGCCGGCGCCGGGGGTGGTCTGAGATCAGGGAGTATTCGGATACTGTGAGCGGCGCGAAGTTTAGCCGTAAAGGACTGGACAAACTGATGGCCGACGTGCGCCGGCGTAGCGTCGATGCAGTGCTTTGCGTGAAACTGGACAGACTTGGGCGATCGTTACCGCATTTGGCGCAGTTGGTAGGAGAATTAACATCGCATCGTGTGGCTTTGATTTGTCCGGAGCAAGGCATCGACACGAGCGAAGAAAATCCGGCTGGCAGATTACAGATGCACGTACTGATGGCTATTGCGGAGTTTGAACGGGAGTTGATCAGGGATCGGACCAGGGCTGGGTTACAAATGGCGCTGGCTCGAGGGGTAAAGCTGGGGCGCCGAAAATTTGAGATGACGATTGATCGCAAGATAATTCTGGCCAACTGGCGAGAGGGTCGCGGGAACGGGAATGGGTGCACGATCGAGAGCTTGTCGAAAGAGCTTGGCTGCTCGGTCGGAACGGCGCACGCATTGGCGAAGGAACCATGAGTCTTCACGAAACAAACCAGCTTCGTAAATGGAGTAAAGAAAACCGTGGTAGCGGATCGCGGCGACGCGCTCCGATGTGTGGTCTTTGCGGTAAACGCCACCGATATGAGGTCCCATGTAAACAAACGCGGACCAACCCAGAACTTCTTGACAGCGAAAAGCAGTCGTGATTGACTGCGTAGCGTTATGGCAAGATTCATCGTTTCTCGTGATACCCGGTCCAAGGTTGCCGTTGAAGCTGACGACGCGCAGAAGGCGCAGGAGATGGTGAAAACAGGCAAGGGCGACGTGATCGACTACGACGAGACGTTTCGCGCGTCGGCGGACAAACGGCCGTTGACAGCATTGCCGACTGAACCGCCAGGTGTGGCGCCCGATGTGGTGCCCAAGACGGCTTTGCGTAAGTAAGGCCAGGATGCCAGCGGCAGCCACGGACGAGCGCGAGATTGTTCTTGAGGCGTTAAAGCTCAATCGCGCGGCGAGCTTCGAAGTGCTTGGGGCGATAAAGCCGAAGGTTGGTCCGATCATTGAGGCACCAGAATTACAGGCCAATTACCTGCAGCGACTGGAGAGCGAAGTTGTCGAGCATTGCCTGGTCAACGAGATTCCGTGTCGCATCATCAAATTAAAACCACGGCAGAAAGGCAGCTCTACGTTTTCGGTGTGGAATTTGTTTTGCCACTGCGGGGATTCACAGAGTAACGCGGCGATCATCGGGAGCACGCACACGCAGGGCGACAATCTGATGAAGATGTTGCGGGTGTATGCCGAGCACAACAAAACGAAGAACCCGTGTCGGGTGATTGATCGGTTCGCGGACTGGGCGAACGGGAGCATGTGCGACCAGTTGACGGCGAAGAACAAGGAAGCCGGTCGGTCCGGCACGTATCAAGTGGTGATTGTGACCGAGTATGCGCGTTGGGCTGAGGAAGGCGTAGCGAACGCGGCCGACGTGTTATCGGGGTTAATCAAGACGGTGGCCGATTCGCCATTTACGCTGATCGAGATTGAGAGCACGGCGAATGGCGCAAGTGGAGATTTCTACCAGCGTTGGACTGACGCGATTACGTTCGAAGAATTGAAGGCTGGGAAGCAAGGGTATGTGCGCGTGTTCGCGGCATGGTGGCAGTTCAAAGATTCGCGGCGGGATCCGGCGAAGGAAGCCGACCAGGAGCAGTGCATACCTCCGGATAAAGTCGAGGAAGTCCGACAGAAATTTAACTTGGACGACTGGCAGATTGCGTGGATGCAATGGGCGTGTCGCGAGGAGTGCAAAAAGGATTTCGACGTTTTCTGTGAGGAATATCCGTTTGACGCGGAGAGCGCGTTTCGCGTGAGTGGCCGGCGCCGGTTCAACATCCGCAATTTAGAGGCGATGAAAGAGCGGGCACGCAGTTTCAGTCCGGCGTTTGGGATATTGGACAGCTTTAAGGACGGGAACCAGGAGAAAGTGGTGTGGCGTCCGTGTTCGGTGGAAGAGTGCCGGGTACTACGATGGGAGCAACCGAAAGTCGGTGCGAAATATCTGCTTTCGGCTGACACGATGACTGGTGAGACGCAGGTTAGCGGGAAAGATCCTGACAACCACGGGGTAGGCGTGATTCGGGCCGGGATGATTCAGCAAGGCGTGGGATGGGTGCCGCCGCGGTTGGTGGCGCGGTTAGTGGACGATTACAGCGAATGGGAGCGCAACAAACGTTACGCGTTACGATGGGACATCGACGTGTTGGAAGAACAAGTCTGGCGACTGGCCGCCTATTACGGCAACTGCATGATCGTGCCGGAGATCAACATGGACCGCGGGTTAGTGGAACTGTTGAAGTTGAGGACTGGGGCGCGGCTGTACGAAGAGGAACGTTTTAACCGCCGTGAGCAGACCAAAACGAAAATGCTGGGTTGGCGGACGGACCAGCACACGCGCGAAATGATGATTGAGAACCTGGCGCGGGCGATACGCGAGCAGGGCAGGCCCGGGGAAGGCGTGGACATTTTCTGCGAGATTACGTTGAGCGAGCTACGCGATTTCGTGGTGAAAATGAACGGGCGCAGTGAAGCGATGGCTGGCCGGCACGACGACACAGTGCTTCAAATGGCGATTGGGTTGATGTGCATTAACGCGGCGACGACGTATGCGCAGCAGCGAATCGAGATCGCGTTGCCGCGGGAATTACAGTTACTGGAAAAGATGGAGCGCAGCCAGGAGAACGAGGCGTTAGCGATGAAATGGTGAAGGTCTATGGGATTTCCCATAAACATCAAAAATCTGTCTGATGACTGGCCGGCTGGAAGTTTTGACGAGAAAGGAAACATAACCGGCACGGGTGCTCGGGCGCTGCATGAAGAACTTTGGCGTCAGTCTGGCATGACGGCTGATGAGATAATTGCGACTTGGAATGAAAAATCTGATCCTGACGACCAATGGTGAAGACGGCGTTGCCGACATTATTCTCCCGGATTCGAGAGTTTCAAGCGGCGGCTATTGGTCAGGGACGGAAAACAGGCATCATCAGGGCTATATCACTGTCATTCCTGAATCGAGATACATTGATGAGCCGTATTATGGTCGCCCAAAACTAAGTGCCGCTGCCGAGCGCGCTCAATACGATCGCGTTCACTTCGCTCCAAAATCAAAGGTTGAGAAGAAGCCACCACGCCCATTGATTCAATGGGCGCGAGGACGGCGGCCGACGGCTGCTGATGTTTGGAGTCACTGAATCCATGAGAAATGCGCGTAAGATCAACACCGGGTTCAAAGCGGCAGCAATCATGCCGCCACTGCCGGCAACCGAGGTCGAGGAGTGGCTTGCTAATCAGCCACAGATTCAACAGGCAATCCGCGTCATGTACGAGAGAAGCGGAGCAATCATCTGGGATGATGAAAGAAAGACCTGGCATGGTAAAGATTGGTTTCCGGGTCTAAGGGTAGTCGTGAAAGCTCGTTCTAAGGGGTGGACGTGGGCTTCCACAAACGGTGTTGACAGCCAAAGGCCGACGACGGAAACGCGCGGAACCATTATAGGGGAGAAGATTCGACAGGCACACCAGCGACTGAAACCTGCTTGACAGCCAAAGGCAGTCGGCTTAACGAATCAAGCTATATGAGCAAAAAAGCATCGACAGCGAAACCGAAGGCAGCGAAAAAGGCAGTGAAGAAAAAAAGTTCCACGGGGAACACGGTCACGCCGGCGGCGGACATCCCGATTACCCCGAGCAAGACGCCTTATCGTGACATAAACGAAGCGGACCACCAGCAGCAGATCGAAGCCAAAGCCTAAGTTTTCAGTATCTGGTGGTAACTTTGCCCGTCCAGCGGTCGAGGATAACGATGCGACTGGGGCCGCGGGATTTGTCTATCATGGCGTGGTAACGGTGGGTGACACTATAGATCAGGGCAAAAGCGATGATGGCCACGGCGATAATGAGTGCGCGCGAGTTCTCTTTTAGGAAGGCAACCACTGTGGCGGGGTGTAGCACCGGTTCTGGACTGGCGCAAACGAATCGTGATTGACAGCGAACCGCTGTCGTGATAGTCGCGTTTACATGCCCGAACCGAACGAAGACGAGCTGAGGAAGCATCCAGCTTACCAATTAGCGATGCGCGATGCTTCAAGCGGCGCCGTTGACCCACAGAAATTCGGACCACCGGCAGCACTTGGGGCTACTGCAACGCCGACAGCGACCGCCACGGCATCGCCGCCGACTGGCGCTACGACGGGCACGACTCCCAGAATAAACCCGCCGGCATCACGTCTCGGTCCAGTTGCGCAGGCAGCGGCTGGCGGACTGGCAGGTATTCCGCGGCAGGCTCCGGTTGGTGTTGTTGATCGTCCTCCTCCGGTGGGACCGCCTGGAACCGCGCAGCTTTCTCGGATTCTGACTGCGAAGGCGGCGGGTCAACCGTATGTAGAAGGTGGCCGCGTGAACAATCAGCCTGCCGGAACGGCTGGGATGGATTTCAATACGAACACTGGCGATTGGATCCCTAAGAGCACAGTTGGAACGATCAATGGGCAACCGGCCAGTGAAGCCATTGCCGCCGCGCGGGCGCGTAACGTTGAGCGACGTGCGCAAATAGCTGGAGCTGCTGGTGCGTTGCCGCGAGTGCAAACTGCCGGTCCGACGCCTCCAGTTGGCGGGACACAGGCGGTAAAGATCATACCGACTTCCTACTACGCGAAAGGCGGGATGGTCCGTCGTCCGGTGATGCGTATGCAGGACGGCGGAATAGTGGACACGATCAGGGATCGAAACCGCGACATATCATCGTTGACAAACGACGGCGACTTTCCTGCGGCGGCTCAACCTAGCCCGACTCCTACACCAACTCCGCTGGCGTCGGCTCCTCCGGTAACAGGGCAAGAAGCAGCCGCCGTTGATCGCACTATAGTTGCTGCGGACAAATTCGCCACGGTTGCTCGAGGAGACTTCGACAGGCGTGCTAGAACGTATGCCGGCGGCGGAAAGGTTGCCGGGCCACCGGTAAAACGGGACGTGGTTCCGGCGATGCTCACGCCTGGGGAAGCGGTGTTGAACTCGAACCAGCAACAGGCGGTTCGTATAATGCCAAATTTCCGCGATCAGATGAGTCCTGATGAAGCGGACGCGATGGATAAAATGAATCTGCCGCGAATGCGAACGAGAAATCAGAAGGCTATCAATCCGGTAAACAGATTCGCTAAAGCAGCATGAGATGGCTGATGAGAATGACGAGCAGCAGCCAGAGCCGCCGGTAATCAACCGGGAGATCGGTCAGAATCCCCTAGTTCCGAGCGCGCCGGCAGACGCCGAAGAGGCCGCGCCGTTATCGTCGTTCATTCCTCCGGATCAACCTGCGCCACGGGTAATCGTGTTACCGCGGCCACGGCGACAAGGACCGTTGTATCCGCGCGACAGAATCAATCCGAGTTGGCATCCGAGGGATCGGGCGCCGAAGTACGGGCGTGCTGTAGATCAATTTGATGAAGCGGCCATGTACCGCGAGCAGCATCCAGTCGAACGGGATCCAGAGACGGGTGCACTGCGACCGATGCGCGCTGATCAATATCGTCCCGGAAAAAACGTCATTAGTTACGACCAGCAGGGGCGCCCGAAACCCTTCGATATAGAGGACATGTACCGTGAGGAACAGGGGCAACGGACGAAATTAAACCGTGAAGCCGCGCAGACGTTAAAAGAAGCGCATGTTCAACTCGAGCGAGATCCGGACACGGGGGTAGTTAGCCCGGTACGCGACGATTCCGGCAACATTCAATATCGTCCGGGGAAAGGCGCGGTCAGTTACGACCAGCAAGGGCGCGCCATTCAAACACAGTACGACACCAGCGGTCCGAAGCAGGTGGAATTGGATAAGGACTCGGAGATTGGGCCAATCGAAGGGCGACCGCCTAACGAGCTTTACAAGCAGAACAAGTATTCCCCTTTTGAATACGTCGGCACGATTGATGAAGGCCTGAAACATTCGGACAAGAACATTCAGCAGGCTGCACAAACGGCAAAATTGAAGCTGGAACACCGATTGCACGCCGCGGTGGCTAACGACCTGGGCCAGACAGTCAGCGAGCAATCGTTAGTGGTCCAGGGAAAGATCAGCGATTTCAAGAGTAAGGGGAAATTACTCGGGCAGTTGAGTCAGCAACTCGATAATTTCGACGCTGAACATCCGGGCATTACCGAAACGGAAGGCGGTTTTCTGGGGATGGGCGCGCGGCCTAGTCAGACGGCGACAACGTTGCAGGCGCAAAAGGCTGATTTGCAAAAGCAGATCGAAGATTTACAAGGGCAAGGCTATTCGACGGACCCGAAGGCGGTAACTGAGTTCACAAAAACCGATCGTGAATCGTTGGCGGCAACGCGCGCGGTGCACGGGGAGTGGTCGTCTGGCACACCGAAGGAACCCGGCGATTTTGACAGGCTGATTGACAGGCGCAAAGCGATCTTGGCCGAGCAAGGCGTTGACGTGGGCGAAGATCCAATTTTGCAATCGCTTGAGAAACGGCGCGCGGAGCTTGGGGTTGGAGCGCCGACACCGAAAGATCACGCGGCGGAGGATGAACTGCGCAAAGACGCTACGTTTGGGCCGTTACTGCAGGAGCGCGACCAGTTGCACTCCGCGCATGAGGCTGCCAGCAACGAGTTGCAAGGTATTCAGGACGAATACGACAAAGTGATCGGTCCGGTCCGCGAACGATTGCGCGTGGGCCAGGCGCAGATCGCGCCGATACAAGCCGAAGTCGAGGCTTACAGCCACAAACTCGATCAGGTGCTAGGGATGCCGACGCCAGCGGCGGGCGACGAACAGGCGCTTGCGGCGCGTGAAGCTGAGTGGAGCACTCGAATCTCGCAGTTGACCGATCCGCGACAAAAAGCGCGGGTGCAAACAGTGTTGAACGCTCTGGAGCCTGCAAAACAGCAACTCAGGATGGCGCAAGCGCAGTTGCAACCGGTGCAGGATACGCATGACGCGCTGGTAGAAGAGAACCAGCGGATGATCGCGGACCGCCATGCGCAATTTGAGAACGAGTTGGGGCCGCAGAGAGAGGATCTGCAGGCGCGAATGGGTGCTGCGCATCAGCAACGGACCGTGACTGAGGCTGTGCGTAAAAGCGATGTGCTCGCAAACGTGCTTGGGCCGTTAATGGTGAACCCTAACGACCCAGGGTTTACGCCGTCGTTAGTCCAATCGATTCAAGAAAATTTAGATCGCCGGAAGCAGGAAGCGATCAAGTCTTGGGATTTTGAGCCAAACGATTTCGAGCGGGAATTATTCGGTGCGCCGTTTCGCATGGTCGGGGAAGGCTTAAAAGGCTTCGCGCATCTCTCTGAAGGTTTGTTAAAGCTGTTCCCGCAGGAAAAGAACGTTTCTGATCACGAGCAACACGCGGTCTTAACCCGATGGGTGGCTGACCAACTTCTGAAAGTGCCAGGGGTGCTTTCGACGCCGCAAAGCGAGAAATCGTTAGCCGGCAAGGCTGGTGGATTTATCGGGGGCGTTGCTGGCGCAGTCGGCGCGGGGTTAATCGACCCGGCGATATTGGTGCCACAGTTTTTCGGTCAAGGTGTCAACGGTCAGATGGAAGCGGCGAAGCAAGCGGGAGCTGACGACGCGACGGCGCTAAAGGCTGGTGTTCTCGGTGGCACAATCAACGCGCTTCTGGCAATTCCGTTCGAAGGATTCGGTAAGGCGCTCACGGAGACGTTTGGCAGCGCGAAACAGAGCGCGATTCAGAAAGCGTTAAAGGAATCATACGAGCGCGGAGGCGCGGAAGCTGTTGCCAATGATTTAACGATTCTGCGTAACTCGATGATAAAAACCGCCGGGCGGTCCGCGTTTCAAAAGACTGCCGTGGATGCGTTGCAGCCCATCATTGAAGAAATCACCAAAACACCGTTGCAACGGGCGGGACAGGTTGGAATCGAAGTGCTAAAAGATAGCGCGCTTTTTGCCGGCGTTCAGGCAGCTCAAAACGCGGTTACAAAGACGTACAATCCGGACACCGGGCTTTTCGAGAATGTTCCGACAGCGGCCTTTGAAGGCGGAGTGCTTGGGGCGTTCTTTGGTGGGTTACGGCAGGTTGGCCGGGCGCAAAAGGCTGGGGCGGCACGTGAAGAAATTGCGACTGGCTTGGCGAAACAGGCGCGTGCTGGCGAAGTGCAGCCGATGGGTGTGGAGAGAGCTTTGCCGGAGACGGGGGTTACGGAGGGGCCGACCGAAACGCATGAACAGGCTTCTCGTAATGCTGGGGTTAGTCCGGTTGAAGGTGTTGATGAAGCGGGCCAAGGGCCAGGACCGATCGAACAGGCGCACGGCGAGATAAACAATCTTGTGGTGCCGGATGTGTCGCCGGCTGTGAATACGGCGACGCAACATGCGTTGCGCGGGCTGATCAAAATTGCCAACGGCGAATCGATGGAAGCGTTGACCACGGCAGAAAAGGCGGCGGTGAACGCAAAGACGACCGATGGATTGCCTCGAGTTGTGATGGTGAAAAGGGCTGACGGCAAACAACAGCCGGTTATCACGGACGCGACGCTCGAACGGATCCGGCAGATTGCGCCGGTTACTGCACAAGTGATGCCGCAGAGCGAGGGTGAGCAACGGCAGCGGATACTTAATCCTGTTGAAGAAATAACGCCGGAATCTGGTTCAGTTGAAAAGGGAGAGATTCAACCAAACAAGAAAACTCCTGAGATTTCTCAACCGAGCTTCGAAGTGGCCATTGAGCGGCCGAGTGGCGAAGTGGAGACGCGGACGGTGCAGGCTGCGAGTGCAGAGGCCGCAAAGGGACAGGTCGCTGGTTCAATTTCTCCCGGACAGGGGATGGTGCGCGATGTTTCCGAAGTTCCACAGGCGATGTCCGGTTTTGTCCCCTTAGATGAGGGGCAAAAAATGGACACGGCTACAGCCTTGTCGGATGAGATGGTGGGCCAGGTGCGGGAGCAGGCTGGCCGCGAGCTCCAACCGGAAGAGGAGCAGGCGGTGCGCGGTATCGCGGAACGCGTTACGCCTGCGATTGAGAAGTTTCGAGGGGCGTTCAGTTCGATTCAGGCCACGCTTGAGCCGCGGGGGTCGATGGGTGCGTTCACGACTATTCCCGAAGGTAAATTAGTGCTTTCGCTGCCGGACATTGTGCGGCACGCGCAGGAATGGGGCGAGCCGGAAGGTCCGGACCTGGTTGTTGAACAGGAAGCGATTCATGCGGTCGCGGACCAACTGCATCAGCAGGGCAAGATCGATCCGGAAGGTATTGCGCGCGATATGCCCGCTGAACTGCGGGAGCATGTGGCCGGCGTTTACAACCCGGACGTTCCGATGGAGGAGCGGAATGATCTCGAGGACGGCCACGAATTTTTGCGCTTACTGGTGCAACACCAGTTGAGAGTGGACGAAGGCAAAGTGGTCGATGCCGACGGGAAAGTAATCACCGAAAACTTGTCGCCTGGCTTTATCGCACGGATCCGGCAGGCGTTGGTGCGCTTGTTCGAAGTGTTTCGGGACATGGCGAAACGGCTCGGGGAGATGGGCGCGAAACCGGAGTACGTCGAGCAGGTGCAAAAAGCGCGGGATTTAATCGTTACCCGATTAAGAGAAGTTGACGCTGGCAGCCGCGGTGCGTATGAGACAACCAATGGCGGTAAGACGGCTCAGGTCAAAGGTAAAGGTGGTAAAGCTCCCGCAGAACGATCTGTGGAAGGGGAATTACGTGTCGAGCCTAAGCCGACAGCAGGCCAGGGACAAGTTGCGGGTGCTGGTGTTGGTGGAGCAGTTGGACAACCACATGGAGTCATGTCGGCTGCGACGAAAACTCTTACTGGCCAGGCTGGATCAGGTGCCGGAGCGGAACTGACCTCCAAGGAGATCGCTCAGGCGGCAATCGCGATTGGTGCTCCTCGGGATAAGATTACAAAACCGTGGTGGGATAAGGTCGGCAATAAGCACGTTCTCTCTCAGGGTGGGCGCTCGGTGAACGTGGCGTATGTTGCCCAGGAAGCCAGCAAGGGGCGCACGTCGCATGACGCGCTGGGTAATGCGTCGTCCGGTTACGATCTGAGTTTGCAGCCGCGTGACCGGAGCTTGGCGCAGTACCGGAAGCAATCGCAAAATATCGCGCAGAATTTGGACTTTGCGCAGGCGGCTTTCTTTCCCGAAACGACTACGCCGGCGACGACGGGCGACATCGGCGCGCCAGTGATGACGCCTACGGGAGACACGCTGATTGGGAACGGACGCGAGATAGGGATTAAAGCTGCGTACGCTGCGAACAGCCCGCAGGCGCGCGCTTACAAGCGAGATTTTGTGCATAACGCTGCCAGGTTCGGGATTGACCCTGCCGCTGTGATGAAGATGCGGCAGCCGGTGTTGAAACGGGTGATTCTGGATGATTTGCCGAAGGACGAGCTGATCAGGCTCAGCCAGGAATCCAATGAAGGCGTGGCGATGGGTGTGAACGCGACTGAGATCGCGAATCGCGACGCGACGCGGCTGACTCCTGAGATACTTTCCGAGTTTGATCCGAATTACGCGCTGGACGCGGCGAAGAATCGCGGGTTTTTGCGGAGTTACCTGCAGAACGTGGTCAGCGGCGCGGGCGCGAACGAGGCAAATATCAACTGGCCGGACCTTGCGCGGCGGGTGCGCGCTGCGGTGTTCACGTATGCGTATGGCGCGGATGAAGCGGGTCGGGCCGCGCTCGAGCGGTTACAAGGCGAAGACTCGAGCCGCAAAATCACGGACGGGCTTTTAACGGTGGCGCCGATCGTGGCTCGGATGAAGGCCGATATTGCCAGTGGCGATTTGTTTCCGCTGGATATTTCTCCGGAAATCGCGCGGGCGGTCCAGGATATTTCGGAGGCGCTTCGGGACAGGCCGAAAGGACAGAGCGCGAGCGTGGCGTTGGATGGGCTTGTTGCGCAGGGCGAGTTAATTCCGGCAGGCGACGCGCCTGCCCTACAACAATCGGTTCGTGATTTTGTGATTGCGAACCGCGGGAACCGGGCGGCGATCGAGGAGGCGTTGAGCAATTACGTCGAATCGGTGTATGAGATTGGGAATCCGAAGCAGCCGAACTTGTTTGGTGAACAGGCGGGAGAAGAATCGGATCGGACGCAACTTTGGAATTTAGCGACCAAGCCAGAAGCGATTGCGCCGAAGACAGAGCAGAGAGAACTTGCTGCGCAAGCTCTCAGAAGTCGGATGTCAGAGGACAGAGGGCAGCTTACGCCTCTGGATCACGTGATTCATCGGAAACTACGTGCCGGAAAGAGCGTGGAAACGGTCGCGAAAGAACACGGCATGAAAGTGGAGCATGTCGAGCGGACTTATGACCGGGTGAATCGATCCCAGGAAATTCGAACTCTCCTATCACAACAAACATTTCGATCTGAAACCGATGCTTTTGCTGCGGCAGAGAAGGCTAAACCGAGTTTCGATCAGACATTGGAAGACGTAGCTAAGGCTACCGGGGCGCGCGCAATGACTACGCCAATCAAGAGCAGGGAGCGCGCTGCGGCGAAGGTGGCGGCAGATTACAGGGGCGATTGGAGCAAGATCAAAGATTTGGTTCGCGGAACGATTGTGGTGCGCGATCTCGACCAGGCGAAGGCAGTCGTCGGAGCGTTGGCGCAACGGTTCGGAGTGGAACCCAAGCGTGACTTCAATCAGCCGTTACAGAGCGGCTACAGGGACGCTTTGTTTAATCCGATTATCAATGGCTACGTCGCCGAGATTCAGGTTCATATCGAACCGATCATTCACGCGAAAAGCACGTCGCACACATTTTACAAAAGACATCAAGAAATTCAGCGCGCTGCGCAGGTAGAAAATCGTGCGTTAAACAGCCAGGAACTTCGGACTATCGAGCGTCTTAATATGGCGCAGCAGAGAATTTACGCGGCGGCTTTCGGCAACATCTCGGGAGAGATCAGTTCGACGGCATCTGAAGGCTTGCAAGGAAAGGCACCGACCGATTTGATTTCTTCTGGCGTTATTGGTCGCGGAGAATCGCCGTCGAAAGCCCAAGCGGTCCCGTCCTTATCTACCACGATTCCGAAGCCGGCGGGGGCTTCCATGAAGGATTTAGCGTCGGGGAAGGCGGCGATTGCTTCTTCGTCTGTCATTCCACCTTCTCTTACACCGACTGGTGGTGTTCGTCATCAAGAAGTTTTGCTGGCGCAGAAACTCAAAGACACTGGGACGCTAGACCTATTCGGGGATTACGTGGGCGCGTTGCCGGCGGCGGCGAAAGCGAGTAAACCGGCGCTCAAACGCGAGGTTGAAAAGGATGTGCCGAGCCTTGCGGAGAGCGGGGCGGCGCTGAGCAATCTTTTTGAGTTGGCGCAGCCGGGGAAGACCTATGAGGTTTCTAACCCAGTCCAATTCCCGAAAGTTCTTTCGGCTACGAGATACAGTGACTCGACTGTTGCGAAGGTGGCACATAACTATGTTACCCACCAAACGGAATACGGATACCGTGTCGAGCTAGAGGATGGGCGTCAGTGGATCGGTTCGGCCAAGAATCGAGACGCAGCCATCACGAAAGCGCAATACGAGTTTCGAAAAACGTTGACGGAAGCGCCTGCGGCGGGTATTCCACAGGCAAATGAAGACGCAGTTCGAAAAACCGCCAGAGCTAACCGAAAAGCGAAGGTTGGCACTGAGACAGCAACCGGAGTGGATGACTTGTTTTCGCTCCTGGCTGAACAGCACGGATCCGAGCGAGATACGGGATTGGCTGGGGGGGTCGTACAAGACGCTATTGGAGCACCTGGACGAACTGACGTGGCGGGTGCTGGCGATCTACCTGGACACGAAACAGACGCCGGACGACCTGGCGGAAGCGTTACGGCAGGAGATACCGATGGAGGACGAGGACTCGCAGAACCCACTGACACCGGAGGAAACGCAGCGCCTAGTGAAACTGGCGGAAAGCGCACACTTCCCAAGTTAGTTAGTCGGCCCGCGGACCCGAACGCTCGGAATTACGTCATTCCGCGCGACACAAAAGAGATTGCTCCACGCGGAGCGATGGCCAAACTGCGCGCCAATCAGGACGCGATCAAGTTACTGAAACAGATCGAGACCGAACAGCGTCTCGCGACTCCTGAAGAAAAATCGCAACTGGTCAAGTATTCGGGTTGGGGCGCGCTCTCCCAGGCGTTCGATGACGCAAAGGCGGATCGAATTGCCGCTGGTGAGATCTCGGAACTGAATACCGAGCTGCAACGTTATCGTGGCTACCAGGAGAGGAATCGCGAGTCCAGTTATTACAGCGGCGAGATTGGGCGACTAGAAAAAGACATCCGCAGCCTTGAAAGCTGGCAAAGCAAGTGGGGCGACATTCACTCCGAACTAAAGTCGATGCTCACCCCGGACGAATACAAGCGCGCGATGCGAAGCACGATCAACGCGCATTATACCTCTCCAGAGATGATCAAGTCCATGTGGGACATTGCCGCGCATCTCGGATTCAAGGGCGGTAACGTGCTCGAGCCCGGCGCCGGTATCGGTCATTTCTTTGGGCTTATGCCGGAAGAGCTTTTATCCCGGTCCAGTCTTCATGCAGTAGAGCTCGACGACATTAGCGGCCGGTTGACCAAGATGCTTTATCCGGAGGCCGACGTGCAAATCACTGGCTTCCAAAACGCGGACATCGCCGATGGGTCAGTGGACCTGTCGATTTCAAATGTGCCTTTCGCGAATGTGCCGGTCACGGACAAGGCGATGGAACTCTCCGGCGGGCCTACGGATAACCTGCACGATTATTTCCTGGCCAACATGATCAAGAAGTTGCGCCCCGGCGGATTAAACATCGCTATTACAAGCGCGTTCACGATGGACAAGGGCGCGAGCGAAAACCGAAAATGGATGGCAGACCGCGCGGACCTGGTAGCGGCGTTCCGGTTGCCGAACAACGCTTTCAAGGCCAATGCAGGCACGGATGTGGTGACTGATATTTTGGTGTTTCGCAAAAAAGATGGACAGATTTTTCCGCACGCGAAGGATTGGACGATGCTGGATAACGCTACGACACAAAAAGGCGATCCGATTCGGGTAAACCAATATTTCGCGCAGCATCCACAGGATATTCTTGGGTTCCTGGCAGACGACGGCGAGATGTTCGCGCACGGCGCCGGCGAAAAAGAGATGACGGTGCACGCGGACCCAAACCGGCCGCCTGCGGTGGCGCTGGAGCAAGCCATTGACAATTTACCGAAGGACATCGCAGGCGACGGGAACGCGGCCGAAGTGCGCAGCAACGATCCGACCATCTCGAAGATGGGGAATATCGTGGAGAAAGACGGCAAGTATTTCTTCCACGGGCAAGCGGAGCCGGACGAGGCGTTGAATGATCCTAAGAACGCGAAGCGAGTTCGAAAGTTTATTGAGACGCGCGACGTTTTGAATGAGCAGTACCGGCTGGAACTGGATCCGGAAGCGACCGACGAAGATGTTGAAGCTAATCGTCGGATGTTGAACGCGCGTTACGATTCGTTCACCGCCGATTTCAGTAATTTTCATACTCCGAAAAACAAAGGGCTATTCATTGACGATCCGGATTGGTTCCGGTTGGCCGGCGCGGAGACACCGATTCAGGTTTCAGGCGGCGTTAAAGAGATGTTGTCGATTTTGGACGGCAAAAAGAGCCGACAATTTACAAAGGCCGACGTGTTCAAGAAACGCGTGCTTACGCCGATCATTGAACCCACGAAAGCTGACAGTCTAGAAGACGCTTTCGGAATGAGTCTCGGTTGGCGCGGTCGCGTGGACCTTGGCTACATTTCGGATTTAACCGGCCAAAGCCGGGAACAAGTGGAACAAGGATTGGTCGCATCCGGCATCGTGGTGCGCGACCCAGAAAACGGGCAACTTCAATCTCGCGAGCAATACCTGGCTGGCAATGTGCGTAAGAAACTCGACATCGCTAAAGCCGCAGGCCCGGATTACGAGCGCAACGCTCAAATGCTAGAGGCGGTTCAACCGGAGGACGTGCCAATCGACGAAATCCGGTTCAAGATCGGCGCGACATGGGTGCCAGTGGACGCTTACCAGCAATTCCTGAGCACGATCGGGATTGAGTTACCCATTGAATACCACACAGCTCTCGCCGGCGGGCGCGACTTTTACACCGTAGGCTTGCGTGATTACCGTGCGACCGGTGTAGCGCACAAAGATTTCAGGACAGACCAGGTGAGTGTGCCTGAGTTGATGGACTCGATGCTGAACATGAAGCGCATCGAGGTTCTCCACACCGACAAGGATCGAAAGGGTGATACCGATGAAGGCGCAACTATGGCGGCTAGGGATGCGGGTAAACGGTTGAGTGACGCTTTTGTGGCTTACGCGAAAGGCAATGCGGAGCTTGGTCCGCGGCTCGCGCAAATCTATAACCGCGAGGCGAACGGGTTCGCGCAACGGACGTATGACGGACAATTCCTTACTCTCCCGTGGAAAAATAAGGATTTCGATCTTTTCCCCGACAAAAAGAACGTCATTTGGCGCGCGATACAAGATCGATATGCACTAATTGCGTGGGGCGTTGGCGGCGGCAAAACAGTGATTGCGGCCGGGATCGCGCTTGAATTGCGTCGCCTCAAACTAGCGTTAAAGCCGATGGTGGTGGTGCACAACTCCACGCTGGAGCAGTACGCCGACGAGATTGCGGTGATTGCGCCGAGCGCCCGGGTATTGATCGGACGCAAAGACGAACTCTCTGGCGCGAAACGGAAAGAGTTCCTGATGCGAATTGCTGCCGGCGACTGGGACGCGGTAGTTATCGCGCATAGCACCTTCGGATTGATCGAAGACGACCCAGTGTTTCAGACAAAACACATGGAATCGCTCGTGGACGAAGCGATGCAGAGTTTAACGGATCGCGGATACAACTCAGTCTCGGATGCCAAGAAATCGCGCGAACCCAGTGTGAAGCAACTAGTCAAGATGATCGAGCAGCTTGAGACGAAGATTCAGGCACTTTCCGAGCGAAAAACCGACACGGGCCTCTTGAATTTCCAACAACTCGGCGTGGACGCGCTGATCGTGGATGAAGTGCACAAGTTTAAGAAAATGCCGTTCTCGACCAAGCTGGACGTAAAAGGCATCGACAGCGGCATGAGCCAGCGCGGTTACGCCATGTTGCTCCGAGCCAGGTCAATTCAGGAGCGTAACGGCGGCAAAAACGTGTTCTCGATGACTGGCACGCCAGTCACGAATACGCTGGGGGAAATCTGGAACCAGGTAAGACTGGTGGCGCCGCATCTCCTGAAAGAATACGGCGTTGAAACGTTCGATCAATTCGTCAGCAAGTTTGCCGAGGTCGAGACGATCAGCGAAGCCGGCCCGAGCGGTGAACGCAAGATGGTGGAGCGCCTATCGAAGATCGTAAACCTGCCTGAGTGGTCCACATTTTTCCGGCAAGCTGCCGACGTGAAACTGGGCGACGACATGGTGGTAAAGAATCGTCCGGGCATCAAAGGAGGCGGCGGACAACTGATCGCGCTGGAGCGCACACCTGGCACGGCCGCGTGGGTTAATTATATCCGCAACGTGCTCGAAGGGTTCAAAGAGCTAAAATACGACGATTTTAAGGATAATAAGAGCCTGTTTGCTGTGCCGGTGCAGGCTTACATCGCGAGCCGAGCCGCAGCGATCGACATTCGGTTGATCGAACCGCGCGCCAAAGATGAGTCGGGCAGTAAGGCTAACAGGGCGGTTCGCGGCATAATCAAACTCTATCGAGAGACCACGCCATACAACGGGACACAGGTGATCTTCTCCGACTCGTTCAACCAAGTCAAAACCAGTTTGTTTGATGCCGTGGTGCCACGGTCGAATCTCAACCTAGAGCTCGACCCCAGTAAACCGCCAGGAACGACATTTAATCTTTACGAAGACATCAAGGCGAAACTGATAGCTCTCGGCGTGCCGGCGGAAGAAATCGCGATTGTTGCCGACAAAGAATTTGATAATGCCAAGCGAAAAAAATCACTCTTCGAGGATGTGAATAAGGGCAAGGTTCGCATCGTGATGGGCAGCACGGAGAAACTCGGCACCGGCGTCAACATGCAGGAGCGGATGCTTGCGGCGTGGAACCTGGACGTTCCGTGGACAGCCGCAGGGTTAGAGCAACGCGACGGGCGCGTGTATCGGCAAGGCAATGTGCACGCGGAGATGGGCGTACCCGTGGAATTGACGCGGTTGGGAATGAAAGACACGCTGGATGAATCGCTCTGGAAAATTATTGAGCGCAAACTGCGGATCCAGAAACAGGCGTTAAGCGGTAAGATCGTGGGGCGCGAACTCGAAGAGATGAGCGATGTCCTGAGTCTCGCGGAGCAAGCCTCGATTTTAAGCGGCCCATACGGAGCCGAGAGTTTCGAGCTGGATAGCCGGATTCGGGAATTAGAAGGGAGCCGGGCCGGGCACGACCGTCAAGTTGCAAACCGAGATTCGGAGATCAGGTCGTCGAAAGAATGGCTGCGCCAGCAGGAAGCCGAAGAGGCGCGGTCTGAGCCGGCGATGCAGTTAATGGCAAAACTCGGTGAGCGCGTCTCGAAAGACGGTGCTCAGATCACGGTAGATGGCGATTCGTTTGAGACTAAGACGGCGATGGTGGAGCGTGTGAACGCGTTATTGGACGCGGAGAAAAACAAACCGACCAACGAAAAAAGCAAAGCCATTTTCTCAGTGGCGGTCAACGGCGTTCCGGTGCGGTTGGATGTTACTCCTACAGAATATGACGAATGGGATGTTGCGGGTGTAGAAAGCAAGAGGGTAACGAAACCGTCCGCGCAGTTCGATCTGATGGCGACGGATTCCAATAGCCCGAAATTCGGGCGCGTAACCAGCGCGGCGACGCTGTTGGCGCGCCTCGAGGAATTAAGCGGGACGGTGGACGGAATCAGGGAAGGCCGAAAGAATAACACGGCGCGATTACGGCAACTGGCCGAGATGCAGCAATTGGGTAAATGGCCGTTTAAAGAGGAATACCAGAGAGCACTTGCGCGACAGAAAGAGCTTTTGAAGCTGATGCGCGGGGAAGAACTCAAAAAAACAGGAGAAGGAGAAGAAACGCCGAACGCTCAACGCCCAACGCCCAACGCTCAACCGGCAGAATTGCGAGCACAGGCGACGGCGGATGCTGCCAAGACGCCGGCGGAACGGTTTAAGGATGCGTGGCCGTTGGCTGAATCGATTGCACGCTCGTATTCGAATATCCCCGGCGTGACGCTGAAGGACGTGGAGCAACATGCCCGGATTGCTCTGGTGCGCGCGGCGCGTGAGTTTGATCCTGCTCGCGGGGCCGCAATGGACACGTTTGCGCGCAAAGTGGTCGGGAATGAGTTGCGCAGTCTTTACGGCAGGCAGATGCGAACGGCGGGGCGGGAATCGACGGTGCTGGATGTTCCCGTCTCCGCCGAAGGCTCTGCCGCGGTTTCACAAAAAGAAAACATCGTCGGGCCGAGCGATGTTCGGGCGGACGTGGCGCGGACTGAGGCGACACAAATGCTTTCGACCGCGATTGACGAGTTGCCGGACAAAATGCGAGACGTGATGAATGGAATCTTGTCCGGGAAAGAGACGCTGGGCGAGATCGGGGAACGGCTTGGCGGATTACCGAAACAAGCCGTAGGCCGGCTGGCGAGTGCGGCTATGCGCCGGTTGAAAGGGAAACTTGGTGAGAAAGGCGTTTCTGGTGTGACGGATCTGTTGAGTCAGGAAACGACCACGGATAACACGGATACGGAGAAAAAGACGTTATCGGATTTCTTGGCGAAGCATGATGCGTCGAAGGGCACCGTTCCCGCTAAAAAGATAGCTGAGCCGACTAGGAGGAATGTTAAGTTAGCTGAGAAGCTCGGAAATCAATCAACGAGAGACTCGTCTGTTGTTCCTAATTTTCGGCCTGTGGAGCAGGAAATCGCGATTGGAAGGGCTTATGGCTACAGCGATAACGACATCGCAGCATACTTGCAGCGCAATTACGTGGATCGAATACCCGAACGTGTTGCGCAAACGTCTGTAGGCGTTCGACCACCGCAGGAGCTAATTGACAAGTATCCAGAGTTAAAACACGCCATTAAAGTTTCCGAGAAATATGGGCATTTAGTGAAACTCAGCGAGCAACTGGAACTACTGAGTCAGGTCGTCGAGGATGAAGTGAAGCTGTCTGAATCGGCTGATCCGGTGGCGTCGTTCATGGAGCTTATGCGGGATGATCCGGTTGAGAAGTTGCGCGGTATAAAAGGCATTGGGCGGCCTGATCTGGCGCTGGGCGCGGAGCCTGCCATGCGGCCGGTGCACGAGTTTCATACTGCCACGGCTACGCCGCAAAAACTGGATGATTGGGACAAACAAGGCGAAGCGATTTTGCGCAGCCGCGGCGACAAATTGCCAGCGGATGTTACTAAACGTTGGCTGGATGGCTCAGTGCTCGAGCCCGCGGAAGTGCGCGCGACACAGCAATATCTCATCGAAAAACAGGGGCAACCGAAGACGCCAGAGGAACAACGCGGGTATGACGCGTTGGCGTACGCTTATACCAAGATCGGGGAAGCGACCGCACGGGCGTTGTCTGCGCGCCGTGATCCGTTCAAAACGCCGGAGGAGAGGAACCGTGAATTTATCGGGAAAGCTCTTGTGCATTTGTCGGCTACTGAAGATCGCGAACTGGACGCGATTGCCGATCACAAGGAGAAAGTGGCGCGCTTGGAGCAGATCGTTCAGGGGCGACGCACTCAGATCAACGCGGCGCTGGAGCATGTCGCCGGAAAGGGCGTGACGATTGACGATATTTTGTCCGGCGGCACGGAATTGCGGTTAAAAGGCGCCAAAATGATCGAGAATCAGATGGCGGGTTACGGCGAATCGGAAAAGAAAGTGATCAAGCTGGCGCAGACCGGGGCGCGCAGCGCTGCGGAGATTGCGAAAGCGACAGGGCTCAGCGTCAAACAGGTCAACGACATCAACGACCAGTTCGTATCCGATCTGGAAACGAAATTGATGGCTAAGACTCGGGCCGGGGCGACGCTTGAGAATTTGGATGCGCAGCAGATTGCACTTTTGGCGCAGGAGACGGAACGGCGGCCAGGGGCCTCCGCTACAGTATCCGAAGACGTTGCTCGCGCTGAGGCGCGAAAAATGATCAAGGCGATGGGGTTTGTGGCGAGCAAGGATTTGGGCACGATGAAAGTGGTTAGGCGGAAGCGATCGAAATTGTTTATTCCTCCTTCGCCAAGACCTGCGGCCGACACGGCCGCCCCTACACCTGGTGAGTTGCCTACGGGACAAGAGACGCAGGCTCCGATGATGTTTGGCGGTGAGCGCAGTCCGGTGGCGCCGCGCGAAGGTGAGTTGCCGCGTCCGGCAGGACAGCAAGCGCCTTACACCGGACGCGTGCTGGGGCAGATCGGGTTGCCGCTTTATCAGGAAATGATGATTCGTAAAGGAGCGGACATGAGTGAGCCGACTGACGTGGCGCGGCTTGGGAACGTGATTCACGCGGCAACGAGCGGGAACGCGTTCGACATGGTTTATGAAGCGTGGATTAACAACATTCTTTCGGGGCCGGCTACGCACATGGCGAACATTACCGGCAACGCGGTCTCTACGGCGTGGGATTTTAGTTTACAACGCGGTTTGGAGTCGTTGGTGAACCTGGCTTATCGCGACGCGGATTCGGCGCAGCTCGGGGAGTTTAAGCATATCGTGAACGGCATTGTGCCGGGGTTGCGTCGCGGGTTGTCGATCGCGGTCAAGGCGTGGGGCGCAGAAGCCGATTTCTTCCGGAACGACGTGCTCAATGAGCAGGTGGAAATGTTCCAGGACTTCGAGAAAGGATCAGGCGGCGCTCTTGGTCCTGCTATTCCCGGCCGGACCGGACGCGTGATCAGGATGCCGGGACGCGCGCTGATGTTCATGGACGCGGCGTTCAAGGGGTTAATCGGGCAAATGGAAGCAGGCGCGGTCGCGTATCGGATCGCGAAGCGCGAAGGGTTGACCGGCGACGCGATGGCCACGCGTATGAACGAACTGGTCGCCACACCGAACAGCGAAGCGTGGCAGCGCGCAGTGGATAAAGCTGTAAACCTCACGTTCCAAGATCAGATGCGAACCAAAGAAGAGGGCGGCAACCCGTTTGAGAACGCCGTTGCGCGGTTTAACCAGATGCGGACCGGCAGCCATTTGCTGGGGTTCTTTTTCCCGTTTATCCGGACGCCATACAACATTTTCAAGATGGGCCTGCGCAAAACGCCATTGGGCAGCGCGAACATGGCCTGGCGCTTTTCGAAAGCGGGTTTTTACCGGTTCAAGGATGGCAAGCCGATGTTCGAAAGCTACGATAAAGGCGAGCAGGTGAGGCATTTGGCGGAGCAATTGATCGCATGGGCGACGTTCGCTGCGCTCTGGGCGGCGACGACCGGCGATGATGACGATGACAAAAAAGCGTTGCTCTTTACCGGGTCCACGCCGGTAACGGAAGTAAGGCGCAGTGAACGCGAGTTGAGGACGCGGTTGCACGGCGGGCAGTACCAGATTCGGGTAGGCGGCCGCAACGGTGTTTACATCAATTACGGGCGTTATGAGCCGTTCGCGACGGTGATCGGGACTGTGGTGGACGCGATTACGAACCTCAAAAAGATCAAGCGCGGCCAGACGCTCGGTGAAAGTCTGGACGCGATGTACGGTTATTTTCTGGCACAGGCGAAATCGAAAACGTTTTTACAGGGGTTTGCCGAGATTGCGGACTCGCTCGAGAGCGGCGGTGGCGTTAGGGGTGGCATCACTGAGGCGGGCAAAAAGATGTTGTTAAGCGCGCTAGTGCCGAATCTCGTCAGGCAACCGTTACGCAACCTCGATGAATGGGTGCGCGACACGAAAGGCGCTGCACCCATTTACCAGATGCTTCCCGCGGGTTCGTTAGCGGAAAGGAAAGCTGATCTGTGGGGGCGCGACGTGCAAAAGAGCGGAAACATCTTCAGCAGGTTATTCCTGGCGACCGGGACAAAGGTTGAGCCGGACGCGCAAAAGGTAGATTTGCTGTTGCAGAATTGGGTTCATCAAAACCCGGGTGGGGCGCGCGAATTGAGCGTGCCGTCGAGCGCGATCAACAGGACGTACAAGGACGCGATCGGTAAAGAAGCGCAAATGACACCCGAGCAGTTTCACCGGTTTACGGTGGACTCCGGGAAACTGGCGCTAACTCGGTTACGGGGGAAATTCACGCAACGTCAGATCGATCATCCGAAGGCGGAAGATGTGAAGATGATTCGGGGCGCGCTGGAAGATGCGCGGCGTGAAGTGAAAGAGCGGATGTTTCCGGCGGGACCACGCGGCTTCGGGCATCCACGGCAGGCGATTAACTTACGCGAAGTGATGTGGGCCGCATGAAAAAGTTAGCAGTGGTTTATCTATGGTGTCTTCCATTCGTATGCTTTGCCGCCGCAGCCTTCATATTCATTAGATCGGAAACGATTCTGGAAAAGGTAGCAGTATTCGTCATTCTAGTTGGGGGTCTCAATGCGTTGCTTATGGCACGAACGGTAAGATAAAAATGTGACAGCGGAAAGCAGTCCGGCTATAAAGCGACATGGGCGCTGATCAACAGACGTGGGACTATGGCGTGAAGTTCACCGGCAAGAAAAGCAAGCCGTTGACGCCGCTGGAGCGGGCGCACGACCACGACCTGAAGCTCGACAGCCGGGACAAGCGTTGGCGGTGCGCGTGCGGCTACGCGCTGGGCGACGGGCGCGAGAAGTTTCTGGCGCGATGCCCGTTGTTGGGAGTCAATAATCCGGAACCGCAGCCAAGCCGTTAGATTTTTGTTTACGACAGCGTTTCGCAGTCGTATAACATCGGGGCAATGATGAAGCTGGGTGGAGAAGTGGCAAGGCGTGAGCCTCATAAACTCAAAACCGCGGGTTCGATTCCCGCCCCTGCAATCCACCTTTGCCAAGGCTACGGCGGACAGGCCATTTTCGACGAAGCCGAAGAGCACCGTCGCGATCTTGAATACGAAAGCGTGCGCGATTGGTACAGCCTCTACGAGCCACAGAATGAGGATGAGCAATGACCTGGCATCAAGGCATGGTCCTCCTTCAACTGCTGACCCTCGTGGGAGTGGTGATGTGCGCGTGTCTCATTTCCAGCATCCGACGATGAAAGTTGTAAATGCCGATTGATCCTTATTTCACCAGTGGGCACAAGGCGGAAATAATTCGGCCTACGGACAGGTATCTGGCTCGTGTGCGGTATCGGTCGAGCAGGTTTTCTAAGGATCATCCGAGTAGGAAAGCAACCACGGATTTCACGGATGGCACGGATAAGAAAGAGACCCCATCCGTGGGTTAGTGGGCTACTTTGAATGAGCTACATCTATTTGCAGGAGCAGGGGGAGGAATCCTTGGCGGAATCCTTCTCGGACATACCTGCGTGTGTGCTGTCGAGATTGAACCTTATTGCCGACAGGTATTACTCCAACGGCAACGGGACGGAATCTTGCCAAAGTTCCCGATCTGGGATGATGTCCGAACTTTCGATGGAAAACCGTGGCGAGGGAAAGTCGATGTCGTCTGCGGTGGCTTCCCCTGCCAAGACATCAGCGAGGCTGGCACGCGACGAGGAATATGTGGCCATCGAAGCTCCCTATGGATCGAAATGGCGCGTATTGTCCGAGAAATTAAACCGCGTTTCGTGTTCATCGAAAACAGCCGGAGAATTATTCAGTCAGGAATGGGAAGAGTTCTCAGCGACTTGGCCCAAATGGGGTATGATGCGCGCTGGGGTCTTGTGGGAGCATCCAGCGCCGGTGCTCCGCAAGGGCGGGAAAGGTTCTGGATGGTGGCCGACTCCAACGGCTTCGGATTCGATCCGCTGCCGGAAATGGCCGGAGTGGTTGGCTCGCCATCGGGACAAGCAACATTCACATGGAACGGGAGGAGCGTCGGGTATCTTCGAGGTCGCAGCCAGCGAGTTTTCCCGGCTACCGAAAGTGACTTTCTCGGAGTGGCTGAACGGCATCCCAGAGAAATGGTTGAACCATTCCGAGCCTCTGGAAATCTACAAGTTCCGGCAGTGGTTAAACTCGCTTGGGAGACACTAGCAGCATGAAGAAAAAAATTGTCGCGCCGGTTTATCCGAAATTTATCGGGCCTGATGGCGCTGGGGTGACTGCGGTCCAGGCGGAACTTGATTACGAAGGGCGCAAGGCGCTTGGCCGGTTTTGTAATAGGATTGTGCAAAAGACGTTTTCGAACCAGGGAACGTTTGTGTCCACGCCGGAGGGCGACGTGCAGGTGAACACTGGCGATTGGGTGATTAAGACCGGGGACGGGTTTCGGGTGGAAGGCGATCCGGTTTTTCGGGAGCACTATGAGGAAGTGACCGCGGAATGACGATGACACCTGAAGCCCAACGAATAGCAATCGCGGAAGCGTGCCGCATTTCTCAAATCCGCACGAGCGGTAGATGGGAAGTTACAGACCCGCCAGAAAACCCTCGCATCCTTGTCGGTATGAACCAATCTAGAATCGTTGCTGTCCCCGACTACCTAAACGACCTCAATGCCATGCACGAAGCGGAGAAGATATTCGTGACTCACGGAAATCCACATCGAGTTGCCTATAAACACGCACTCATGGACGTGGCTGGTGCGGACGATTGGTCTTTAATTCACGCCACCGCTGCTCAACGCGCAGAAGCCTTCCTGCGAACACTTGGACTGTGGAAAGATAGCCCACACGCGGAATGACGATGACTTTATCTCTGGATGAAAAACGCCTCCGAGCCATGTTCCCAAGAGCAAGCGCCGATTTTATTAAAGCCAACAATCCGGTTGGTGCTGCACGGGTATCTAACGCCGTCGTTAAACGCGATGCACCACAAGCATTGGACGGTGGCGTATCGGCAGAAGGAAACGGCAAGGCGCGCGCTCGTGTGCGCATTACACGATTCGCTTGCCGCTTGCTTGACGAAGACAACCTCAGTGGAGGCGTCAAGCCGTTACTCGACAGCATTAAGCAGGCTGGTCTTATCGAAGACGATTCGCCGGAGTGCATCGAATTGTGTGTGCGCCAGGAGAAAGTGACTAACAAGGTGCATGAGCGGACGGAAGTGGAGATTGAGTGGGATGAATAAGAAGGCAAATACCGTTTGTATAGAGTGTGGCCACGAAATGAAACTCAAGTATGAGGACGTGTGGGGCAAAATCGTGCGCTGCACATCCTGCACTGCAGTAATCTTAAACGGCCTGCATCTGCCACCGCCGAAATATCCTACTGAAGCGGAGAGACGGCGGAAGCTGAAGCTTGGGGTGCCGTTTATTAGCCGGCGCGAACTGCTCGAGACTGCGCGGGCTTTGAGTGATCGCGATGATGAAATGCAGGCTTATGACGATTGAAACGCACACACAAACCGAAAACGAAACGACTAGCAGCTTTCAGAAAGGCTACTTCAACGTCGTGGCTGGCATGGCGTGCATTTTAATTTCGATAATAAACATCGTTCAAGACAAAGCACCTGAATGGATGGTGCTGGGGGTTTTGGCTGGCCTATTCAGCATCTTGGCCGCGCCAGTAATTAGACGCGCGATAGCTCAACAACTCCGGGTGATCGCGAATTGGTTAAACTGCTAACAATGGCTACTCAAAACGATAAATCGCAGACGCAACAGTTCGTGGATCGGTTGCCGGAAACGCCACAGGACGAGGAGCAGGCTAATAAGCCGCGGATGCCGTTCAAGACTTCGTATGTGCTTGATCGCCTTCAGGAAGATGAATTGTGCCGGTATGTGTCGGACGCGGTGGAGCAGATGTCGAAACAGCTCGGGCGCGATGATGTGCTCGATGACGCGAGCGCGGGCAGCGGTGCGTGGGGCCAGGGCGTTGCGCCGGGGAAGATCCGGAAACGCGGCGGCGCTTCCAAGGTTGAAAGTTGGATGGGGAAACGGGCGCGATACACTGCGCGTTACGAGAATAATGTGGATGATCGGGTTGAACCGAAAACGCTTTTTGAGCACTCGAATCTTACGGCGTCGTTGTCGCAGCGGATTGTACGACAGATGGTGGCTCGGGCTGTGGCGTTCTTTTTCGGGCAACCGGATGACACTGATTGGTTCACCACTGAAGCGGTGGGCGAAGAGGACCAGGTACTGGCGGACAAGATTAAGAAACATTCCAGGTGGAAAGTGGACCAGTGCCAATCGAAAAAGACTTTGGTCAACTCATTTGAGTATGCCTTTGTGCGCGGCGAGGCGGTGGTGAAACCGACGCATCAACAGCGGTTCCAGATTTACAAGCGGACTTCGACGATTTTGGTGGACGCGCAAGGTCAGCCGGTGCTCGATGCGAACGGAGATTACATTGTGCAGGGAGACGCGTTTGTGGATGAAATGGCTCCAGCGGAGCCGGACCAACTTCCAACGTCCAACGCTCAACTCTCAACGCCAAATGAAGAGGCTCAGGGGATAACGCCAGATGTTGAAATGGGAGAGCCTCCGGTTCTCTTTGGCAGCGGGATGGGAATGGTAAACGAAGGCGGGATTCCGAACGTCAGTCCTCAGTCCTCGGTCATCGGTCCTCCGCCTGCTCAGCCTACTGAGCGACAGGTGCTTAAGCGCGACGGGGTGACGGTGCTGCCGGAAGTGCCGATATGGCAGCAGCAGGAGATCGCCCGGAAACTGATCAAGTTCGAAGGGCCGGATACGTCGCTGGTGTATTACAAGGATTTTTTGTGCGGGCTCGCGGAACCGGATATTCAGACTGCGCCGATCATTTGTCATCTCTACGACATGGATCTGATGCGGGTGGCGCAGATGTTTTCGGGCCAATTCGAGGAAGGCGACGGCGGTATAGCTGATTTTGCGGCGGCGGTGCAACGCTTAAAAGACCTGGCA
>Ga0222623_10000008_pt1 | contig 47795 bp, 42 predicted proteins | sample PLMtaG_FD_177336 | JGI IMG/M metagenome (GOLD analysis project Ga0222623, IMG submission 177336) | Groundwater sediment microbial communities from an aquifer in East River, Colorado, USA - PLM2_30_coex | ecosystem: Environmental > Terrestrial > Soil > Riparian zone | place: USA: East River...
GAAAGCCGCCGATTGTGTCCGTCGGCAGGATTCCCTGCGCGATGCCGCGATAGAGCGTCAGCGTCCCGATTGTCACCGCGAGCGAAGGGAGACCTATCCGCGTGACGAGAAAGCCGTTTATCGCCCCAAGGAATGCGCCGAGGGCGACAGCCATGATCATCGCCGGCCAAATCGGCCAGCCGTGACTGAAGAGCTCGGCCATGAAGACTCCACTGAGGCCGAGCATTGACGCGACCGAGAGGTCAATCTCGCCTGTGACGACGATCAGGGTGAGCGGGAGGGCCATGATCGCGACTTCGCCGACGTTCAAGCTGATGTAGAAGAGGTTGGTCGACTGCAGGAAGTACGGTGAGACGGCGGCCCCGTAAGCGATCGTGCCCCCGAGGAGCGCGAGCAGCAGGACTTCCCAGCGCACCAACACGCCGATCCCCGTGCGCCTTGGTGCTTCCGTCGCCGGAATCTCCTCGTGCGGCTGGAAGCCGAGGTCAGACACGTGCTCTCCTCCGCGTCCGCAGCGCGGGCGCAACGCGCACCGCGATCAACCGGTCGAAGGCGATCGCACCGACGAGCAGCCCCCCGGCGAGCGCTTGGCTCCAAAACGACGAAACGTTTACGACGACGAGTGCGCTGTTGATCGTGCCCAGGAGGAGGGCGCCGAGCGCGGCTCCGAGGACGCTGCCGCTACCGCCGAAGATTGCGACGCCTCCGACGACGACCGCGGCAATGACTTGAAACTCGTAGCCGTCGCCCGCGATCGCGTCGACCGACCCGTAGTACGAGAGCCAGACGGCCCCGGCAACGCCGGCGATCGCGCCACTGAGCACGAACGCGAGGAATACGCGCGAGCCGACCGGGATGCCCGCAACACGTGCCGCATCGGGATCCGAGCCGATCGCGTAGAAGTCACGTGCCGTCCGAAAGCTGCGCATTGCGTAGGTTGCGATCGCGACGGCGACTATGGCGATGATTCCGAGGTACGGGACGCCGGCAATCGTGCCGTAGCCGATCTTGTTGAAGCTGTTGGGCAACATCGAGGCGTTGACCTGGTTACCGCCGGCCCACGCACCGTCGATCCCGCGGATGATGTAGAGCGTTCCGAGCGTGACGACGAGGCTCGGCACGCGGGCGACCGTCACGATCAGGCCGTTGACGATCCCGCACCCAACGCCGATTCCGAGCGCGAGCAGGAAGACGAGCGCGAGCGAGACATGCGGATGGTGCACGTAGAGCTCACCGGTCGTATACGCGGAGATGCCGAGCACCGATCCGATGGAAAGGTCGACGTTGCGCGTGATGATGACGATGGTCTCGCCAATCGCAAGAAGAGCGATGATCGACGCGGCCGAAAGGACCTGCTGCACGTTCGTCGCACTGAGGAAGAGGTGATTGTCGATCGTCGTCGCACCGACAACGAGCACGAGCGCGAGCACGATGCCGAGCTCACGGAAGCGGAACATCACCTCCGCAAACGCGCGAGAGCTGATGTGCGGCTGGACGCCCTTCTGCTCTTCGGCGACCGCGGTCACGCCGCTTCCTCGACGAGCCCGGTGGCCGCGTGCATGAGCGCGTCCTCGGTTGCTTCAGCGCGCGGGAACTCGCGCATGACGCGCCCCTCGAAGAGCACGACGATGCGGTCGGCCATCCCGAGCACCTCGGGAAGCTCCGAGGAGATCATGAGCACGGCAACCCCCCGGGTGGCGAGCTCGGAGAGCAGGCGGTGCACCTCGGCCTTCGTACCGACGTCGATGCCGCGTGTCGGCTCGTCGACGATCAACAGCGTCGGTCTGCGCGCCAGCCATTTCGCCAGCACGGCCTTTTGTTGATTGCCACCCGAGAGTGTCCAGACGGGGTTCGTCAACTTCCCATACTTCAGTTGCAGCCGGAGAGCCCAGTCCTTCGCGAAGCTCCGCTCGGCGCCGCGCGGAATGAGCCCCCCACGCCGAATACTGTCGAGCGAGGCAAGTGCGATGTTGCGCTCGATCGAAAAATCCATGACGAGCCCCTGCTGACGTCGATCCTCGGGGACGAGCCCGATGCCCGCGCGCATGGCCGCGGTCGGCGATCCGGGCGGGAGCCGCCTGCCGGAGATCTCAACCGCCCCTGCGTCCCAACGATCGATTCCGAAGATTGCGCGCGCGACCTCAGTCCTGCCGGCACCTACGAGGCCGGCGAGGGCGACGATTTCACCGCTCCGCACGTTGAACGAGACGTCGGTGAACACGCCCTCCCGTGTCAGCCGGTTGACCTCCAGGACGACCGGGCCCGGCTCGCTCGGCACCTTCGGGAACAGGGCGTCCATGTCACGGCCGACCATCGCCCGGATCACCGATTGGATCGTCAGCTCGTCGATCGCCTTCGTCAGGACATGGCGGCCGTCGCGCATTACCGTGACGCGCTGGGAGATCTCGAAGATCTCCTCCAGGCGGTGCGAGACGAAGAGCACCGCATTGCCTCGCGAGCGCAGCGACTCGACGATTCCGAAGAGCCGGTCGACTTCCGTGCCAGCCAGGGCGGCGGTCGGTTCGTCCATCACGATCACCCGGGCGTTCGTCGTCAACGCCTTGGCGATCTCGACTAGCTGCTGGTCGGCGATCGAGAGCCCGCGCGCCAGGCGGTCGGGATCGAGGCGGACGCCGAGCTGCTCGAAGACGGCGGCCGCCTCGCGCCGCATCCGCCTACCGTCGATGCGGCGCAAGCGCTTGAGCGGCTGCATGCCGACGAAGATGTTCTCGGCGACGCTCAGGTCGGGGAAGAGCGTCGGCTCCTGAAAGATGATCGCGATCCCGGCGGCCTGCGACTGCTTGGCGTTGTCGAAGATTGCGTCCTCGCCGTCGAGCACGAGTCGCCCGCCGTCGGGCCGGTGGACGCCGGCGAGGATCTTGACGAGGGTCGACTTACCGGCACCGTTCTCGCCGACGAGGCCGTGGACCTCGCCGCCGAACAGCTCGATGTCGCCGTCCTCGAGGGCGTGAACAGCGCCGAAGCTCTTTTTGGCGTGCTCGAGAGAGAGCAGTGGTTCGGGATGCGTTGTCGTCAAAACGGTCGCAGTGAGGGGGGCGCTCGCGACTCGGCGCGCCCCCCTCGTCTGCTCGTCCTAGAACTTGAACTTGTCGACGTTCTTGATGGTGAACGTAAACGGCGGTCCGAGAATAACCTGCGGCCGCTTGTCCGGGCCGTTGATGATCTTGTACTTGCCGAGCTTGCCGGCCGTGAACGTCTGGCCGACCTTGCCGGTGACCTTGCCATCGGCGAACGCCGCAATCGCGTAGCCCGCGAGATACCCGAGGTCCTCGGGGTTCCAGAGCTGGAACGCAGTCACCGTGCGGTTGTGCACGTACTTCTTCATCTGGCTCGGTAGGCCGAGCCCCGTGAGGACGACCTTCCCCTTGTACTTCGAGGTGGAGAGGTATTGCGCGGCCGAAGAGATCCCGACGGTCGTGGGCGACTCGATCCCCTTCAGGTTCGGGTACGCCTGCAGCATGCTCACCGTCGCTTGCCGCGACTGAGCCGGGTTGTCGTTGCCGTAGTAGATCTTCACGAGCTTCATGTTGTTGTAGACCGGCTTCTTCAGCTCGAGCTTCATGTACTTGATCCACGCATTCTGGTTCGTGGCCGTCGACGCCGCCGAAAGAATCGCGAACTGACCTTTGTAGTTCATCAGCTTGCCCAACAGCTTGATCTGGCTCCGGCCGATCGTCGGGGTGTCCGCCTGATTGATGAAGAGCTGGCGGCAGTTGACGTCCGAGTCGAACGCGATGACCTTCGTGCCCTGCGCCTGGGCCTGATTGAGCGCCGGACACACGGCCTGCGGGTCGTTGCCGGCGATGACGATGCCTGCCGCATGCGCCTGGATCGCAGCCTGGATCGCCGGTTGCTGAGCCGCAGCGGTGTCCTGCGTGCCAGACGAGACGACCTGCGTGTGACCGAGCTTCGTGAGGGCGATCTTACCGCCCCGGTCGGCGATGACCTCGTACGGGTTGAGCGTGTCCTTCGGGATGAAGTAGAACGTCTTGCCTGCCGTCGAGCGGCTGTTGGCCGCCAGCGCGGCCGTCACGGCGACGCCTGCAACGAGCACCGCCGCCGCGATAATCGTCCATCTGCGCTTGTGCATTGATGGTTCCTTTCGCGTGATGATTGACTGACGAAGCGGTGGAGCGTGCGCCTCCTTCGCACTACCGGGGATATGCGGCAGGAACGCCGCCATCCACGTTGATGATGTTCCCGGTCGATTTCGCCGAGCGCGGACCGGCGAAGAAGGCGATCGCTTCGGCGACATCCTCCGGGTAGACGTTGACACCAAGGCGTGTGCGGTCTCGGTAAAACGCCGGGAGGTCCTCTTCGCTGACCCCGTACGTCGTCGCGCGTTCCGCCTTCCAGTCCGACGACCAGATGCCAGAGCCGGCGATGACCGCATCCGGATTGACGGTATTGACCCTGATTCCGTGAGGGCCACCCTCCTCTGCAAGACAGCGTGCAAGGTGGAGCGACGCCGCCTTGGCAGATGAATATGCCGCGGCATTCGCTCCCGCGACGAGCGCGTTCTTCGACCCCACGAACACGACGGAACCGCCGCGGCGCTGCTCGACCAGGACGCGAAACGCCTCACGGGCGCAGAGAAAGTAGCCGCGTGCCAGCACTGCGTAATTCAGCTCCCACTCCTCGACCGTCGTCTCCGTGATCGGCGCGCTCGTCGCGAGCCCGGCCGAGGCGACGAGGATGTCGAGCCCTCCATATTCGAGAACCGTCCGCCCGATCATTTCGGCGACCGCGTCCTCGTCTGTGACATCGACGTGGGCCGCAACGGCACGGCGGAGACCGCACGCACTGACTATCTCCTTGGCGACCGCGTCGGCTCCCTCGCCGTTGAGGTCGGCGACGACCACGTGCGCGCCAAGGTGGGCGAGCAACCGAGCCGTCGCACGCCCGATGCCGCTCGCTCCGCCGGTGATGACGGCGATCCGGCCAGCGAGCTCCCGGGGCGGCGGGGCCTGTGCGAGCTTGTACCGCTCCAAAGGCCAGTACTCGATTGCGAATGCCTCCGCCTCGGTGAGGGAGCGGAATCCGCCGATCGCATTGGCAGCGTCCTCGACTGCGACCGCGCGGTGGTAGAGATCACGAGCCGTCCGTGCCCGTGCCGCGTCGTTACCGCCGGTGACGATGCCGACGCCGGGGATCAGAACAACCCGGGGACCGGCCGGATCCATGGGAAAGGGTCGACTCTCGTCACTGACGTTGCGTTCGTAGTACTTGCTGTACCAGTCCGCGTAGGCTGCGACGCCGTCGCGAAAAGCATCAGTCAACTCCGCGGCTCCATCGCTCGACGGATCGAACTCGACCGCCAGTGGCTTGTGTTTCGTGTTGATCAAGTGATCGGGACACGGTGCACCGACTTGGCTCACCTGGGGGCCACGCGCCGAAGAGGCGAACGCGACCGCTTCGGGACTACGGTCGACTTCGAGCACGACGCTCTCCGCGTCGGCCAACAGTGCTCCGCGGAGTGCGGGAAGCGACGCCAGGAGGAGGAACTGAGCGTCTTGCTCACCGCACTCCGCGACCTTCGGGCCACCCAGCCCGAAGCGACCGGCACCGGCCTTCTCGATCGTGCTTGCCGCACGCGAGACGAACTCGATCGTGCGCCGGTAGCTCTCTTCACCCGACTCACCCCAGGTCACCAGCCCGTGCTTCTCGAGCAGCACCGCGCGGGCCGACGGGCTGGCGTCCAACAGCTCCGCGATCCGCTGTGACATATCGAAGCCTGGACGCTGGTAGTCGAGCCAGACAGCCTCTTCGCCGAAGGTCTCCTCGGCCAGTTCGCGCCCATTCGGTGAGGACGTCAACGCGATGATCGCGTCGGGGTGAGTGTGGTCGACTTGGGGAGCGGCGATGAACGCGTGTAACAGCGTCTCGATCGACGGGCGCGGCTGGTCGGGATCGAGTGCGCAGCGGCGTAGAAAGTCGACCATCGCCGCATCATCCATCGCCTGGCGCTGACGTAGGGGCGTGATCTCGTCGAGCCGCAGGACTGCGAACCCGTGAGAAGTGATCGATGCGAGATCGGTCCCGGAGCCCTTCACCCACAGCACGCGCTGCTCGTTGCCGGCATGGTCGAGCGCCGTTCCCTTCGAGGACGTGTTGCCACCACCCTGGTTGGCCAGGGCACGGTCCGATCCGAGCAGATTCGAGCGATAGACGAGCGCGTCCAGGGAACTCAATCCTGCGGAGCTTGCCTTGTCCCAGCGATCCTCCGGCGCGGGAATCCTGTCGAGCGCTTTTGCGACGCTCATAGGCCAACCTGTGGCCTATGAGCGGTGGAAGGGGCGTAAGGGGAAACCGGGAGGTTTCCCCCTCCTTTCGCCTCAGGGGTGGTGGCGGCGGTCGCAGCGCCACCACCCCTGAGGCGACATCTAAAGAAGGGGGCGCGTGGGGGAAACATGGTTTCCCCCACGGGAGCGAGCCGAAGGCGAGGGACGCTCATGCCCGCACCTCCAACGTCGGCAGGGCGACGGCCCTCACGAACCGCTCCCGAGCTTCTCGCCAGAGTGCCGTGTCCTGCGGTTCGTAGATCGTGGGTGCGAACGACCTGCGCACGACCTCGCGCCCTTCGTCGACCGATGCAAGCTCGCCGAGCGACATCCCTTGGACGAGGAAGTTGCCGAGGAGGGTCGCCTCTTCCGGCCCGGCCAAGACGGGGAGCCCGGCGGCCCCTGCGGTCCAACGACACAGCAGCTCGTTGCGCGAACCGCCACCAACGAGATGAATCTCCTCCGGCACGGTGCCGGTGACCGAGGCGAGTACGTCGATCGTCTGGGCGTGCTTGAGCGCCAGGCTCTCGAGGATGCAGCGGACGACCGCGCCGGGCTCGACAGGCTCGGGCTGCCCTGTGTGAGCGCAGAACGCGCGCACGCGCGCAGGCATGTCGCCCTGATCGGAGAACGCGGCATCGTTCGGCTCGATCAGCGACCGCAGCGCGGGCGCTTCCTTCGCAAGCGCAACGAGTTGGTCGAACGAATAGTCGTGTCCCTCGAGCGCCCATGCTCGACGGCACTCATGCAGCAGCCACAGCCCGGTCACGTTGCGCAGGAGCCGGAACGTCGAGCCGACGCCGCCCTCGTTGGTCAGATTTGCGGCGAAACTTGCATCGCTGATCACAGGCTGCTGAACCTCGAGCCCCACGAGCGACCAGGTGCCGGCGCTGATGAACGCGGAGCTCGGCCGACGGAACGGCACCGCGGCGACAGCGGAGCCGGTGTCGTGGGTCGCGACCGCGACGACGACCGCGCCACCGAGCCTCGTGTCGTCCGTCACCCGGTCGCTGAGCCGTTCGAGCTTCGTCCCGGGCTGCACCACATCGGGCAGCAATCGCGTGGGGACCTCGAGCCGCTCGAGCACGTCGACCGCCCAGGTCCCCGCACGTGGATCGAAGCACTGCGTCGTCGTCGCGTTGGTGAGCTCGGACGTGCGCGCGCCGCAGAGCCAGTAATGCATGAGATCCGGGATCAAGAGCAATGTCTCGGCGGCCTCGAGCGCACGATCGCGTTCCGCGGCCATTGCGCCCAGCTCGAACACCGTGTTGATCGGGATGAGCTGTATGCCCGTGCGCTCGTAGAGATCCCGCGCGGGCACCTCCGCCAGCACGCCTTCCACCGCCCGGGCACGACGGTCGTCGCGGTAGTGGACCGGATTCTGCAAAAGGCGGCCGTTCTGGTCCAGCAGGCCGAAATCGACGCCCCACGAATCGGCAGCAACCGAGTCGACGCGACCAGCCTCCCGAGCCGCTGCCCGCAGACCGTCGGTCACGTCTTGGTAGAGACGAAGGATGTCCCAGTTGAGCGTGTTCCGCGTTCTGACCGGGACGTTCGGGAAGCGATGCACCTCCGAGACGCTCAGACGCTCACCGTCGAACCGCCCCACAGCCACCCGCCCGCTCTGAGCGCCGAGGTCGATCGCGGCGAACGTCGCCATCAGCCGCCAACCTCGTCGTTGCGGACTGCGCGACGAAGGTCCCGCGGCCGCAATGGCGGCGGCTCTCGCGGACCCGGGTCGACGGTGAGGACGTCGACGCCGGCCGCACGCCACTCCTCGACCTCGGCGGCGGGCGCGCTCGAATCCGTCACGATCCCGGCCAGGTCCTCGACCCGGACGAATGCCAGCAGTGCGCTGCGATGCCACTTGGTGCCGTCGAAGATCCCATACACCTGCTCGCACGCATCCGCCATCTCTTGCTTGATCCTGACCTCGTCAGGATTGAGGTCCATCAGGCCGCGCGAGATGCTCAATCCACGCGCACCGAGAAAGCCCTTGTTGATCCGCGTCGTTCGAAGCACGTCCGCGCCGAGATCCCCGACGAGAGACATAGCCGAGAGCCGCAGCATCCCGCCCGTCACGAGCACCGTGATTCCCGGCGCATCGGCGAGCGCCGTCGCGACGAGCAGGCCGTTCGTCACGACTACCAGTTCCCGCTTGGAGCGAAGCTCGAGGGCAAGGTAGTAGGCGGTCGTGCTCGCGTCGAGGGCGACGGCCTCACCCTCGTCGACCATCGCCGCCGCGGCGCGGGCGATCGCACGCTTGCGCTCGACCTCGAGGCGTAGCCGCAGATCGAACCCCACCTCCGACTGCCCCAGCTGCAAGGCCCTGACACCGCCGCGGATCCGCGCGACGAGTCCCTGCTTGGCGAGCGTCGTCAGGTCGCTCCGGATGGTCACCTCCGAGACTGCGAAGGCTTCCGAAAGTTCCGCAACCGGTAGGTAATCGCGGCTCTCGAGCAGATGCAAGACGTGTTGCATGCGCTCCTGCTGCGTCAAATTGCGAAGATCTTCCGAGGCGGCGATTGAGCGACCCTACTCCCGCCTTCATGAGGAAGTCAAGAGATACGAGTCGCTGACTTACGAAATGATTCAAAACGAAAGCGGACTCGTAATACGGCTGCGGATACGTCAGACTCGCGCCTTATGAACGGCGACGCCGCGTTCTCCCGCCTCGATGCCCTCGAGATCGAGACCCCGTCCTGGGGGTACGGAAACTCCGGTACGCGCTTCCACGTCTACCCGTGGCCAGGCGCCGCCCGCACGGTCTGGGAGCGGATCGACGACGCGGCGCTCGTTCACGAATTGACCGGCTGTTGCCCGAGCGTGGCTTTGCATATCCCATGGGATACCGTCGACGATTGGAGCGCCCTCGGTGACTACGCACGCGGTCGGGGCATCCGGATCGGTGCGATCAACCCGAACCTTTTCGGTGACGACTCGTTTCGCCTTGGAAGTCTCGCCAACCCCGACGCCGCTGTACGGCGGCGCGCACTCGAGCACTGCCTCGAATGCGTCGAGATCGCGCGACAGCTTGGTTCGACGATCATCAGCCTCTGGCTGGCCGACGGAACGAACTATCCCGGGCAAGACGACCTGCGAGGCCGTCACGCTCGGCTCCTCGCCGGGCTCGAAGAGCTCTACGCCGCTCTATCCCCCGATCAGCAGTTGCTTATCGAGTACAAGTTCTTCGAGCCCGCCTTCTACAGCACCGACCTGCCCGACTGGGGTACAGCAGCCCTCGTCTGCCGGCGTCTTGGCCCTCGGGCGCAGGTGCTCGTCGACACCGGACACCATCCGCAGGGCACGAACATCGAGCAAATCGTGGCGCTGCTCGTGGCCGAGGGGCTGCTCGGCGGCTTCCATTTCAACAACCGGAAGTACGCGGACGACGACCTGATCGCCGGGTCCGTCGACCCGTTCGAGCTGTTCCGGATCATGCACGAGATCGCGCTTGCGGCGGTCGAGGCGTCGACCGCATTCATGATCGACCAGTCGCACAACGTCGAGGGAAAGATCGACGCGATGCTCCAGTCGGTCATGAACATCCAGACGGCGTACACGAAGGCGCTCTTGATCGACGACGCCGTCCTGACGACGGCGCAGGAACAAGGGGACGTGCTCGGCGCCCACCGGGCACTTGCCGACGCATTTGAGACGGACGTACGTCCGCTCCTCGCCCGGTGGCGAGTGGGTAAAGATCTCGACCCCGACCCGGTCCGGGCGTTCCGGGACGGAGGTCACGCGGAGCGCAGGGCGCGCGAGCGCGGCACCGCTCCGATCGAGAGCGCCTACGAGAAGCGCTGACCGAAGGTCACGCCGAGCCGATGCGCGACGTCTGGGCGATCGGCGTCTCGGGATCTACAACCGCGGACAGCGGCAAGGAACCGTCGAGCAGCGCGCGGCCGACGACTGCCCCCTCGCAACCGATCGCCGCGACGGCGGCTAGGTCGGCCTCGGAGCGGATTCCCCCCGCAGCCAGCACCGGCAAGCAGGAGGCCTCCCTGACTTTCTGCAAGAGATCCAGGTCCGGTCCAGCGAGCATCCCGTCGCGCTCGATCGCCGTGCAGAGGATCCGGGACACGCCGGCCGCGGCGCAACGCCGCGCAACGTCCGCCGCCTCGAAGCTGGTGTCGTCCAGCCACCCGCGAGCCGCAACGCGCCCCTCGCGAACATCGATCGCGACGACGAGGCGGTCACCGAGTTGGGCGACGAACTGTTCGAGGGCTTCCGGCTCCGCCAACGCGGCCGTGCCGACCACGACACGTGCGGCACCTGCCGCGAGGAGTAGGGCGGCGTCGGCAGGAGAACGAATGCCGCCCGATGCTTGTACCTTGGCCGGCGCGGCCGCCTCGGCGAAGCGGCCGATGACGTCCGTTCGGATGAGGCCGCGTCGCGCGCCGTCGAGGTCGACGACGTGGATCAGGCGCGCCCCCGCGCCCGCGAATCGCCGCACCAGCTCCTCCGGTTGAGCGCGGACCGCCACCCGCGCGAAGTCGCCCTGCTCGAGCCGCACGGCCTCGTCACCGAGCAGATCGACCGCGGGAAGCACCTGGAATGATCCTTCTGCCATGTTAGTATGCTAATACAGCAATCGTCCGAGCCGGGGAGATCACAGCCGTGGCGGAAGGGTCACATCCCGAATGGGAAACGAAAGAGGCACGAGATCTGCTGAAGACCATCGTCTCGCTCCGAACCGTCGGCGAGGCGGAGCGGTTCCTCCGCGACCTGTGCACGCTCTCCGAGCTGGAGGCGATGACGCATCGCTGGCAGGCCGCGCAGCTGGTCGACCGCGGGATGCCGTACCACGAGGTGAGCAAGAGGACCGGCGCGTCGACGACGACCGTGACGCGGGTGGCGCACTGGCTCCGCCACGGCGAAGGCGGCTACCGGCTGATGCTCGACCGGCGGCGCCGTCGCCCCGCACGGACCGCCTGACGATCGCGATCCCCGCCAAGGGGCGTTTGCGCGAGCCTTCCGTCGCCCTGTTGGAGGACGCCGGACTCGGACCGGAACAGCCCGGCGAGCGCGCGCTCGCTTTCCCTTGCCGCAACGCGCCCGTCGACGTGCTGCTCGTCCGCGCGGCGGACGTGCCGGAGTACGTGCAGGACGGAGTCGTCGACTGCGGCGTCACCGGAGCGGACCTCGTCCGCGAGCGCGGCGCCGACGTGGAGGAGCTGCTTCGTCTGGGTTTCGGCGCCTGCACGCTCGAAGCCGCCGTGCCGGAGGAATCGCCCGCCCGCACGCTCGAGGATCTCGACGGTTTACGCGCTGCGACGGTCTATCCGCGCCTGGCGGGCGCGACTCTGCGCGAGCACGGCGTGAAGGTCGAGCTCGTGGAGGTCACCGGGTCGGTCGAGGTAGCCCCCCGGCTCCGGCTCGCAGATGCGATCGTCGACCTCGTCTCGAGCGGCAACACCCTGCGGACGAACGGGCTGCGCTCGCTCGGAGTGCTCTTCGCATCCGAGGCGACGCTGATCTCCCGTCCGAACGGCGGTGACGACCGCGCCCACCGGCTCGCCGGAATTCTGCGTAGCGTGGTCGAGGCCCGCGCGGCGCGCTATCTGATGCTGAACGCGCCCGAGAGCGCGCTCGAGGAGATCTGTGCGATCGTTCCCGGGTCGCGCGCGCCTAGTGTCCTTCCGCTCACCGAGCCCGGCATGGTCGCCGTACACGCTCTTGTTCCCGCAGCCGACGTCTGGCGGTTGCTGCCGGAGCTGGAGGCAGCCGGCGGCTCCTCGATCTTGCTCCTCCCTGTGGAGAGAATCCTCGGATGACCGACGTTAGGCGAATTGTCCGCGACGTCTCCGAGCGCGGAGACACGGCACTGTGGGAATGGGCGCTTCGTCTCGACGACGCAGAGCCCGCCCGCGCCGAGCCCACCGACGGCCTGCCGGCCGAGTCGCTGCTGGCACTGGCAGATGCAGTGCGTCGCTGGCACGAGCTCCAGCGTCCGCCGGACGTCCGCCTCGAGATAACGCCCGGCGTCGAGCTCGAGCGGCGTTGGGTGCCGCTTCGTTCGGCCGGCATCTACGTCCCGCGCGGCCTGGTGTCGACCCTCGTCATGTGCGCAGTGCCGGCGCAGGTCGCCGGGGTGGAGCGGATCGTCGTGATGACGCCGCCCGAGGGCTCGGGTCTCGTCGCTGCTGCGGCCCAGCTCCTCGGTGTCGGTCAAGAAGTATGGGCGGTCGGCGGGCCGCAGGCCATTGCCGCGCTCGCGTACGGAACGGACTCGATTGCACGAGTGGACAAGATCGTGGGGCCGGGCAACGCGTACGTGAACGAGGCCAAGCTGCTGGTCGCGGGTGACGTGGCGATCGACCTTCCGGCTGGCCCCTCCGAAGTAGTCGTCCTGGTCGGAGCGGACGCGGACCGGCACGTCGCCGAACTCGAACTCGCGGCCCAAGCCGAGCACGGGCCCGGCACGATCTGCCGAATCGTGGACGTGAACGGCGACGTCGAACGGGCGCTCGAGGAGATCGAGGCGCTCGCGCCCGAGCACCTCGTCCTGCTCGGCGCCGACGCCGAGGGGCTCGCTCCACGCGTCCGGAATGCGGGCGCCGTCTTCGTCGGGCCGTGGTCCGCTGTCGCGGCCGGTGACTACGCGACCGGAGGCAACCACGTCCTCCCCACGGGCGGGTGGGCGCGAGCAGTTGGCGGACTCGGGCTCGAGAGCTTCATGAAGCCGCTGACCGTGCAGCGGCTGACGCGTACGGGCCTTGCACGCGTGCGACCCGTGGTCGAGTCACTGGCCGCAGTCGAGGGAATGCCGGCACACGCGGAGGCGATGAACAGATGAGGACGCTGCCGGCCGCGTTCGCCGCCTACAAGTGGGCACCGTCGACCGAGGAGCTCGCTCGCCTGGTCGGCCTCGATCCGATCGACATCGTCCGCTTCGACGGGAATGTTCCCGCCTCGCCTGCCGCGTCCGCCCGTCCCGCGACGGTGGCCGGTGCGCTCGCGCGCGTGAACGAGTACCCGCACGGCGGCTACCCCGAGCTACTCCGAGCGATCGCCGATTACGCCGGCGTCGAGCCGGAGAACATCGTCCTCGGCGCCGGTGCCGACGACCTCATCCTGCTCTGCGCGCGCGCTTTCGCCGGCCCAGGCGACCAGCTCGCGATCGCCGACGAACCGACCTACCCGCTCTACGCCATCGCCGCCGCACTCGCGGGCGCAGAAGTCGGAACGGACGATCCGGTGGTGACCTTCTGTTGTCGGCCGAACAACCCGACCGGGGCGCTCGACCCGCTGCCGGCCGCTCGACCGCTCGTGGTCGACGAGGCGTACTACGAGTACGCCGGCGACACGGCGGTGGGGCTCATCGAGGACGGCGTGATCGTCCTGCGGACGTTCTCGAAGGCATTCGGGCTAGCGGGTGCGCGCGTCGGCTACGCACTGGCCGCCGCCGACACGGCGACCGAGCTCAACCAACGCCAGGCTCCGCTCGCGGTCGCGACAACCTCGGCCGCGCTCGCGCTCGCGGGGCTCGCCGAGCCACCCGACGTCACCGACCAGATCGAGGAGCGAGACCGAACGACGCGGGCGCTGGGTGCACTCGGGCTCGAGCCGCTGGCGTCCCGAACGAACTTCCTGTTCGTGCCACTCGACGAACCGGAGATAGTCGGCGAGGCGTTGTTGCGCCGCGGACTCGTCGTCCGTGTCTTCCCGACCGGAATCCGCTTCAACGTGCGCGACCGCGAAGACGACGATCTTCTGCTGGAGGGGCTCGCGCATGTGCTCGACCGCACCGCGCCGGTGGCACCTGCCGGCACGCGAAGAACGCGAAGACTCCGTACAACGGCGGAGACGCGCATCCGCGTGCGCCTGTCGCTCGACGGTGCAAGCCGTGTGCGGATCTCGACGGGTGCGGGCCTCTACGACCACCTGTTCGAGCAGCTCGCCTTTCACGCGGGCTTCGACCTCGTCCTCGAAGCGGTAGGCGATCTGGAAACAGGGCCGCATCACACTGTCGAGGACACCGCGCTCGCGCTCGGCGAGGCGCTCGACAACGCGCTCGGCGATCGCCGCGGCATCGCTCGCTACGGCGACGCCGTTGTCCCGATGGACGACGCGCTCGCCCGTGCCTCCATCGACCTCGGCGGCCGCGCGTGGGCCGACGTGCGCCTCGAGCGCGACCCCGGGCTCGCGCAGCACGCGCTGCAGAGCCTTGCGCAGGCCGGGCGCCTCGCGCTGCACGTCGAATCGACCGGCACCGACGAGCACCACGTTGCCGAAGCCGCCTTCAAGGCGGTCGGGCGCGCGCTGCGTACGGCTGTGCGAGCGGAGGGCGCGGGAATTCCTTCGACGAAGGGCGTCCTGTGAACGTCGCCGTCTGCGACTACGGCGCCGGCAACGTTCGCTCCGTCCTGGCCGCGTTCGCACGGCTCGACGCCGACGTCTGCATTGCGGACACCCGCGCTGCGGTCGCCACCGCCGACCTCGCCGTCCTGCCCGGGGTGGGCTCGGCTGCCAGTGCAATGGCCGTCCTGCGCGAGCGCGGCCTCGACGAGGCGCTGCGCGCGCGGGTCGCAGGAGCCGGCCCGACCCTCGGCATCTGCCTCGGGCTGCAACTCGCGCTGGATCGAAGCGACGAGGACGGTGGTGTCGAAGGGCTTGGACTCATCCCGGGCCGCGCCGTGCGACTGCGCGAGGGCCGAGTGCCGCGGATCGGCTGGGCCGAGGTCGAGCCCGGCGGCGACGCGTACTACTTCGCCCATTCCTACGCCGCCGAGACTCCCGCCGCGTCGGCGACGTCCGAGGGAATCGTCGCCGAGGCGCGGTTCGGCAGCTTCGTCGGCGTTCAGTTCCATCCGGAGAAGAGCGGAGCCGCCGGCGCGCGGTTTCTGAAGCGATGCCTCTCCCCCGTCTGATTCCCTGCCTGGACGTCGCCGCCGGCCGCGTGGTCAAGGGTGTGCGCTTCGAGAACCTTCGCGACATGGGCGACCCGGTCGAGCTAGGGGCGGCGTACTCCGACGCCGGCGCGGACGAGCTGGTCTTCCTCGACGTGAAGGCAACCCTCGACGGGCGTCCGGCGCTGCTCGAGCTCGTCGGACGCGTGGCCGAGCGGCTCGCGATTCCGTTCACCGTCGGTGGCGGCGTGCGCAGCGCCGCCGACGGCGCTTCGCTTCTTCGCGCCGGAGCGGACAAGGTCTCGGTCAACACGGCTGCACTCGATCGGCCTGCGCTGATCTCGGAGCTGGCGGATCTGCTCGGCTCGCAGGCGGTCGTGGTCGCGATCGATGCAGCGGACGGAGAGGCCCGGGCCCGAGCCGGAACCGAGCCAACCGGCCGGAGCGCTGTCGACTGGGCCGTCGAAGCCGAGGAGCGCGGCGCGGGTGAGATCCTGCTGACCTCCATGAACGCCGACGGTACACGTGCCGGCTACGACCTCGAGTTGACGGCCGCGGTCGCGGCTGCCGTCACGGTGCCGGTGATCGCGTCCGGCGGCGCGGGCGGCGCGCAACACGTGGCAGACGCGCTTGCGGTCGCCCAGGCGGCATTGCTCGCATCGATCCTGCACGAGCGCCTCGACCGCCTGAGCTCGCTTCGAGAAGAACTGCACGGGCTGGGGGTCTCGTTACGAGATGCAGCGTGAGCTGCGCGCAGCGATCGTCCAGGATGCGGACACCGACCGCGTCCTGATGCTCGCGTGGATGGACGAGGAAGCGCTTCGTCTCACACGGGAGCGCGGCGAGGCGCATTTCTTCAGCCGCTCACGGAACCGCCTGTGGCACAAGGGCGAAACGTCCGGCAACACGCTCGCGGTCGAGGAGCTGAGAGAGGACTGCGACGGCGATGCGATCCTGCTGCGCGTACGTCCTGCCGGTCCTGCCTGCCACACCGGGTCGATGTCGTGCTTCGCGCCATGGCTCTGGCGGGTCGTGGCGGAGCGGGCCGCGACGAGACCCGAGGGCTCGTATGTCGCGGCATTGCTCGAAGGCGGTCCGGAGGCCGCCGCGCGCAAGGTCAGCGAGGAGGGACTCGAGGCGGCACTCGCCGGCGCGGGAGAAAGCGACGAGCGGCTGGTCTCCGAGCTTGCAGACCTCTGGTTCCACAGCTATGTCCTGCTCGCCGCGCGCGGTCTCGATCCTGCCGCCGTCGAACGCGAGCTCCGGGAACGGCACGACTCCGCGCAGTCGTCGTGAGCGCGAACGCACGTGCGGAGGCCGACGCCCCGCTGCGCCGCAACGTCCGGCTGCTCGGCGCCGTGCTGGGCAACGTGCTCGTCGAACAGGAAGGGCAGGACTTGCTCGAAGCCGAGGAACGGATCCGGCTGCGCGCCCGCCATGCCCGTGCCACCGGTGACGTCGACGCCGTCCGCGATGCGGTACGGACGTTGTCGCCCGACGACCAGGCGAAGGTTCTCAGGGCATTCGGCCTGTACTTCCAGCTGGCGAACATCGCCGAGCAGCATCATCGACTGCGCCGCCGGCGCCAGTACGCCGCGGAGGATCAGCAGGCGCCGCGCGAGTCCCTCGCGGATGCATTCGAACGTCTGCGCGACGTCGACACGGAAGAGCTCCATGCACGCGTGTCACGGGTCTCGCTCGAGCTCGTTCTGACTGCGCATCCGACCGAAGCGACGAGAAGGACGATCTTGCTCGCGCACCTGCGCGTCGCCGAACTGCTTGCGGCGCTCGACGACGCAGCCTCCACGCAGGAAGAGCAGCAGATTGAAAACGAGCTCGGCGAGCAGATCACGATTCTTTGGCAGACCGACGAAGTGCGTCACGGGCGTCCGCGCCTCAGCGACGAGATCCGCCATGGTCTGTGGTTCTTCGAGCACAGCCTGCCCGGCGCGGCCGAGCGGCTGCTCGCGGAGCTCAGGGCACGCCTGCCGGATGCGCCCTCGCCGCTTTCGTTCGGAACGTGGATCGGCGGCGACATGGACGGCAATCCGGCCGCCGGCGCCGACTCGATTCGCGAGGCGCTCGATCGTGCGCGCGAGCTCGCGCTGGGGCGCTATCGGAGTGACGTGCGCGAGCTCGCGGTCGCACTTGCGATGCATCGGTCGCTGATCGAGATTTCGCCCGAGCTGGAGGAGTCGATCGCGCGCGACAAGCGCGAGCTCCCCGACTACGCGGAGACGATCGGACAGCGAAGCGAGCTCGAGCCGTATCGGCGCAAGCTCTCATTCATCTGGTGGCGGCTCGGAAACGACGGCTACGACCGTCCGGCGCAATTGCTCGCCGATCTCGACGTGCTCGCACGCAGTCTGGCGGCGAACCGCGGCGCACGCATCGCGGCCGGCCGGCTGGCGGCGCTGCGACGGCGGGTCGAGATCTTCGGCTTTCATCTCGCCAAGCTCGACGTGCGGCTCCATGCGAACGAGCTCCGCGAGTCGGGCACGCGGGCGCGTGACGCGCTGGCCGCCGCCGCCGAGGTCCGAAGGCGGCACGGCCCCGAAGCACTCGACACCGTGATCGTCTCCGGCACGACATCTGCCTCGGACGTGCTCACCGTCCTCGACCTCAGCGAGGAACCGCTCTCGGTCGTCCCGCTGTTCGAGACGATCTCGGACCTCGGCCGGGCGCCGGCGGTCGTGCGCGAATTGCTCGCTGAGCCGCGTTTCGCCGAACGGATGATCGAGCAACGCGATCGCCGCCTCGAGGTGATGGTCGGCTATTCCGACTCCGGCAAGGACGGCGGCTTCCTCGCGGCTCAGTGGGCGATCTACCGCGCGCAGGAAGGGCTCGTCGACGTCGCGCGTGACGCCGGCGTTGAGCTGACGATCTTCCACGGGCGCGGCGGCAGCCCGGGCCGCGGCGGCGGCCCGACGCACGCGGCGATCCTCGCGCAACCCGCCGGTCACCCGCCCGGCCGGCTGAAGCTGACGGAGCAGGGCGAGACGATCTCGTTCAAGTACGGCCTCCCTGGGCTTGCCCACCGCAACCTCGAAGCCGCGCTCGCCGGAACATTGCTCGCGGCGTTTCCCGAGGTTTCGGCTCACGCGCCGACACAGGAAGAGCGCGCAGCGCTCGACGACCTCGCGGAGCTGGCCGAACGGCGCTACCGCGGCTTCGTGCACGAGGACCCGCAGTTCGTGGACTTCTTCCGCGCCTTCACTCCCGCGGACGAGCTCGCCTTGCTCGAGATCGGGTCGCGCCCGACGCGAAGGCCCGAGAGCGCCGACTTCCTAGGCTCGCTGCGAGCGATTCCGTGGGTGTTCGCGTGGACTCAGAACCGGACGATCCTGCCTGCCTGGTTCGGCTGCGGCACGGCGCTCGGCAGCCTGGTCGATGCCGGCGAGGTCGACACCCTGCGCCGGCTCTACACCCGCCTGCCGTTCTTTCGCTCGCTCGTGGACACGCTCGAGATGACTCTGGCGAAGTCGAGCCTGGAGATCGCAGCGCAGTACGTCGAGCTCGTCCCGCCGGAGCTCGAGCCCACGCGCCTCTACACCGAGATCGCCTCCGAGCACGAGCGGACGGTCGACGCCGTTCTGCAGACGCTCGAAAGTCGCACGCTCCTGGAACGGCAGCCGGTGCTCCGCCGTTCGATCCAGCTGCGCAATCCGTACGTCGATCCGATGAACGCGATCCAGGTCGAGCTTCTCCGCCGGTTCCGCGGCGGCGACGACGATGCGCGGCTGCCGCTGATGCGGTCGATCGCCGGCATCGCAGCGGCGTTGCGGAACACGGGCTGACCGTCGGATGTTTGCGCGACAGGCCGAGGTGGAGTACCGTTCTCAGCTCGATGGCGCGCGCGATCCTTCTCTGCCTCAGCTTTATCGCGATTGCGCGCCCGCAAATGCGCTAGCCGGCTTTTCGCTTCCCCCGCCCCGCCGACTAGCACCAGCATCAGAGGTGGGGGAATGACTCAGACTGCGCTGCGCTGTCGCCTCTGTGAGCGTACGCAGCCGCTGACCGCGCGATCGATCTGCCCGACCTGCCAGGGCCCGCTCGACGTCGAGTACGGCCTCGAGCGCCTGGTAGTAAGGACGGACGGCGACGGTGCGCCCCGCTCGATGTGGCGATATGCGGAGCTGCTTCCGCACGTCCCGGCCGATCTGTCGACGCCGGGATTGACGCCGCTTGTCGAGGCACCGCGTCTGTCAGAGGCGCTCGGGATCCAGCTGCTGCTCAAGCTCGAAGACGCCAACCCGACGCATTCCTTCAAAGACCGGATCGCTGCGAGCGCCATCGCGGCTGCAGAGGCGTTCCAGTTCGAAACGCTGTGTTGCTCCTCAACGGGGAATCTCGGTGAAGCGCTCGCCGCCCGTTGTGCGAGCGTCGGGCTCGAGACCGTGCTCCTCTGCCCGGCCGGCGAGCCGCCGACGGTCGCGACCGCGACCTACGGAGCAAAGATCCTCAGAGTCGCGGACACCTTCGACGACTGTCGCGCGCTCGAACGACGGCTCGAGGAGCTGTTCCCCTGGGGGTTCGTCGAAGGCAATCTGCACGCGCTCGCATCGGAAGGCGCGAAGACGATCGCCTACGAGATCGCCGAGCAGCTCGGCTGGCAGCTACCGGATGCGGTCATCTCCCCGGCTGCGTCGGGAACGCTGTTCGCGAAGCTCGCGCAAGGCTTCGACGAGCTGACCGCGCTGCGAGCAGCGACAGGCACGCGCCCGCGGCTGTACGGGGCCCAGGCCGGCGGCTGCTCCCCGCTCGCGACTGCGTGGGCCGACGACCGGCCGCTGTCGAAGGTGCTCCCGGATACAGAGGTACGTTCGCTCGCGATCGGAGATCCTGCGTACGGCGAGCTTGCGGTCGGCGCCGCGCGGATGTCCGGGGGCGCGATCAAGGCGGTGCCGGAGGAAGAGATCGCCGAAAGCACCACCTTCTTTGCGCAGATGACAGGCGTGGATGCCGACTCCGCCGGCGGCGTCGCGTTCGGCGCTCTGCTCGAGCTCGTCCGCAGAGGAGACATCAGGCCCGGAGAGCGCGTTGTCCTCGTCGTCACGGGAACCGGGCTGAAACCGTACGCCTACGACGTCAGCTATTCGCCACAGGAGGTAACGAGCGATGTGGATGAGGCTCTGGCCGTACTAGGAGTGAGCTAGCTAACCGACGCGACAGCGTCGGCAGGTACGAGCCAGGAGCGCCCGAAGTCGGTCATCGCCTCGAGGATGGGAACGAGATCGCGACCCTTGTCTGTGAGCTCGTACTCAACCCGCGGCGGAGATTCGGGATAGCTGTGCCGCCGCACGATGCCGGCCTTCTGCAGCGCGCGCAGGCGCTCGGCGAGCGTGCGGCTGCTGATGCCGGCGCACGACTGTTCGAGCTCGCGGAAGCGGCACGTTCCCTCGGCGAGGTCGTAGATCAGCAACGCCGTCCACTTCGCTCCGATGATGTCGGCGGACGCTGCGACTGCTTCGCGCCGCGTGTCCGTGGTCATCCGCACCGCCACTGCGCGCAGTCTACCTCGGTGATCGGACCGGAAAACCCCAAACTAGGGGATCGTTACGCCGGCGTCGCTGGGCTCGGCCTCGGCTTCCTCGTATTCCGTCCCCTCCGCTTCGGCTTCGATCCGGCGCACCTCGTCCCTCGGGCGAATGAGCCGGAACTCGGCCACGCCCGCAGGCCAATCGGCCAGCAGGCGGGCGGCGCGGGCCGACCCAGTGTGCTCTTTGTGGCGCTCTACCAGGAGGCGCAGGCGCTCTGCGGCTGAGTCGTCGAGTTGCTCGGCGACGACGAGCTGCCCGTTGAGCCGAAGGTCGAGCAAGCCGGAAGGGTCGTGCACGAACGCCTCGCCGCCGGTCATGCCCGCGCCGATGTTCCGTCCGAACGGACCGAGGACGACGACAGTGCCGTTCGTCATGTATTCGCAGGCGTTGCTGCCGACGCCCTCCACTACCGCTGTTGCGCCCGAGTTGCGGACGGCGAAGCGCTCACCCGCGGAGCCGGCCAGGAAGAGCTCGCCGGCCGTCGCGCCGTAGAGGACCGTGTTGCCGGCGAGACACGGGTCGCCGGTGTCGTCAGCTGGGGGCCGGATCACGATGCGGCCTCCGCTCAGGCTCTTGCCGACGTAGTCGTTCGCCTCGCCGTCGAGGACGAACTCGACGCCCGCGTGCAGGAAGGCGCCGAAGCTCTGGCCTGCCGTCCCGTCGAAGCGAAAGTGCAATGGCTCGTCGGATCCGAGCCGCGCGAGCGTGCCGCCGAGCCGCGCGCCGACCGTGCGGTCGTCGTTGCAGATCTTGTAGAGCGGAGCCGGGGCCGACCGCTCGGCGGCGATGCGCTCGCCAAGCTCGCCGCCTGCGGCGACAGGCTTCTCCGCGCCGACGTAACGGAGCGCATCACCGTGCAGAGGTTCGAGGAGGCCGTCCAATCCGAGCAGCCCGGCGCGGCCCTCGGCTCGACGCCGTTGCAGAAGATCCGTCCGGCCGACCGCGCCGTCGAAACTGCGCAGCCCGAGTGCCGCGAGCTGACGCCGCACTTCCTCGGCCACGAGGAGGAGATAGTTCTCGACCATTTCCGGAGTCGCCGCGAACTTCGCGCGCAGCTCCGGACGCTGCGTCGCGATTCCGACAGGGCAGCTGTCGACGTGGCACGTGCGGACCATCAGGCACCCCTCGGCGAGGAGCAGAGCGGTGCCGAAGCTGACCTCGTCAGCACCGAGGAGCGCGGCGACGACGACGTCTCGGCCGGTCTTGATGCCCCCGTCCACACGCACGCGCACGCGGCCGCGCAGACCGTTGACGACGAGTGCGCGCTGTGTGTCCACGAGCCCGAGCTCCCAGGGGATGCCGGCGTTCTTGATCGACGACAGCGGACTTGCCCCGGTACCGCCGTCGGCCCCGGCGATGTGGACGACGTCAGCGAGCGCTTTGACCACCCCCGCAGCAACGAGCCCGACCCCGGCCTCCGCGACCAGCTTGACCGACACATCCGCGTCGGGGTTGACCTGCTTGAGGTCGAAGATCAGCTGCGCGAGGTCCTCGATCGAGTAGATGTCGTGGTGCGGCGGCGGGGAGATGAGCGCAACGCCGGGCTGAGTGTGGCGCAGTCGCGCGATCTCGGCCGTGACCTTGTGGCCGGGCAGCTGGCCGCCCTCACCGGGCTTCGAGCCTTGTGCGATCTTGATCTGGAGCTCGGAGGCGAAGGCAGCGTACTCGGCCGTGACGCCGAAGCGTCCCGAGGCAACCTGCTTGATGCGCGAGTTCCGGTCGGTCCGGAAGCGCGCCGGGTCCTCGCCGCCCTCGCCGCAGTTCGAACGAGCCCCGAGATTGTTGAACGCGCGCGCGATTGTCTCGTGTGCTTCGGCGGAGAGCGATCCGTGTGACATCCCACCAGACGAGAAGCGCCGCACGATCGACTCGGCCGGCTCCACCTCCTCGAGCGGGACCGGTTGCACAGCCTCCCGCATTTCGAGCAGGTCGCGCACCTCCATCGGCTCTCGTCCGTTGACGAGCTCGGCGAAGTCGGCGTAGCGCTCCCACCCGTTCGTCCGCACGGCACTGCGAAGCGCGTGCGCGGCGCTCATGTCGTCGCTGCGTGCCGCTGCCTGCAGCGCCTCCAGCACGTCCTGATTCGTCTCGTGCGGCTCGCCGCCTTTGCGGAACTTGAAGTAGCCCGGGTTCTCCAGGCGCGGCCGGACACCGGTGGCGGCGCGCGCACGCGCAACGGTCTCGTCCTCCAGCTCGGCGAGGCCGATCCCACCGATCGACCAGGGCGTCCCCGGGAACGCAGCCTCGACAAGGTCGCCGTCGAGCCCGAGCGCCTCGAAGGTCTGGGCGCCGCAGTAGCTGGCGATATCGGAGATCCCGAGCTTGGACATCACCTTGAGCACGCCGTCTTCGATCGACTGCTTGAAGCGGATCTGTGCCTCGGCAGACGACGGCCGGTCGCCGCCGATCCGGTCGCCTTCGGCGAGCGCCGCGATCGTCTGGAGCGCGAGCCGCGGGCACACCGCCTCCGCTCCGAAGCCGAGCAGGCACGCGACGTGGTGCACCTCCCGCGGCTCGTCGCTCTCGACGAGCAACGTCGCGAGCGTGCGCAGTCCGGCCTTGACCAGGTGGTGGTGCACGACCGAGGTCGCGAGCAGGCTTGGCACCGGCGGCCGCTCGGGCGACGCATCCGCATCGGAGAGGAGCAACATCCCATGTCCCTCGCGCACGGCGGTCTCCGCGGCCTGTGCGAGCCTCGAGCACGCGCCCTCGAGCCCCTCCGCGGGATCGAAGCTGGCGTCGATCCTGACGACGGCGAGCTCGTCGAGGGCAGAAGGGAAGAGAAAGAAGCTCTCGAGCTCGATCCCGGCCGCGTCTTCCGGGGCCTCGACGAGCAACGGGCCGCGCGCGCCGAGCAGCGTCCCGAGCGACATCACGAACCGCTCGCGGATGTGGTCGATGGCGGGATTCGTCACCTGCGCGAACCGCTGGCGGAAGTAGCTGAAGAGCGGCCGGGCACGGCCGGCGAGCGGCGGCAGCGCCGTGTCGTCGCCCATCGAAGAAGTCGGCTCGTGTCCATGTGCGGCCGACGGACGCACGATCACCGTCAGCTCTTCGCGCGTGTAACCGAAGAGCACGTGCCGTGCCGCAAGCTCTTCCTCCGGCGGCGACGCCGGCTCACCGGTCGACGCTTCCCGCCTCCACTCTTCGAGCCAGCGTCCGTATGGACGTGCGTGAGAAAGCCGTTGCTTGATCGCATCGTCCTCCTCAAAGCCGCGTTCAGGATCGATCGCGAGCATCTCCCCCGGCCCAAGCCGTCCACGGCGAGCGCTCGTTCCCGCCGGCACGTCGAAGACGCCCGCCTCGGAAGCGCAGCAGACGAGGTCGCCGGCGACGACGTAACGAAGAGGACGCAGGCCGTTCCGGTCGAGCGCTGCGCCGACGACGCGGCCGTCGGTGAAGACGATGCCGGCCGGGCCGTCCCACGGCTCGACCAGCCCGGCGTGGAAGCGATGGAAGTCGCGCACCTGCGAGTCGAGCTCGACGTCCCCTTGCCACGCGGGGGGTATGAGCATCGTCAGCGCGTGGCGCGCGTCGCGGCCTCCGCGCACCAGGAGCTCCAGTGCGTTGTCCAGCATCCCGGAGTCCGAGCTCGCCTCTTCGAGGACGGGCCCATCCACGCCCAGGGTCAGAGCCCGGGCGCGCATCCAGTTGACGTTCCCCCGGATCGCGTTGATCTCACCGTTGTGGCACAGGAGCCGGAACGGCTGCGTCCGCTCCCAGGACGGCTCGGTGTTCGTCGAGAAACGTTGATGGAAGACGCCGAAAGGAACCTCGAAGGCCGGGTCTCGCAGGTCGGCGTAGAACGGAGCGAGCTGGTCGGCGGCGCAGAGAGCTTTGTAGACGACGGTGCGAAACGAGAGCGAGGCGGCGTAGAGGTCGTCGCGCCCGTCGAGGCGCTTGCGGGCGCGGAACGCGGCCGCCTCGATGACCTCGGAGTCGCCCGCCGGCGGTTCGAGAAGTGCCTGTTCGATTGTCGGCGCAGACGCCCGGGCCGAGGGGCCCAGCGCGTCGAGGTCGACCGGCACCGACCGCCAGGAACGCACGTTGATCCCCTCCGCGCGGCACGCCTCCTCGACCATGTGCCTTCCATCCGCGCCGCGGAAGAAGACCATCGCAATGCCGAGACCGGGCTCGGGCACGAGGGCCGCAGGGAGTGGCAAGAGGAGGCCCGCGCCGTCGCCCGAGCGGTGATCCGCCGCCACGGCTCCCCGGTGGCGGACACGCCTCAGTGCCTCGAGGAGGGAGTCGAGCACCGCCCGCGACGGGCCACCGGAGAGCCGGGCGACGAAGCCGATGCCACACGCATCGCGCTCGCCGACCGAAGGATCAAACGTGGACAAACGCTCCACTTGCACACACCTTTTCGGTCGAAGGAGAAAGCCCCGCCCGGTGGATCTGAGCTAGCCGGCGAGGGCGGGAAGGCGAAGCCGCCGGCTAGCGGACGCGCTTGCGCGCGTTGCCGCTAAAGAGCGAAATCCGGCGAGCGTTCGCGCGAGCCATGCCGACAGCATAGAGAGAGGGGTCGGACAGATCAACGCAAATATGGCTTGGATCCAGAAATCTGTACCCGCTAAAGCGGCTTGACAGGGTAAAGTTCTTTCGCCACACTGCCGACAACGATGAGGATGGCCACGACTTCTCGCACCTTGCAGACCCGGACCATTCGGTCCCGGTCGATCGTGCTCATCCTCTCGATTCTCCCCCTCTAGGGGGGAATGCGAACCACGCGCCGCAGGGCGCATACACCCACCGTTGACGCCACCGGTACGCCCTCAGCGTGCCCTGACAGGAGGTTGTAGTGAGTTCGCGCAGGATCCAAATCTTCGACACGACGCTTAGAGACGGCGAGCAATCGCCGGGCATCGCACTGCGGCCGGAGGAGAAGGCAGAGGTTGCAGAGCAGCTCGAGCGGCTCGGCGTCGACGTGATCGAAGCCGGCTTCGCAGCCGCCTCTCCCGGCGACTTCGAAGGCGTCCGCGCGGTCGCCGCAGTCGCCCGCGGCGCAACGGTCGCAACGCTCTGCCGCACAAGGCGCGAGGACATCGATGCGGGCGTCGATGCGCTTCGAGACGCACGCCGGTCGCGCATCCACGTCTTCCTGGCGACGAGCCCGATCCACATGGAGAAGAAGTTGCGGCTGACGCCTGACGAGGTCTCGGCACAGGCTGCCTGGGCCGTCGCGTATGCGCGAGCTCGCGTCGACGAGGTCGAGTTCTCCTGCGAGGACGCGACGCGTTCCGACCCGTCGTTCGTAGCGCGTGTCTGCCGCGAGGTGATCGCCGCCGGGGCGGACGTGGTGAATCTTCCGGACACGGTCGGCTTCGCACTCCCGAACGAGTACGCCGGGTTCTTCGACCAAGTGAAAAGTCTTTGCCCCGAGCTCGAGAACGTCACGCTCTCTGCGCACTGCCACGACGACCTCGGCCTCGCGGTGGCGAATTCGCTGGCTGCAGTCGAAGCGGGAGTCGGCCAAGTGGAGTGCACCGTGAACGGGATCGGCGAACGTGCCGGCAATGCTGCGCTCGAGGAGATCGTCATGGCCTTGCGCGTGCGCCACGACAAGCTCGGTGTCGAGACGGGGATCGATCCCGCCGAGATTGGTGCGTCCTCCGCGCTCGTCGGGAGGTTGACCGGCTACGACGTTCCGCCGAACAAGGCCATCGTCGGCGCGAACGCGTTCGCACACGAAGCAGGCATCCATCAGGACGGCCTGCTGAAGGACGCGACGACGTACCAGATCATCGAGCCGGGGGAGCTCGGCCTTGCCATGACCCTGCCGCTCGGGAAGCACTCGGGCCGGCACGCCTTCGCCCGCGCCTGCGCGGACGCCGGCCTGCAGCTCGACGAAGAGCTGCTGAGTCAGGCGTTCATGCGGTTCAAGGCACTTGCCGATACCGGTCAACATGTGTCACTCAACGCGTTGTTCGTGGACGTGAACGCCGCATGATCGCTCGCCTCCGGCTCGCTCCCGTGAGGGAAACCATGTTTCCCTCACGAGCTCCCTTCTTTAGGGATCGCCTCAGCGCGGGAAACCTCCCGGTTTCCCCTTACGCCCCTTCCACCGCTCATCGGCCGGAGACCGGCCGATGAGCCGCCGCGCCTACACGGTCGTCTGCCTGGCACGGCACGGCATCGGTCCAGAGGTGATGGCCGAGGCGAGCCGCGCGCTCACCGCTGTCTCGCTCCAGCACGGCTTTCGCGTCGACGAGCGACACGTCCCGTTCGGAGCCGACGCAATGACGCGCTTCGGCCGCTCGTTTCCACTTTCGTCCCGGAGCGCGCTGCTCGGAGCGGACGCGGTGCTCGTCGCCGCGAAGAGCGACGCCGCGCTGACGGCGCTCGAGGCCGATCTCGATCTCCGCACCTCGATCTCGCGCATTCGGTTCGAGGGTCGCGCCGAGCTCTCGATCCTCGCACCGCTCGGTGCGGAAGCATGGGAATGGACGCTCGAACGTGCCTTCTCGATCGCACGCGAGAGCCGCGCCCGGATCACCCTCGTCGGAGTCGACGAGAGCTGGATGCGCGAAGCCGAGCGCGTCGAGCAGCGGCATGACGGGCTCGAGCTCGAGCGGCTCACCCCGCGGGACGCGATCCGCGGCCTGATCTTCACGCCGGAGCGCTTCGACGTCGTCGTCTGCGCACCCGCGCTCACCCGCACCGCAGTCGAGGTCGCCGCAAGCCTCGCCGACGCACGGACGGTTGCCTGGGGACGGCTCGCTCCAACCGCACCGAGTATCTTCGGCCCTGCGCACGGCGTAGCCGACACGCTTGCCGGCCAGGGGGTCGCCGACCCGCGGTCGATGCTGCTCGCAGCTGCACTCATGCTCGCGGAGGGGCTCGGCGAACGCAGTGGCGCCGCGACGCTCTCGGGCGCCGTCGGCCTTGCCGGCGGCGACGATGCGCGCCGTCCGTCCACGCGCGGCCACGCCGACCTCGTGCTCTCGCAGCTGCCGGTTGCTGCGGCGAACGCCGAGTTCTATCGGGAGGAAGCATGCGGATGAACGGGGCCGATGCCCTGCTCCGCTCGCTGGAGGCAGAGGGAGTCGAGGTCGTCTTCGGAATTCCGGGCGGCGCGATCCTTCCGACCTACGACGCATTCGCGCGCGGAACGACCATACGCCACGTCCTTGCACGGCACGAGCAGGGCGCCGGTCACATGGCGGAGGGCTACGCACGCGCGACCGGCCGCGTCGGCGTCGCGATCGCTACGTCGGGGCCGGGCGCGACAAATCTCGTCACGCCGATCGCCGATGCGTGGATGGACTCGACCCCGCTCGTCTGTATCACCGGCCAGGTGCGCTCACATCTGATCGGGACAGACGCCTTCCAGGAATGCGACATCACAGGAATCACGATCCCGATCGTCAAGCACTCGTGGCTCGTGAAAGACGTCACCGAGCTTCCGCACGTGCTCAAGGCTGCCTTCCATGTCGCCCGCACCGGCCGCTGCGGCCCGGTGCTCGTCGACATTCCGCGTGACGTGCAGGAGGCCGAGCTCGACTTCGAGTATCCGGAGGCGGTCAATCTCCCCGGCTGGCGGCCGCCGCGCAGGGGGCACCCGCACCAGATCCGGGAGGCCGCGACCCGAATCGCGGCCGCCGAGCGCCCTGTCCTCTATGTGGGGGGCGGTGTGCTCAACGCGGACGCGTGCACCGAGCTCCTCGAGCTTGCCGAGCATGGGCGGCTGCCCGTCGTGACGACGCTGATGGCTAAGAGCGCATTTCCGGAGACGCATGAGCTGCATTTCGGCTGGCCGGGCATGCACGGGCCGAAGTGGTCGAACTGGGCGCTGAACAAGTCCGACGTCCTCGTCGCCGTCGGCGCGCGCTTCGACGATCGTGTCACCGGCAAGCTCGCCTCCTTCGCCCCCGGGGCCACGGTCGTCCATCTCGACGTCGACTCCGCGGAGATCGACAAGCTTCGCCACGCGGACGTGCCCGTCGTCGGGCCGCTGAAGAGCGTGCTGGCGGATCTCGGCCGCGACCTGCAGGAGCTCAATCGACCGGACGCGACGGAGCCGTGGCTCGCTCAGTTGCGCCGCTGGCGCGACGAAGCCCCCCTTCGCTACGGCGAAGGAGGCGACCAGATGAAGCCGCAGCCCGTACTCGAGACGCTGCAGCGCCTGACTGCCGGGCGTGACGACATCGTCTGGACGACCGGCGTCGGCCAGCACCAGATGTGGGCGATGCAGTACCTCCTCTGCGACCGCCCCCGCACGTTCATCACCTCGGGCGGGCTGGGCACGATGGGCTACGGCATTCCCGCGGCGATCGGTGCCAAGGCAGCACGGCCGGACGCGACCGTGATCTGCGTCGACGGCGACGGTTGCTTCCAAATGACTCAGCAGGAGCTCGCGACGTCTGTGCTCGAGAACCTGCCGATCGTCGTCGTCCTGATCAACAACGGCCACCTCGGGATGGTCCGGCAGTGGCAGGACATGTTCTTCGAGGAGCGTTTCTCGCAGATCGAGCTCACCCATCACCTCCCGGACTACGCCGCGCTGGCGGAGGCATACGGCGGCCGCGGGTTCGTCGTCGACCAGGAGGAAGATCTCGAGGAGACACTCGCCGAGGCGATCGCGTGCGGCCGCACCGCGGTGGTCGACTGCCGTGTCGACGCGCACGAGCACTGCTTCCCGATCATCCCCGCCGGCGCCGCAGCGCTGGACCTGGTCGAGTACCCGGGCGAGAGCGACCGGGAGTCGGTGTCCGCATGAAGCACACCCTGGCCGTTCTCGTCGAGAACAAGCCGGGCGTCCTGGCCAGGATCTCGAACATGTTCGCGCGGCGCGGCTTCAACATCGAGAGCCTCGCCGTCGGGACGACCGAACGGCCTGAGATCTCCCGCATCACACTCCGGGTCGATTGTGACGACACGTCGCTGGCTCAGATCGAGAAGCAGATGCACAAGCTCGTGAACGTGCTCCGGATCACGGAGCTCACCCCAGGCGACTCGATCGAACGTGAGCTCGCCCTGATCAAGGTGACCGCCCCACCCGCGCGGCGGACGGAGCTGATGGCGCTCGGCGAGGTCTTCCAGGCCCGCGTCGCCGACCTCGGCCCGGACTCGATCGTCTTCGAGCTCGCGGGCGCCCCGGAGGAGATCGACTCCTTCGAGGAGCTTCTCCGGCCCCACGGTGTGAAAGAACTTGTCCGTACTGGACGCGTCGGTCTCAGCCGGGCGTCCTCCAAATCGACCATCAGGCGCCGCCAGCTCGTGCTGCGCTGACGAAAGGAGTTTCCGTTGGCAACCATCCACCGCGGAGGAAACGTCGACCTGCTCTCAGGCAAGGTCGCCGTCATCGGGTACGGCAGCCAGGGCCACGCACACGCTCTCAACCTGCGTGACTCCGGCATCGAGATCGAAGTCGGCTTGCGCGCAGGCAGCCCGTCCGCCGACGCAGCCGAGGACGCCGGCCTCGCCGTGAGCACAGTCGGCGACGCGACGCGCGGAGCGCAGATCGTCGCGGTTCTCGTCCCGGACCACGTGCAGAAAGGCGTGTACGAGCAGGAGGTCGAGCCGAACCTCGAGCCCGACGCTGCGCTGCTGTTCGCGCATGGCCTGAACGTCCACTTCGGCCGCATCGTCCCGGCCGCAGGCCACGACGTCGTGATGGTCGCGCCGAAGGCGCCCGGACACCGCGTCCGTGAGCTCTACGAGTCCGGCGCCGGGACACCGGGGCTCGTCGCCGTGTATCAGGACTCGAGCGGTCAGGCGCTCGAACTTGCACTCGCGTACGGAACTGCGATCGGATGCGGCCGCGTCGGTCTCCTCGAGACGACCTTCGCCGAGGAGACCGAGAGCGACCTCTTCGGCGAGCAGGCCGTGCTGTGCGGCGGCGTCACGTCGCTGGTCAAGGCCGGCTTCGAGACGCTCGTCGAGGCTGGCTACCAACCCGAGATCGCCTACTACGAGTGCCTCAACGAATTGAAGCTGATCGTCGACCTGATCTACGAAGGCGGTTTCGAGTACATGCGCTATTCCATCTCCGACGTCGCCGAGTACGGGGATCTCACGCGCGGCCCGCGAGTCGTCGACGACCGCGTGAAGGAGACGATGCGCACCCTGCTGGACGAGATCCGCAGCGGCGCATTTGCACGCGAGCTGTTCGCCGACGACGAGGCAGGCCGGCCTCAGTTCGAGGAGCTGCGGCGAAAGAACGCGGGCGGGCAACTCGAAGAGGTCGGGTCGGAGCTGCGCGCGCTCGCGGGCAAGGAAGGCCTCCTTGGCGCGGACGTCCATGGAGTCGGTTGACGTACCAGTCGCACTACTCGGCTACGGCACGGTAGGCGCCGCCGTCAACCGGCTGCTCGTCGAGGGCGCAGACGAGATCGAGCGGGCGACCGGTCACAGGCTCCGCGTCACGCGCGCGCTCGTCCGTGACACGGCCAAGGAGCGTGACTACCCCGTGGCCGAGGGAGTCCTCACGAGCGACTTCCAGTCCGTGCTCGAAGACGACTCGATTGCGCTCGTCGCCGAGCTGATGGGCGGAGTCGAGCCGACCGGGGACTACGTCCTCGATCTTCTTCGTGCCGGCAAGCCCGTCGTCTCCGCCAACAAGCAGCTGCTGGCGCGACGGAGCGCCGACCTCTTTGCCGCTGCGTCCGAGGGCGGCGTGCAACTCCGCTTCGAAGCATCTGTTTGCGCAGCGATCCCGGTCATCAAGGTGCTGCGCGAGTCGCTCGTCGTGACGAACGTGCACCGTGTACTCGGCATCGTCAACGGGACGACGAACTTCATCTTGACGAGGATGGAAGAGGGCGCAGAGTACGAGGAGGCGCTCGCCGAGGCTCAGCGGCTGGGCTACGCGGAAGCCGATCCCACCGACGACGTCTCGGGTGCCGACGCGGCGGCGAAGATGGCCGTGCTCGCCACGGTCGCGTTCGGCTCGCGCGTCGAGCTCGCGGACGTCGCTTACGAGGGAATCGAGGGGATCAAGCCTCATCACGTGGTGGCCGCACGCGAGCTGGAGACGGTCGTCCGTCTCGTCGGCTCGGCGACGCTCGTCGACGGAGCGGTCGACGTCCGCGTCGGGCCGGCGTTCGTCGACGGCCATCATCCGCTGGCCGCCGTCGTGGGTGCGTTCAACGCGGTGATGCTCCAGGGCGACGCGATTCGCGAGATCACTCTCGAAGGGCCGGGCGCGGGCGGGATCGAGACCGCCTCGGCCGTCGTCGCCGACATGGTCAGCGTGCTCGGGACGACCGGCACCGGCTTCCTCCAGAACGACGCCTGCTGGCGTTCGCTCGCCAAGCTGCCGCCGGGGGATCTGCCGGGGGCGTTCTACGTCCACCTGGAGGTGGCCGACCGCCCCGGTGTCCTGGCGCGCGTCGCGGACTGCTTCGCGGAGCAGGACGTGTCGATCGCTCAGCTTGCGCAGCACCTCATCAACGGCACCGCGGCGCTCGACCTCGTCACGCACGAGGCTCCGGCAGGTCGCGTGGAGGCGGCCCTGAATTCTGCTGCGGCACTGGCCGAGGTACGCTCTCGACCCGAGGCGCTACGAATGATCACCGAACGAGGCTTTTGACCTGAGACCGGCGCTGCTCGAGCGCTACCGCGACGCGCTGCCGGTGTCGCCGTCGACTCCGATCGTGACGCTCGGCGAAGGATCGACGCCGCTCCTACGCGCGGAGCGGCTATCCGCTGCGCCGGGGGTCGAGGTCTGGCTCAAATGTGAGGGAGCCAATCCGACCGGTTCGTTCAAGGACCGGGGCATGGCGCTCGCGGTCGCAAAGGCAGTAGAGGCGGGCGCGCGAGCCATCGTGTGTGCGTCGACCGGGAACACCGCCGCTTCTGCAGCGGCGTACGCCGCACGGGCAGGGATCGAGGCCGTCGTCGTGCACGCGGCCGGCGGTCCTGCGAGCTCGAAGCTCGCACAGGTGCGTGCGACCGGCGCGCGCCTGGTCGAGGTGGAAGGCACGTTCGACGACGCCTTCGCTGCGGCTGAGGAGCTCGCCGAGCGCGAGGGCGCGGTCGTCGTCAACTCGACGAACCCGGATCGGATCGAGGGACAAAAGACCGCAGCGCTCGAGATCCTCGAGCAGCTCGGCGGGCCACCCAGCGTGCTGGCTCTGCCGTACGGCGGCGGCGGCAACACAGTCGCATACGCGAAGGGCTTTCTGGACGCGGGGTTCCCGGCGCTCGAGATCGTTCCCGTCGAAGCCGCCGAGCGCGAGACGACACATGCCTCTGCAATCCGGATTCCGACTCCCGTCCACCGCGCCGAGGTGGACGATGCGCTCGGCCGCCGTGGCGGCGCGGTCGTCTCCGTCACCGACGACGAGATCGCCGCGGCCTGGAGATCGCTCGCTCGAGAGGAAGGCGTCTTCTGCGAGCCTGCGTCCGGAGCCGCGCTCGCCGGGGTCGACCTCTGGGGTTTCGTCGAAGGCACGCGCGTGGTGCTGGTCCTGACCGGTCACGGGCTCAAGGATCCGGATGCGCTCGACCGACTGGCCGAGGCTGGCTCGTGATCCACGTCCGCGCCCCCGCCACCACGGCGAATCTCGGGGCGGGCTTCGACTGCGCAGGCGCCGCGCTCGAACTCTGGAACGAGCTCGAGCTCGGCGAGGACGGCGGAGGCGCCGACTCAGGCCACCTCGCCGTCCGGGCTTTCTCGCGACTGGCTTCCCCCGACGGCTTCCGCTTCACGTTCACGGAACGCATTCCGCGCGCCCGCGGGCTCGGGTCGAGCGCCGCGACGATCGCGCTCGGCCTGGTTGCAGCAGCGGCCGTTGCGGGTCGCGCCGCAGATGCCGAAGAGCTCCTCGCGCTCGGGCTCGACCTCGAGGGCCATCCGGACAATCTCGCCGCCGCCCTGGCGGGCGGAGTCTGCCTGACGTGGGAAGGTCGCATCATGCGGATCGCAGACGATGCACCGGGAGTGCCGATCGCCGTCGTTCCTCGCGAGCAGGTCGAGACACACGCAGCACGTGCAGCGCTGCCGGAGACAATCCCTCACCAGGACGCTGTGTTCAGCGTCGCACGCGCGGCGCTGCTCGGCGCAGCGGTCGCATCCGGTTCCACGGAGCTGTTCGCCGCGGCAGCCGACGATCGCCTGCACGAGCCTTACCGCGCGCCGCAGGCGCCCGTCCTCGCGGCCGTTCGCGAACGGCTGCCGGACGGCGCACTCGCGGCGACGCTCTCCGGCTCGGGCCCGACTGTGATCGTCTGGGCACGGCGCGAGGCCGCGGCCACATGCACAGCCGAGCTCACAGAGCGCTTTCCCGATGCCGACGTCCTCCAACTTTCGATCTCACCGACAGGAGCGGGCCAGCTATGAGCAATCCCTACGACCGTCCTTCCGATCCGGCGAAGCGTCACAGCGCAGAGCTCACCGACGGCGTCGAACGCGCCGCCGCCCGCGCCATGCTGAAGGGAACGGGTTTCGACGATGACGACCTCGCCCGTCCGCTCGTCGGTGTTGCGACTTCGTGGATCGAGACCATGCCGTGCAATCTCAACCAGCGCAAGCTCGCCGTGGACGTCAAGCGTGGCATTCGCGCGGCGGGCGGCACGCCGATGGAGTTCAACACGATCGCCGTGTCGGACGGCGTCTCGATGGGCAGCGAGGGAATGCGCGCCTCGCTCGTGTCGCGTGAGGTAATCGCAGACTCGATCGAGCTCGTGGCGCGCGGCCACCTCTTCGACGGCCTCGTCTGCCTCGTCGGCTGCGACAAGACGATCCCCTCGGCCGTGATGGCCCTCGCGCGCCTCGACCTACCGGGGCTCGTGCTCTACAACGGCTCGATCGCACCGGGTCGCTTCCGCGGGCGCGACGTGACGATTCAGGACGTGTTCGAAGCGGTGGGCGCCCATGCCGCGGGCACGATGACCGCGGAGGACGTGCACGAGCTCGAGGGCGTCGCCTGTCCCGGCGCCGGCGCCTGCGGCGGGCAGTTCACGGCCAACACGATGTCGCTCGCGCTCGAGTTCCTCGGCATCAGCCCCGCAGGGCTGAACGGGATCCCCGCGCTCAACCCGGCGAAGGCCGAAGCTGCGGAACGGTGCGGCAAGCTTGCGTTCGAGCTCGTGCGCGGAGACGTACGACCTTCCACGATCCTCACGCGGCCGTCGATCGAGAATGCGATCGCCGCGGTCGCGGCCACAGGCGGCTCGACAAACGCCGTCCTCCACTTGCTGGCGATCGCGCGCGAGCTCGACCTGCCACTCGAGCTCGACGACTTCGACGAGATCGCGACGCGCACGCCGGTCGTCGCCGACCTCAAGCCGGGTGGACGCTTCGTCGCCACCGACCTCCATCGCGCAGGCGGCGTCGGTCTCGTCGCGCGGGAGCTCGTCGGGGCGGGCCTCGTCGACGGGTCCGCGCTGAACGTCGACGGCCGCACGCTCGCAGAGATCGCCGACGCCACACAGGAGACGCCAGGGCAGGAGGTCGTCGTGCCGATCGACCGGCCGCTGAAGGAGAGCGGCGGGCTCGCCGTGCTGCGAGGCAATCTTGCCAGCGAAGGCGCGATCGTGAAGCTCGTCGGCCACGAGCGCCGCCACCATCGTGGTCCGGCGCGTGTGTTCGATTCGGAGGAGGAGTGCTTTGCTGCTGTTGCCGCGAACGCGATCGTTGCCGGTGACGTCGTCGTCATCCGGTACGAGGGCCCTGCGGGCGGCCCGGGGATGCGGGAGATGCTCCATGTCACTGCTGCGCTCGTCGGCGAGGGGCTGGGCGACGCCGTCGCACTTGTGACCGACGGGCGCTTCTCCGGCGCGACGCACGGGCTCATGGTCGGCCACGTCTCGCCGGAGGCTGCGCGTGGCGGAGGACTGGCGGCGCTGGAGGACGGTGACGAGGTAGTGATCGACGTCGACGCGCGCGAGTTACGCGTCGAGCTGCCCGACGGCGAGCTCGAGCGCCGGCTCGAGCGCTGGACGCCGCCCCCGCCGCGCTACACGTCCGGCGTGCTCGCGAAGTACGCCGCGCTCGTCTCGTCTGCCTCGGACGGCGCAATCACGCGACCGCTCTCGTCCGAGCCCGTGCCAGTGTCGTAGAGAGCAAGCCGGTCGCGATGGACGACCTCGACGCCCCGCGGTCGCCCGCGGATCTCGTCGGCGCCCACGCTCGTCAGTCCCTTTGCGAACACGTTCCCGTCGAGCGCTTCCAGCTCGACGGCGTCACCGGCCGCGAAGGAGCCCTCGCAGCGAACGACGCCGACGGCGAGCAGGCTGCGCCCGTGCACGAGCAGCGCGCTCCGGGCTCCCTCGTCGACGACGAGACGTCCGGCCGCGGGCTTCGCGTAGCGGAGCCAGAGCTTAAATGCCGTGCTGCCGTCGACGGCCTCCGGCGCAAAGCGCGTGCCACGCTGCTCTCCGGCGACGATCGGACCGAGCACGTCGCCGCGCCGGCCGGAAGCGATGACGGAGGGAATGCCCGCGGCGGCAGCGAGCCGTGCGGCCGCGATCTTGCTCGCCATCCCGCCGCGGCCGAGCGTGCTGCCGCGACCGAGGGTCGCGTCGGCGGCAGCGGCGCCGTCCGCGAGCAGCTCCGCGTCGCCGCCGGCTTTGGCGGGGTGCGTCGCATAGACCCCGTCCACCTCGGTCAGGAGCACGAGGAGCCGCGCGCGCGTCAGCACCGCGACCTGCGCGGCCAGTGCGTCGTTGTCGCCGAAGGTGATCTCATCCGTCGCCGTCGCGTCGTTCTCGTTCACGACCGGAACGACTCCGAGCTTCAGAAGAGTGTCGAACGAGTTGCGGACGTTGACGTAGCTCGCGCGCTCGGCGAGATCCGGCGCCGACAGGAGGACCTGCGCAGCCTCGACACCAGCCGTGCGCAATGCGGAGTCCCACGCGGCCTGGAGTCGAGACTGTCCCACCGCCGAAGCGGCCTGGAGCCTTGCTGTGGCCGACGGTCGCCGCGTCAAGCCGAGGCGGGGCAGGCCCAGCGCGATCGCGCCGGACGAGACGACGCACACCGGCTCGCCGCTGCGCACGAGCTCTCCGATCTCCGCGGCCCGCGCGCGGAGCAACGAACGCCGGACGCGGCCGTTGGAGTCGACGACGAGCGTCGAGCCGAGCTTCACGACGACGGTCATCGATGCTGACTGCCGTCGCCCACGATGCGGTACTGCCGCAGACAGAGATCGAGGTACGTCACCGGCCCGCGCGGCCCCGGCGCGAGGTCGACGTTGACACCCGTCTCAGGGACACCGAGCAGTGCGAAGCCGTCGGTGAATCGCGTGGTCGCGTTCCAGAGGGCGGCGGTGCCGCGATAGCCGTCGAGGAACTGTCGCGCTGCGTTTTCCTCCTCGGTCACGATCGTCGCGGCGAGCCCCGAGGTCTCGTCGTTGGCGATCCTCACTGCATCCTCGACGCCGTCGACGATGTGGAGCGTGACCGTCGCGACGCGTTCCGGATCGGCGGCCCATTCGTGTCCGAGCCGCTCGTCGAGGGGTTGGATACCGTCCACGGCGGCCGACGCCGCCGTGCCACGCACCTCGAGACCGTGCTCCGCGAAGACGGCGAGCAGCGTCGGCAGCAGCACGACCGCACCCCGGTCGACGAGGGCGAGGTTCAGACGATTGCAGACACCTAGGCGGTCGAGACTCGCGCGCGCGACCGCGACAAGGCGCTCGTGGGACGCGCCGCTGTGCACGTAGAGAACGCCGCCGCCCTCCGCGTGGGCGAGCGTCCGCACACCGTTCAGCGCCGCCCGCTGCGCGAGCGCTGCCGTCGACGGCCCGCTCCCGCGCAGGATCACGAGCGGAACGAGCTCGGGAAGCGAGACGAGGGCCTCGGCCCCGGCGCGCTCGGGCGTGCGGACGAGCCCGACGACGTCGCCCGGCAGACCGGTCAACTCCAGCGCAGGCCGAAGCACCTCGTCGACGAGCGACGTGACCGTGGCCAACGCTGCGCCACCGGTTCGAAGGACGACCGCGTTGCCGCTCTTCAGGACCTGGGAGGCGATGTCCACCGCAACGTTCGGCCTGGCCTCGAAGTTGGCGCCGACAACCCCGATCGGCACACGCCGCTCGGAGACCTCGAGCCCGTTCGGAAGCCGCCAGGCGCGGACCTCCCGCTCGAGCGGAGCGAGAGCGGCCGTGGCCTCGAGCCCCGCGGCGGTCGCTTCGACGCGTTCATCGTCGAGTCGGAGCCTGTCCAGGGCTCCCGGATCTAGACGGGCCGAGCCTTCGGCGACGTCCCCATGATTGGCTTCGAGAACGAGGGCGCGCCGCTCGCGCAGGAGGTTCGCAGCACGTAGCAGGGCCTCGTCGACGAGGCCCTGCTCGAGCCCCCCGAGAGCCGCGCGCGCAGCGCTCGCCTCCATCTCCACGAGGCGCAACACCGTCTCATTTCCCGCGACATCGACCGTCGCTTTACTTTATACTGCGCGATCAGAGGGCGGGCTTGCCCGCTCCGCATCAAGAGAGGCTGAGGGAACCGGCCCGATGAAGCCTCGGCAACCTGCGGCATCCGCAAGGTGCCAAGCCGGCCGAGCAGAGCACTAACGCTCGGACGATGTAGAGCGAGACAACCAAGGAGACCGCCGTGCCCGCCACACACCTGTCCTGCACCCGCTGCGGCAACGAGCTGCAACTCGAAGGCGTCGGTGCCTGCCCACGTTGCTTCGGACCTCTCGAACCCGTCTACGACGTGGACGAGCTCCGCCGAACGCTGACGCACGAGAGCATCGAGGCCGGACCGCCGTCCCTCTGGCGCTATGCGCCGCTCCTTCCCGTGCAGCCGCTGGACGAGGCGCGGCTTGCACCGGGGCTGACGCCGCTCGTGCCGGCGACGCGCCTCGCTGCACAGCTCGGCGTCGCCGAGCTCTATCTCAAGCTCGACACGGCCAACCCCACGCACTCGTTCAAGGACCGCGTGGTCGCCCTCGCGTGCGCGAAGGCTCAGGAGCTCGGGCTCGAGACGCTTGCGTGTTCCTCGACCGGAAATCTCGCGAACGCCGTGGCTGCGCGGGCGGCCGTCGAAGGGCTCGACGCCGTCGTCTTCTGTCCGTACGACCTCGAACGCGAAAAGCTCGTGGCCACAGCCGCGTACGGCGCCCGGATCTATGCCGTGCGAGGTAGCTACGACGACTGCAGCCGGCTCACGGTCGAGCTCTCGTTCGAGCTGCCGTGGGGCTTCGTCAACGTCGGACTGCGCTCCTACTACGCCGAAGGCTCGAAGACCGTCGCCTACGAAGTTGCCGAGCAACTGGGCTGGGAGCAACCCGACGTCGTCGTCTGCCCGATCGCCTCGGGCTCCCTGCTCTCGAAGGTCGGCCGTGGGTTCCGCGACTTCGGCGAGCTCGGGCTCGCGAGCGGCCCCGTCCCGCGACTGATCGGCGGCCAGGCTGTGGGCTGCTCACCTGTCGCAGCCGCGTTCGCGGAAGACCGGCCGGTGAAGCCGGTGCGCCCTGACACGATCGCCCGCTCGCTCGCGATCGGCAGTCCGGCCGACGGCGACGCGGCGATTGCGGCAACGCGCGAGTCTGGCGGCTCGATCCACGCCGTGCCCGAGCAGGAGATCGGAGAGAACATGGCTCTGCTGGCGGAGACGGCCGGTGTCTTCGGCGAGACCGCCGCCGGCGTGACGCTGGGGGCGCTCCGGGAGGCGATCCGGCGAGGCGAAGTCGGCGCCGCCGACAGGGTCGTCCTTCTCGTCACCGGCGACGGGCTGAAGACGCCGGGGCCCGTGACCGATCGCTTCGCCCCGATCGACATCCCCGCCGACGCCGATGCGTTGCTCGCGGAGCTCGGAATAGCTGTCTAACCTCAGAAGAGCACATGGCAGCAGAGCCGACAATCGATGCAACGGTGGACCGTCTTCGCGAGCTTCTCGCCGTCAACGACGTCGCCTTGCTCGACCTCGTCAACCGTCGGCTCGAGCTCGTCCACCAGATCAAGGAGCGCAAAGCAGAGCTCGGGGTCGCATTCGTCGATGCCGACCGCGAGGCCTGGCTGCTCGACCACCTGCGCAGTGCGAACAGCGGCCGGCTGAGCGACGAAGGCCTACGGGAGCTCCTGACGACGTTGCTCGATCTCACCAAGCGCGAGCTGTCGCGAGACTAGTGCTGCGCGTCGCCTCGCTTCCCGGTGACGGGATCGGCCCCGAGGTCTGCGACGCGGCGGTCCGCGTCCTCGGCGCGCTCCCGGTCGACGTCACGGTCGAGGAGCATTCGTTCGGAGGCCGGGCCATTCACGAAGACGGCGACCCGTTGCCCGCAGAGACGCTCGCCGCGTGTCGTGCTGCGGACGCCGTGCTCCTGGGCGCGGTCGGCCTCCCGGAGTTCGACGGGGCGCCCGTGCGGCCCGAGCAAGGCTTGATCCGCCTACGCGGCGAGCTCGACGTGTACGCGAATCTTCGCCCGGCCAAGCGCGACGGCGTCGACCTGCTCATCGTCCGCGAGCTCGTCGGCGGGCTCTACTTCGGAGCGAGCGGCCGGCGCGCCGACGGTTCCGCGTTCGACACGTGCGAGTACTCGCCGCACGAGATCGAGCGAGTCGCTCGACGCGCGTTCGAGCTCGCGCGCGGCCGCAATGCGTTCGTCACGTCGGTCGACAAGGCGAACGTGCTCGAGACGTCTCGCCTCTGGCGCGAGGTCGTCTCAGGACTCGCGGGCGACTACCCCGACGTGCGGCTCGAGCACATGCTGGTCGACAACGCGGGTCTCCAGCTCGTGCTCGATCCGGCTCAGTTCGACGTGATCCTGACCGAGAACACTTTCGGCGACATCCTCTCGGACGTCGCTGCGGGAAGCTGCGGCGGTCTCGGCGTTGCGGCTTCGGCAAGCCTCGGCGACCGGGGGCCCGGCATCTTCGAGCCCGTCCACGGCACGGCGCCCGACATCGCCGGCCAGGGGATCGCGAATCCGGCGGCCGCGTTCCGCTCGGTCGCGCTACTGCTCCGGCACGCTGCCGGAGAACGAGAGCTGGCAGACGAGCTCGAGCAGGCGGTCGACGCGACCTTGCAATCTACGCCGACGCGCGACCTCGGAGGCAAGGCGACGACCGCCGAGTTCACCGACGCCGTCCTGGGCTTGCTCGATCGGGCCGCGGCTCGATGACGACGGTCGCCTATCCCGGCGGCGCTGCCGCCCACAGCGCAGCCGCCGCCGAGCGACTGTTTCCCGGCGACAGGGACCTCGTCTCGCTCGAGACGTTCGCTGACGTCGTCGAGGCCGCCGCTTCGGGCAGCGTCGCCTACGGCGTGCTGCCCATCGAGAACTCCCTGGCCGGTCCGGTCGCAGAGACGCACGACCTCCTTTATGACGCGCCACTCTCCATCGTCGCCGAGACGTCACTGCCGATCCGCCACCATCTCGTCGCGCGCGGGCCGCTCGCAGAGAGCGAGGTCCGCGTCATTCGCTCCCACCCCGTCGCGCTCGAGCAATGCCGGAAGCTGCTCGGCCGGCTGAACGGGGTTCGGGCGATCGCCGCGTCCACGACCGCCGATGCCGCGGCGCAGGTCGCCGAGTCGGGCTCGCCCGGGGAAGCCGCGATCGCGAGCGAGCGGGCAGCCTCGATCTACGGCTTACAGGTGATCGCACATGACGTCGGCGACCATCCCGAGGCCTTCACGCGCTTCGTCTCGGTCGCGACGTATACGCGAATCGACAGCGCGGGCGAAGCCTGGCGGACGGCCTTCTCGTTCGTCACCGACCACCGTGCCGGCGCGCTCCACGGCGCAATCGAGCCGTTCGCGCGTCACGGGCTCGACCTCGTACAGCTCGTGTCGCGGCCGATCCCGCATTCACCCTTCAAGTATCGCTTCGACGCGGTGCTCGCCGGCCGCCTCCTCGAGCCGACGACCCGCGCCGCGTTCGCCGAGGTCCGGACGCGCGTGCGCGACCTGCGCGTGCTCGGCTCCTACCCCGCCGGCGCCTAGACGGGCAACGCCGTCGTGTCGACGGGGGCGGCGTGCGAGCGCTCGAACGCCGTGATCGTCTCCTCGCGTTTCAGCGTCAACGCGATGTCGTCGAGCCCCTGTAATAGCGACTCACGCGCGAACGGCTCGAACTCGAACGGCACGACGAGATCATCCGGACCGATCACCTGCTGTGTCTCGAGGTCGACCGTCAGCGACTCGCCACCGGCGACGGCCTGCATGAGCGTCTCGACAACGTCAGGCGGCAACACGATCGGAACGAGCCCGATCTTCAGAGAGTTCGTCCGGAAGATGTCGCCGAACGACGGCGCGATCACGACCTCGAAGCCATAGTCCTGCAACGCCCAGGCGGCGTGTTCGCGCGAGGAGCCGGAGCCGAAGTTCCTTCCCGCGAGCAGGATCCCGGCGTCCTTGTACTCCGGCCTGCGCAGCTCGAAGTCCGGCTGTTTCATCCAGTCGAAGAAGAGAAACTCGCCGTAACCGGCTCGCTCGATGCGCTTCAGAAACTGCTTCGGGATGATCTGGTCCGTGTCGACGTCCGCCCTGTTGAGCACCGCGGCGCGAGCGGTAACGCGTCGGAACGGCTTCACGCTGCGTTGCCGACGGCCTGTGGGTCGACGAAGTGCCCCGCGAGAGCAGCAGCGGCGGCCAGCGCCGGGCTCACGAGATGCGTCCGTCCGCCCGCACCTTGCCGGCCTTCGAAGTTGCGATTCGACGTCGAGGCGCAGCGCTCGCCGGGCTGCAGGATGTCCGGGTTCATGCCGAGGCACATCGAACACCCGGCGCGCCGCCACTCGAAGCCGGCGGCCGTGAAGATCTTGTCGAGCCCTTCCGCTTCCGCCTGTCGCTTGACGCCGGCCGAGCCGGGAACGACGAGCGCCCGCACCGATGGGTGGACGTGCCTGCCGGAAACCACCGCGGCCGCGGTACGCAGATCCTCGATGCGCGCATTGGTGCAGGAACCGATGAAGACACGGTCGAGGGCGATGTCCTCGATCTTCGTGCGCGGTGCGAGACCCATGTAGGTGAGTGCACGCTCGACGGCTTCGCGCTCCGCGGGATCGTCGTAGTCCGACGGGTCCGGCACTTCGCCGTGCACCGGAACGACCATCTCCGGATTCGTGCCCCACGTCACCTGCGGCGCGAGCCTGGAGACGTCGACGGAGAGCTCACGCTCGAACGTCGCGTCCGAATCGCTTGCGAGTGACCCCCACTCGTCGAGAGCGCGCTCCCAGTCGGCGCCGGCGGGCGCGCCCGGACGCCCCTCCATGTAACTGAACGTGGTGTCGTCGGGCGCGATCATCCCGGCGCGCGCCCCCCACTCGATCGACATGTTGCAGACCGTCATGCGGCTCTCCATCGATAGGCTCCGGACGGCCGGGCCGTCGTACTCCACGACGTAGCCGACACCGCCCGAGATACCCGCCTGCCCGATCGCGGCCAGGATCATGTCCTTCGCAGCGACACCGGGCGGCAGGTCGCCGTAGAAGTTCACGCGCATCGTCTTCGGCTTCCGCTGCGGCAGCGTCTGCGTCGCGAGCACGTGCTCCACCTCGGACGTGCCGATGCCGAACGCGAGCGCTCCGAACGCGCCGTGCGTCGAGGTGTGGCTGTCACCACAGACGATCGTCATCCCCGGCTGTGAGATCCCGAGCTCCGGGCCGATCACGTGGACGATCCCCTCGCGGCCGCTCCCGGTTGCGTACAGCGGCACGCCGAACTCCTCGCAGTTCTCGCGCAGCGCTTCGAGCTGACGTCGCGCGAGCGGATCGGTGATCGGCCCGTCCTCGGTCGGGACGTTGTGGTCCATCGTGGCGACCGAGAGATCCGGCCGGCGAACCCGCCGTCCGGCCAGACGAAGACCCTCGAACGCCTGGGGCGAGGTCACCTCGTGGATCAGGTGCAGGTCGACGTAGAGCAACGCGGGCTCGTCGGTGGGCTCAACGACGACGTGGCTGGTCCAGATGCGGTCGAACAGCGTTTGCGGTGCCATCAGGTCTTCTTAGCCGACGGGCTGTGAGAAGTAAAGCTGGGAACTGTCCTCGCTACCGCGGAGCCGTTCCCGCAGGCGTACGACCTCGCCAACGACGACCAGAGCAGGCCCAGGAAGACCCGCGGCGGCGTTTGCAATGCCGCTCACATCCGCGACGACAACCTCTTGGTCGCGGCGAGTTCCCCGTGCGATGACTGCGGCAGGAGTGGACGGATCGAGCCCGAGCGTGACCAGCCGCTCGCACAATGAGCCGAGCTCGTTCAGCGCCATGAAGAGAACGAGTGTCTCGGCGCCGTCCACCGGACCGAGCTCGACCTCCCCGTCCGCCGAACGGCCGCTGACGACGCGCACCTGTGCCGATAGTCCACGATGCGTGAGCGGGATGCCTGCGGCAGCCGGGACTGCGGCCAGCGCCGACACGCCTGGCACCACCTCGAACGGAACGTCCGCCTCCGCCAGCCCGAGCGCTTCCTCGCCGCCTCGTCCGAACACGAACGGGTCGCCTCCTTTCAGCCGAACGACCTCGAGACCCTGGGAGGCGAGATCGACGAGGAGAGCGCTGATCTGTTCCTGGTCGAGGCCCTGGCGCGAAATCGCCAGCGCGTCTGCGGGAGCTTCGGCCACGAGCTCGGGAGCCACGAGCCGGTCGTAGACGAGCGCGTCGCAACGGCGGACGAGCTCCAGCCCGCGCGCGGTGATCAGACCCGGGTCGCCGGGGCCTGCCCCGACGAGCCAGACGGTCAAGAGAGAGCCTCCGCGACGAGCTGCTCGAAGTACGACTTGCGCTCCTGATACGTCGCCAGATGCTCACGCGCCCACGGCCGCAAGTCGCGCAGCTCGCGCGCGAGGCGCGCGTGCTCGGGGCCTACGACGGCCGCGATCTCGCCACGCAGCCGTTGCGCGAGCGCCGGGGAGGCGCCACCGGTGGAAACGGCGACCGCGATCGGGTCGACGCGATGCACGGCGGGCAGGATCAGGCTGCAGAGCTCAGGATCGTCGACCACGTTGCAGAAGATCCCGAGCCGCTCGGCGTCCTCCTTGACCCGGCGGTTCACCTGACGATCCGGCGTCGCGGCGATCGCGAGCCACTTGCCGCCGAGATCCCAGCTCGCGTAGCGTCCCTCGACCCACTCGATGGGCAGATCGAGAAGCTCGGGGACGATCTCCGGCGCAGTGACCGTCACGTGCGCGCCGCACTCGAGCAAGCCACGCGCCTTCTCGAGCCCAACGTTCCCGCCGCCGACGACGATGCAGTCGCGCCCCGTCAGGTCGAGGCAGGCCATGTAGTAACGCGTCTCAGCCACGGTGGCCCGCGAGCGCCGCCGCGACCGCCGGCGCGCCGCCCTCGACAAAGATTGCGTTCACGCGTACGAACGGTGTCCACTTTTCCGGAAGCGCGTCCTCCGGGAAGATCGCCTCGACCGGACACTCGGGCTCGCACGCGCCGCAGTCGATGCACTCGTCCGGGTCGATCACGAGCATCTGCTCGGTCTCGTGGATGCAGTCGACCGGGCAGACGTCGATGCAGCTCTTGTCCTTCTCGTCGATGCAGGGCTCCGCGATCACGTAGGTCATCAGACGCCGACCGAGTGGAGACGGGCGCCGGACCGGTCGAGCCGGATCGTCAGCTCGAGCCCTTCGACGCCGATGCTGAGGAGGTACGCGCCGGGCCCGGCTGCCTGGACCTTGACCTCCTCGAGAGTCTTGCCCTCGAGCGAGGCGAGCGCGCCGGTGACGTCGCGGGTGCTCTCGGAGAGCTCCTTGCCGCGCGGCAGCTTGCGGTAGGTCTTGAGCGCGGCCTGCTCTCCCTCGGGACCGTAGAGGCCGCGGATGCGCCCGGTCGAGAGCCCGAGCTCGATGATCTCCTCGAGCGCCTGCGCGTCGTCCTCGCCGAGCTCGCCCTCCTGGACCGCGGCGACGAGATCGGCGAGCCGGCCCCGCCGTTCCGCGTCCTGCACGAGCGCCAGCACGGCCTGCGCCTCACCGAGGGCGACCTCGGCCGCCGCCGTGTCGAGCCTCACCGCGGCGCTAGCCATCGGCGTCCTCTCCGAGGATCGCGTGGAGCTCGTGCTCGAAACCGCCGGTCTCGATCGCGCAATGGATGCCGCACTCCTTCGGCGCGTTCGACTCCCACCACCAGCGGCCGGCACGGTCCGCTTCACCCGGACGAATCGCGCGCGTGCACGGAGCGCAGCCGATCGACGTGTAGCCCTGGTCGTAGAGAGGGTGGTACGGCACGTCGTTCGCGCGCACGTAGTCCCAGACCTCGTCCTTCGTCCACTCGGCGAGTGGATTGAGCTTCACGATCGCGCCGTGGTCGTGGTCGATCTCGACCTTACGGATGTTCGTCCGGGTCGCCCACTGGTCACGGCGGAGCCCCGTGATCCAGGCGTCGAGGGTGGCGAGATGCCTGGTCAACGGTCGAACCTTGCGGATGTTGCAGCAGAGGAGTCGGTTCTCCACCGACTCGCGAAACAGATCGAGGCCCTTTCTCTCGACCATGCGGTTGACGTGCTCTTCCTCCGGGGCGAGGACCTCGAGGTTCAGTCCCGGGTAGCGGTCGCGCAGCCGTGCGATCAACTCGTGCGTCTCAGCGGGAAGCCGGCCCGTGTCGACCGAGAAGACGCGAATCTCGGGATCGATCCGGTAGGCCATGTCGATGATCGCGACACCGTCGATCTGGAACGCCGTCGAGACGCCGATGCGAGGGCTGAAGCGTTCGATGGCCCACTCGAGGACGGTCTCCGGCTCCTCGCCCTCGAATTCCACCGACAGCTCGCCCGCCTCCAGCTCGTCGATGAGCTCGAAGGTGCTCACGCTGCCTCCACCTCTCGTCTGCTGCGCGCGGGCTCGAGCTGCGCCAAGACGCCGAGCTCCTCGTCGGAGAGACGGCATTGAAACTCGGTGAACGACTCCTCGTTGCGACGGCCGTCGAGCCAGCCCTGAATCAGACCCTCGACGGCCGCCTCGAGCCCGTCGCTCGCGACACGCCTGAAGACGGGCCGCGCGATCGCTGGATCGGGGCCGAGCGAACCGCGCACGAAGATGTCGTAGGCGGGCAGCCGGCGACCGTCGGCGTCCTTTCCGGTCGTGCCCTGGAAGCCGAGGTCGCCCACCCAGTGCTGCGCGCACGCGTGTGGGCAGCCGTCGAGGTGCAGGCGCAGATCGGCGATCCGCTCGCCGAAGACGCCCTCGAGGTGGTCGACGAGTCGTCCAAGTCTCTGCTTGGTCTCGCCGACCGAGAAGTTGCAGTGTGGCTCGCCGGTGCAGCCGATCGAGTTCGCCCAGACGTTGTTCGTTGCGAGCGGAAAGCCGATCTCCTCTAGTCGAGCGACGACTTCGCCGATGCGCTCGTTCGGCACGCCGGTGACGACGAAGTTCTGCTGTCGCGTGATGCGAAGGTCGCCACCGAACGACTCGACCAGGTCGGCGACGGCGATCAACTGATCGCCGGATGCGAGCCCGACGCGCACGGGAACGCCGATGTATGAGAGACCTACCTGTTTCTGGGCGTGGACGCCGACGTGATTCGAAGGCTGTACGTCGATCGGAGGGAGCTCGAAGTCCTCGAGCGTCCGGCCGAGCCTGGCCTCGACCCGCTCGCGCATTCCTTCCGCGCCGATGTCGTCGACCATGAACTTCAGGCGCGCTTTCACGCGCGAGACGCGGTAGCGCAGGTCCTCGCTCCACACGTTTGTGATCGCCGAGAGGATCTCGATCGCCTCATCGGCCGGCACGAACACACCGAGGTCGCGCGCAATCCGCGGCACCGACGAGAGGCCGCCGCCGACCTTGACCGCGAATCCCTCGCGGCCGTCCTTGACGACGCCGATCAAGGACACACAGTTGATCTCAGGGGCGTTGCAGCGGTCCGCGCAACTCGCGATCGTGTACTTGTGCTTGCGCGGCAGGTTCGTGAAGTCGGGATTGCCGTAGAAGAAATTGGCTACCTCCGCCACGAGCTCGGTGCAGTCGAAGAGCTCGTGCGCGTCGAGCCCCGCGACGGGGCAACCGGTGATGTTGCGGACGGTGTCACCGCAGCCACCGGCGGTCGTGATCCCGGCCGCATCGAGATCGGCGAATATGTTCGGTAGCTCCTCGAGGCGGAGCCAGTGCAACTGAATGCACTGGCGCGTCGACAGCTCGGCGTGGCCACGCCCGTAGCGGTTCGAGACCTCGCCGATCGCCCGGAGCTTCGCCGGCGGGAGGATCCCGCTCGGAATCTTCAGCCGGAGCATGAACGTCCCGACCTTCGGCTTGTCGTGGTAGAGCC
>Ga0222623_10000015_pt1 | contig 40805 bp, 47 predicted proteins | sample PLMtaG_FD_177336 | JGI IMG/M metagenome (GOLD analysis project Ga0222623, IMG submission 177336) | Groundwater sediment microbial communities from an aquifer in East River, Colorado, USA - PLM2_30_coex | ecosystem: Environmental > Terrestrial > Soil > Riparian zone | place: USA: East River...
CGCCGACAACCTCCTGGGGATGTTCAACAACATCTCGGTGTGGTGGCACGTGCTCGGCGTGCTCACGATCATCGGGATTCTCTCCTTCGTGCCCGACCATCACCAGAGCGCGACCTTCGTCTTCACCGAGCGGATCAACAACACCGGCTTCCACGGAGGGGCTATCAGCGGGCCATTCTTCTGGCTGTACATCCTGCCGATCGGCTTCATCCTGACCATGTACACCCAGACGGGCTATGACGCGTCTGCGCACACGGCCGAGGAGACGCGCGGCGCCGCGCTTGGGGCGGCCAAGGGCGTCTGGAAGTCGGTCTTCTACTCCGCGATCGCGGGTTGGTTCGTGCTGCTCGCATTCCTCTTCGCGGCCAAGGACGTCAAGGCCGTCAACGGTGCCGGCGGCACGGCGATCTCGATCTTCACCAGCGCCATGAACAACCACATGTGGGCGGCGAAGATGGTGGTCCTGATCGCCACGATCGGCCAGTTGTTCTGCGGCGCGGCCGGGCTGACCAGTGCATCACGTACCTGGTACGCGTTCTCGCGCGACCGGGGCATGCCCGGTTGGTGGTTGTTCCGCCGCCTCAACAGGCAACGGGTGCCGCTCTACGCCGTGATGGCGGTGTCGACCGCCTCTTTGATCATCACGATCCCGGCGGTCTGGGGGAACGCGCTCGGCGTGCCGTTCGCGTACTTCGCCATTACCTCGATCTGCACGGTCGGCTTGTACCTCGCGTACATCATTCCGGTGTACCTCCGGTTCAGGGCCGGGACCAGCTTCGACCCGGGTCCGTGGACGCTGGGGCGCCATTACCGCTGGATCAATGTCGGCGCGATGGCGTTCGTGGTGCTCGTCGTCCTTTCGCTCGACATCCCGATTGTTCCGGCGGGGATCCCCTGGAACAACGCCTTCGACTGGACCGCCGTGAACTACTCGCCGCTCGTCCTCGTCGTCGGAGTCCTTGTCGGCATCTGGTGGCTCCTGGATGCCAAGAACAAGTACAAGGGCCCGGTCCGCACGATCGACGAAGCGCCGATGGAGATTCCGGGCGAGCAGCCCAAAGCGGGCCCGGCCCCGACTCCAGCGGCCTAGCTCATAAGCACTTGTTCGGGCGCGGCGCTCAGCCGCGCTCGAACATGCGCGCGCGCTCGTAGTCGGTCACGACCTGGTCGAACAGGCGCTGCTCCGTGCGCCCGTAGTTCAGGTAGTGCGCCCACACCTCCTCGCCGAATGTCTCTTTGGCGAACGAGCTCTTCTCCCACAGATCGACGGCTTCGCGGAGTGACGACGGGAAGGCTTCGGCCTCTCCCGCCTCGTAGGCGTTGCCCTTGAGCTCCGGCCCAGGATCGGTCTTGTCCTCGAGGCCGTCCAGCCCTGCCGCCAGCACCGCGGCAAACGCGAGATACGGATTCACGTCCGCGCCCGGGATTCGGCACTCGACGCGGTGCGCCTGTCCGTGGCCGACGATGCGGAAGCCACAGGTTCTGTTGTCGCGGCCCCAGCTCACGGACGTCGGCGCCCAACTCTCCGCCGCATAGCGCTTATACGAGTTGACACTCGGTGCGACGAACAGCGCGAGCTCGCGAATGTGCTTGCGTAGCCCACCGAGATAGTGGCGGAAGTCGTCCGTCTCATCATGGCCGTCGATAAATGCGCTCTGGCCGGTGTCGCGCGAGACGAGGCTTGAGTGGATGTGGCAGGAGCTGCCGATGTCCTTCTCCGAGGGCTTTGCCATGAAGGTCACCGACAGCCCGTTCTTGTGCGCGATCTCTTTGACGCCGTTCTTGTAGATCGTGTGCCGGTCGGCCGACGTGACCGCGTCGGCGTAGCGCATGTTCAGCTCGTGCTGTCCGTACCACGCCTCGCCCTTGGAGAACTCGACGGGGATTCCCGCGCCCTGCATGCCCAGGCGCACCTGCCGCATGAAGTCCTCGTCGCGCGTCGTGGCGAGGACGTGGTAGTCCATGATGTAGGGCACGGTCGGCGTGAGTCCGCGGTAGCCCATCTCCGCCGCTTCTTCGAAGCTGTCTCGGTACAGATAGAACTCGAGCTCCGAGGCCATCATCGGCGCATACCCCATCGCATGGGCGCGTTCGAACTGCCTGATCAACACCTGGCGCGGCGATTCGACGACCGGGCTCCCGTCGTCCCAGGCGACGTCGCAGAGCACGAGTGCCGTTCCGTCCAGCCAAGGGATCCTGCGTAGCGTCGCGAAGTCGGGAGCGATCGTGAAGTCCCCGTAACCGCGTTCCCAATTCGCCATCGCGTAGCCCGGAACGGGGTCCATCTCCATGTCGAGCGCGAGCAGGTAGTTGCACCCTTCGACGCCGTGATCGACAACGTCCTCGAGGAAGTACTCGCCCTGGATGCGCTTGCCGATCAACCGCCCCTGCATATCGGTGAAGGCGGTTACGACCGTGTCGATCGTTCCGGCCTCGATCTCCTGCCGCAGCTCGTCGACGGAGAGCATCCCCTGCAGAGTCCCCGGGCCCCCGCTGCGCGGAGCGGAGCCGTCCCTCCGGTCCGCGCCCACGTGCGCCGTATCGGTGGTTTGAGGCTTTGCGATGCCAGCGATCCTCTCTCTCCGCATAGTTCGTGTCAACATGCACGCCATGGATCAGGACGCGGTCCTGGCGAGGATCCGTGAGATCTGCCTCGGCTTACCTGAAACGAGCGAGCGGCTCAGCCACGGAGCACCGACGTTCTTTGTCCGGGGAAAGCGCGCGTTCGTGATGGTGTTGAGCGACCATCACAGTGACGGTCGCTTTGCCGTTTGGTGCGCCGCCCCCGACGGAATGCAGAAGCTGCTCGTCGAAGCCGACCCGGAAAGGTTCTTCGTTCCGCCGTATGTCGGGCACAGAGGATGGCTCGGTGTCCGGCTCGACCGACGGCTGGACTGGGACGAGCTCGCCGGGATCGTCGAGGACGCCTATGCCGAAGTCGCTCCGCCTCGACTGATCGAGGCAACGCGGCTCGCCGAGTAGGGCGTTCCTACTTCTTCTTGCCCCAGATTGTGGGATCGAAGCCGAAGGTCTGGGCGAGATCCTTGCGCTCCGCGTTGACCGCGGCCGCTCGGCTTGCGCTGTAGTTCCAGACCGTCTCCTGGGCTGCGCCGTGCGTGCGGTGGATCTCCAGTGCGGCCGGGTCGTGCTCGTCGACGAACTCGAATGCGTAATCGGCCGTCTCGAGAAAGTTCGCGCTCTCGAAGAGCTCCGTGCGCCGCTGGTAGCCCGGCTCGAAGATCACCTCGAAGAGCTTGTACACGGGCTCGTCCGCAGTGATCGGCCGGACGACGGTCTCGAGCTCTGCCTCGTCCTGCGCGGCGAGCTCGACGCCGTGCTGCTCCGCGAGCGCCTGCGCGAGCTCGGCACCGGACAGGAGGCCGCGCGAAACGAGGATCTCGCCGAGGCGGCCGCCTTCTTCACGCTGCGCGTTGAGCGCACGCTCCAACTGCGACTCCGTCAGGAATTCGAGATCGACGAGCACCGTTCCGAGTGGACGCCACGCATGCTCAGGCTGAGACGCCACCGGGGCCGGCGTCGCCGGTGCCCCCTCCTTGGGAGACAGTTGGACGCCGTGCTGCTCGGAGAGGACGCGCGCGAGCGAGAATGCGGAGAGGTAGCCGTTGGCAACGAGGATCTGCCCGAGGAGGCGCCCGCTCGTCGCTTGCTCGGCGAGTGCCTGCTCGAGCTCGTCTTCGGTGAGCAGCTCTTCGGCGACAAGGAGCTCGCCGAGCTGACGCCAGGGAAATTGAAGCGCTGCAGTCTCCACGCCCTCTCTATCGGCAGCGAGGGCTCAATAGTTCAGTCCTTCTCCACGGGCGATGACGACCAGGGTCTGCCAGAGGATTTGCAGGTCGTAACGCACTAGTGCCCAGCTCGAGAGCGTGCCGGAGCGCTCGAGGTAACGGGAGTCGAGGTCCTCATAGGGAATTCCCTCGCCTTTTGTCACCTGAGCCGGACCGGTCAGGCCGGCGAGGATGCGGTTGCGATAATCCCTGCCCTCGGCGACCTGGCGCCGGACCATCTCGGGCGGCCAGGGGCGGGGCCCGACGAGGCTGATGTCCCCGCGGAGAACATTCAGGAGCTGGGGTACCTCGTCCAGGTACCACGGCTTGAGCAGCCGCCTTCCGGCCCAAGTCAGATTGCCCGGGTCGGCCTCGTAGAGGCGGGCATGTCCACCCGTGACGCGCATCTGCTCGAGCGCGTCTCGTCTGAGCGTGCGGAACTTGAGCAGGCCGAACAGCCGGCCGCGCGAGATGCGGGGCTCTCGATAGAAGAGCCCGCCGCGATCGCGTCCCGAGACGATCATGTTCACCGCCATCGCGGCGAGCAGGGCGACGATGAGCGGAGACAGCACCACGAGCAGCGCCGTCGCGACGATCAGATCGAGGACTCGTTTCGCGATGGCGCGAGCATCTCATCCGCGTCGGGCGAGCGGCGGAGATTCCGGATTGTCGGACGGCTTACCGGGCGGCTGTGGGCTCCGGCGTCTGTGCTGCCTCCGGCTCCCCGGACCAAGCGGTCACCTCCTGCGAAGCTTCGCCCTTACCCACGTCGAACCTGAGCTCGTTCCCGTCCGCTTCGACGTGCACCTTGTCACCCGGCTCGACCTCGCCGCTCAACACCATGCGCGACAGCTCGTTTTCGACCCGCCGCCGGATCGTCCGCGCGAGGGGCCTTGCGCCGAACTCGGGGTCGTAGCCTTCGCGGGCGAGCAGCTCCACGGCCGTCTCGGAGAACTCCACCTCGATGTGCTGTGCGCGTAGGCGCCTCTCGAGGCGGTCGAGGAGGAGCTGGGTGATGTCCACGAGCTGCTCTTCTGTCAGCGCGCGGAAGACGATGATCTCGTCGATCCTGTTGATGAACTCCGGCCGGAAGCTCTGCCGGAGGGTCTGCATCAGGTCCTCCTTCAGCTGCTCGAAGGGCTCGTTCGTTCGTGCCTGCTGCTGGATGCGGTCGGCGCCGAGGTTCGACGTCATGATCACGACGGTGTTCTTGAAATCCACCGTGCGCCCTTGCGCGTCTGTGAGGCGCCCGTCGTCGAGGATCTGCAGCAGGATGTTGAACACATCGGGGTGCGCCTTCTCGATCTCGTCGAAGAGCAGCACCGAGTAGGGACGACGCCGCACCTGTTCCGTGAGCTGGCCGGCCTCCTCGTAACCGACGTACCCAGGCGGGGCCCCGACGAGCCGCGAGACCGTGTGGCGTTCCTGAAATTCGCTCATGTCGAACCGCACCATGAGGTTCTCGCTGCCGAACAGCGCCTCGGCGAGCGTGCGGGCGAGCTCGGTCTTGCCGACCCCCGTCGGGCCGAGAAAGAGGAAGCTGCCGATCGGCTTGCGCGGATCGCCGAGCCCTGCGCGCGAGCGCCGTACCGCTTCCGCGACCGCTTTCACGGCCTCGTCCTGTCCGACGATGCGGCCGTGCAGCTGCTGCTCCAGGTCGAGCAGCCGCTGCCGTTCCTCGGTCGTCAGCTGTGAGACCGGAATGCCGGTCGCCCGCGACACGACCTCCGCGATGTCCTCGGCAGTCACCTCGGCTGGGCGCTGGCGCCTCTTGTGCTTGTCGTCGAGGTCACCGCGCCGCGAGTCGATCTGGTCCTTCAACTGGCCGGCGCGGTCGTAGTCTTCCGCCGCAGTGGCCTGGTCGCGCTCGCGTGCCAGCCGGCGCAGGTCTTCCTCGAGGCTCCGCGTGTCGCCGTCCTTCGTCCTCGTCCGCAGCCGCACGCGTGCGCTGGCCTGGTCGATCAGGTCGATCGCCTTGTCCGGCAGGAAGCGGTCGCGGATGTACCGGTCGGAGAGCTCCGCCGCCGCGACGATCGCCTCGTTCGAGATGCGTACCCGGTGGAAGGCCTCGTAGCGGTCCTTGAGCCCGTGCAGGATCTCGATCGTCTCGTCGACGGTCGGCTCGCGCACGAAGACGGGCTGGAACCGCCGCTCCAGGGCGGGGTCGCCTTCCACGTCCTTGCGGTACTCGTCGAGCGTGGTTGCGCCGATGACGTGCAGCTCCCCGCGGGCGAGAGCCGGCTTGAGCATGTTGCCGGCGTCCATTGCGCCCTCTGCCGCGCCGGCGCCGACGATCGTGTGCAGCTCGTCGACGAAGAGGATGATGTTGCCCTCGTTCTCGACGATCTCGTCGATCACCTTCTTGAGGCGTTCTTCGAACTCGCCGCGGTACTTCGAGCCGGCGACCATGCCGGCCAGGTCGAGCTGGACGACGCGGCGGTCGGTGAGCGTCTCGGGGACCTCGTCGTTGACGATGCGCTGGGCGATGCCTTCGACGATTGCGGTCTTGCCGACGCCAGGATCGCCGATCAGGGCCGGGTTGTTCTTCGTCCTCCGCGAGAGGACCTCGATCGTCTGCTCGATCTCGTCGGCGCGGCCGATCACCGGATCGAGCTTGCCCTCGCGCGCCATCTCCGTCAGATCGCGCCCGTACTGATCGAGTGTCGGGGTCTTGCTGGTCTCGCGCGTGGTGCCGCCGGCCTCGACGCCGCGGATGACTGCGCCGCGCAGCTTCGTGTGCGAGACGCCGAAGCGCTGCAGGAGCCGGCCTGCTTCCATCTCGTCGTCACGCGCGAGTGCGAGCAGCACGTGTTCCGGGCCGACGTACGAGGCACCAAGCTCGCGCGACTCGTCGTACGCGGCGAGCAGTGCCGCTTTTGCATCCGGCGACAGCGAAGGAGAGACGTCGGTCCTTGAGGCCTTCTCGACCTGCTCTTCGATCTCGGCCGAGATCGCTTCCGGATCAGCATCGATCTGTCGCAAGACGTGCCGAACGACGTCGTCTTGCAAGGCCGCGTAGAGGAGATGCTCGCTGTCGAGGTCGAGGCTTCCCCACTCGACCGCAGTTTGGGCAGCGCGTTGTAGCAGCTCGCGCGTGGCGTCGCTGAAGAACTGCGTGACGTCGACCCGCTCGACCTGCCGCTGCGGGGCGGCCGGCCTGCGGGCGGCGCCGCCGCCGGTCTGCCCGTCGCCGAAGAAATCGGAGAAGAAGTCGTCGAAGAGGCTGCTCCCGCGGCCGCCGAAGCGGCTCGACATCTGTTCTTCGGCGAGATCGATCTCGCAGAGGTACTCGACTTCCTGCGTCCCGTCAGGGCGAAGCCGCACCCTCGACGCGACCGCAGGCCGTCCATGTCGTGGACAAACGGGTTGATCGGCGGCAGCCATAGAAAATCCTCCCTGGTTGGACGACAGGCTGGAGCGAGGCGCAGCCTCGGCCGTCTTGTACCCCGGGCTCCGGGGACCTCAAGCTCACCATGGAGGGGACGGCCTCCCCATGGCAGGATCAGAGCCGGGTCGGGAGTGTTCCTCTGGGCGCTTCGGCGGGCGAGCGGCGCATCGTCAGCCGTACGGCGCTGCCGTAAGCGCCGCGTCCAACCTCGAGCGAGTCCGTTCTCTGGCGTGCGAGCCACAGTCCCCAGCCGTCGTTCCCGTTCGTCGGAGGCGCGTACCCGGCGACGAGATCCGCGATGCCCGCGCCGTCGTCCTCGATCTGGCAGACGAAGTTCTCGTCTTCTCCCCACGCGGTCACGAAAACGGGAGCACCGCCGTGGACGAAGGCATTGCGCGCGACCTCGCTGACCGCCGCCAGAAGTTGCTGGACCTGCCGTTCGGCAATTCCGGCGCGGCGCGCCTCCACTTCGACGTACGCGCAGGTGGTCGCGACGTCGACCGGCCGGCGGGTCACCTGCCGCCGGCCGTCGAGGGCGAGGGACCGAACAGGCGTCCCGCCCGGCGGCAGGTAGCTGTTGCTTTGCGACACCGATCCTCGTTCGATCACGGTGGGATGCGACGTTCGAACGTCCTCGATCATCGAATCCGGGAGGAGTTCGGTGTTGTAGGCACAGAGCACCCACAGCGGTAGGGGCGTCAGCAACGTATTCAGGATCGACTCGTAGTGCAGCCATTGCTCAACGGCATGGCCGCGTCCAAGAGGCACGATCTCCCCGACACCGCGCACGCGCGACCGTCCTTTCGCGAGCTGGCCTTCGACGAAGCCGACCCAGCGGCCCACAGTCTCGGCGGGGTTGCGATACCAGTCATCGCCGTCGGCGAGGAACACCAATGGCGAAAGGTCGTTCAGCGCCGCCCGAAATGCCTCGAGATTTTCCGTGGAGGTGATGACCGCGGCGCTCTCATCGTTCTCGAGAGCTTCGGTTACGAAGGACGCGGTCAGCGACGCGAACTCGTCGGTGGAGGTGTAGAGGAGCGCCGCGTGCCGAGCTCCTGGCCCTGCGTAAGAGTCTCCAAAGATCGTCGTCATGGTCCGGGACGTTTCGCCGCTGCCACAGAGTACGTCTCTCTTTCGATTTTTCCAGGGATTTCGGGAACCTCCGGCTGCCCCAGGCGAGCCTCGCAACCGGGTGGAAAACGCGCCGGTTCGGCCATTTTGTAAGGGAGTAGTCTCCCTTTGGTGCTGCTCAACCGGGAGCAGGAGCTCCGGCTCGTCGATGGTCTCCTGGCTGGTGCGCGGGCGGGCGAGGGCGGCGCTCTTGTACTGAGAGGCGAACCGGGCATCGGGCTGACGACGTTGCTTGATTGCGCCGGCGAGGCTGCCTCGGACCTGCGCGTGGTTCGCGTAACCGGCGTGCAGACCGAGTTCCACCTCGCCTTCGCAGGTCTACAGCAACTCTGCGCTCCGCTGCTCGACGGGCTCGACGCGCTGCCCCACCGGCAGCGAGCAGCGCTCGAGTCGGCTCTCGGGCTCAACGGCGGCGACTCACCGGACCTCTTCCTCGTGGGGCTCGCCGTCCTGACGCTCCTTTCCCACGCAGTCGCCGAGGAGCCGTGCCTCTATCTCTTCGACGATGCCCAGTGGCTGGACGAAGCGTCTGTCGAGGCGATCGCCTTCGTCGCCCGCAGGCTCGAGGCCGAGCTGATCGCCTTCCTCTTCGCCGTGCACGAGCCGACGGTGTTGCGAGTTCCGCTCGACGGCATCCCGGACTTTCGCGTTGTCGGGCTCGCAGCCGACGAGAGCCGGGAGCTTCTCAGCCGGGCCGTGGCCGGGCCCTTGGATCTGAGTGTCAGAGAGCGCCTCGTTGCCGAGACCGACGGCAACCCGCTCGCGCTCGTCGAATTGCCGGCCGAGCTCAGCCCCGAACAGTTGGCTGGAATCGCCACGCTGCCCGAAACGCTTCCGTTGGGAGTCCACCTCGGGCAGTACTTCTTGAACCAGTTTCGGCAGCTACCTGCCGCCACGCAGACGTTGCTCTTGCTTCTCGCCGTCGAGCCGGGCGGCGATCCCAACCTTTTCTGGCTCGCGGCAGGGAGCCTCGGAATCTCGGCCGAAGCCGCGGCCGCTGCGGTGGACGCGGGTCTCCTGAAGATCAGCCCGCGCGTGCGGTTTCGGCATGCCCTGATGCGGTCGGCGATCTCGGCCGACGCATCGGCGCTCGATGCGCAACGTGCCCACCGAGCGTATGTCGACGTCATGGATGCGGACGTCGATGCCGACAGGCGCGTGTGGCACCGTGCCGGAGCCTCGTCCGGGCCCGACGAGGAGATCGCGTACGAGCTGGAGGCTTCGGCCGCGCGTGCAAAGGGACGCGGAGACAACCGAGCCGCGGCGGGTCTGCTCCAGCGGGCTGCGACGCTCACGCCGGATCCTGCAAGGCGAGGTGGACGGATGCTCGACGGTGCTCAAGCCGAGCTCGCGGCCGCGAACTCGGGCCGGGCGACGGCGCTGCTCGGTCAGGCGATGTCGCTCCCGCTGAGCGACCTCGAGCGAGCGCAGGCAGCGAGGTTGCGAGCCTCGATCGGCTTTGCCCTCGGCCAGGGCGCGGACAGTGCCGCGATGTTGCTGCAGGCAGCCCGCGCGCTCGAGTCGCTCGACGTGCGTGCGTCGCGCGAGGCACACCTCGAAGCGCTGGAGGCGTCGGTGTACAGCGGCCGCTACGGCAACGGCGGCGCGGTTCACAAGGCGGCCGAGGCCGCGCTTGCGGCACCGCCGGCGCCGAAGCCGGCGACGGCCGCAGACCTTCTCCTCGACGGCGTCGCGGAGCTCCTCCTGGGCAACCCGGCCGGGGGCATTCCGATCGTCCAGAAGGCAATCGACGCGCTGAAACGGACGCCGGAACTGCGCTGGCAGGCATTCGGCTGCCTCGCGGCGATGGAGATCTGGGACGATGCCGGACTGCACGCACTGGCGACGACTCAGCTCGCGCTCGCACGCGAGGCCGCTGCGCTCACACCGCTGACCCTCACGCTCGACCAGATCGCAGGCGGGGACAACATCGTCAGCGGTCAGTTCGCAGTTGCAGACGCGAACTTCGCCGAGGCTCGGGAGCTGGCGGAGGCGACGGGAGAGGGCATTGCAAGCCACGCGAGCGCAGGACCTTTGATCGTCGCGGCCTGGCGCGGACGCACGCCGGAAGCGCGTGACCTCGCACAGGCGAACATGCGAGATGCGATTGCGCGTGGGCTTGGCCGTTATGTCACGTTCGCGCAGTACGCCACGGCCGTGCTGGAGAACGGCCTCGGTCACTACGAGGAGGCGCTGGGCGCAGCGCGGTCCGCCGCTCAGGATGGGGCGCTGTATCTCAGCACCTTCGCCCTGCCGGAGCTCGTCGAGGCGGCGGTCCGCAGCGGGGAGCATGAGCTTGCCGTCGCAGCGGTCGACCACCTCGCCGATCGCACGCTCAGCGGCACCGAGTGGGCGCGCGGCATGCTCGCGCGCTCCCGCGCCCTCATCAGCTCCGACAGGGAGGCCGAGCCGCTGTACCGAGCGGCGATCGAACACCTCCAAAACTGTCGGGCGGCCCCTCATCTCGGCCGCGCGCATCTCCTGTACGGCGAGTGGCTGCGGCGGCAAAACCGGCGACGCGACGCCCGCAGCCAGCTTCGTTCCGCGCACGAGATGTTCCGGTTCATGGGGGCCGAGGCCTTCGACGAGCGCGCGCGCCTGGAATTGGTCGCGACAGGCGAGCGGGTGCGAAGGCGAGAGGCCGGGAAAGAGGAGCTGCTCACCCCTCAGGAGGCCCGCATAGCCCGGCTGGTCGCCGAGGGCGCGTCGAACCCGGAGATCGGCGCCCAGCTGTTCATCAGCCCCCGAACGGTCGAGTATCACCTGCACAAGGTGTTCCGAAAGATGGGTGTCGGCTCGCGTGCGGATCTCATCCGCCTCCAACTCGATTCCGAGCAGAAGCTCCACTAGGCCCCGGGCGGAGCGCAAGAAGCGACAGATTCCAGCCACCAGTCTGCAAGAGCCTCACGAATCCGGTTACCCCGTTCCGGGACATGACTAGGGAGGTCACTGACGCGACCACCCCGGTGGCTGTCGCATGCTCCCCGGTCGAAGCGCACTGTTCTGTCACCGACCGGGAGAGAGGTGAAGAGTGTCCGCCATCAGTCACGACGGGGTCGCAGTTCTCCGCAAGTCCGACTTGTCCAAGGTGCCGAGGCCGTGCCGGAGCGACCTCGACCTGATCGAGCGCGTCGACCAGGCGCTCGACGTTCTGCACGGCAAGTGGAAGGTGCATCTTCTGTTCTTCATGGCTCGCGGCGTGCGGCGTCATGGCCGCTTGCTCGCGTGCCTGCCGGGTGTGTCCAAAAAGGTCATGACCGACACGCTGCGTGCACTCGAGCGTGACGGCCTCGTCGCACGGCGAATCTTCGCGGAGGTTCCCGTCCGCGTCGAGTACTCGCTGACCCCACTCGGGTGGACGATGACCGAGCCGTTGATCGCGCTCTCCGAATGGGGCGAAGTCCACTCGAAGGAAGTGACCGAGGCGCGCGCCCAGTACCGCAGCGACTCGTCGAGTCTCGGCGGTCCACGCATCGCACAGCGCTCCGCGGCCGCCTGAGCCGCAAGGAGGGAAGGGAGCGTGATGGCCAAACACATTCAGAAAGTGCTTGCACTCGGCGGCATCAACGGAGACGCCGACCTCCTTGAAAGTCTCTTCGACGAGCTCGTCGAAGAGCCGATCGACGCCGTCGCCGTCGTCGGCGATCTCGGCGCCCCCTGGAGCAAGGCGGACACCTACCGAGCCCTGTTCAAGGCCCTTGGACGTGCGGACGTCGCCGCGTTCTGGGTTCCGGGGGCGAACGACGCGCCGCTCGCTGACTACCTGCGCGAGTCCTACAACCTGGAGATCGCCTATCCGAAGCTGCGCGGAGTGCACGCCACGGCGGCGGTCGGACCGGACCACGTGCTGTTCGCCGGGATCGGAGGCGAGATTCGCGACGACCCGGAGACGCTGCGGACCGAAGAAGCGCTGATTCGTTATCCCGGCTGGGAGGCCGAGTATTGCCTGAAGGTGGTCGGTGAGTTCAAGGACTACCCCAAGGTCTTTCTGTTCACCACTCGGCCTGCACACAAGGGCCTGCACGACCCCGGAAGCGATGTGCTTGCGGAGCTCGTCAATACGTACAGGCCGCAGATCGTCGTCACCGCCGGGGACGAACCCTCCGAGGAGCGCCTCGGCAAGTCGCTGGTCGTCTCGCCCGGCCGTCTTGATCGCGGCAGCTACGCCCTCATCGCCTTTCACAACTCGAGGGTCGAGTTCGGGACCGTCGCCACGCGAACCGTCGTCTGAACGAACGAGCGAAAGGAGACAGGCACATGTCGCAACTTCTTCCGGAACGCAACAGGACCGGATCCGAGAATTGGAGTCCAGTGAGCGAGCTGGGCCAGCTGAACGAACGCATGCGGCGAATGCTCGAGCAGACGTTCGGGGGCATGCTCGACGAGCCCGCAGGCTGGATCCCGGCAGTCGACATCGAGGAGCTGGAGGACGCCTACGTCGTCGAGGCCGAGGTGCCGGGGGTCAGGCGCGAGGACGTCAACATCGAGGTGTCCGGCAACGAGCTGACCATCAGCGGCGAGATCAAGGAGCGCGAGCGCAAGGGCGTCATCCGGCGGCGCACGCGCAGGGTCGGACGGTTCGAGTTCCGGGTCGCCCTTCCGAGCGAGGTCAACCCGGAAGGCGTCGACGCCAAGCTCAACGACGGTGTGCTCACTGTGCGCATCCCCAAGGCAGCGCGTGCGCAACGGCGACGCATCGAGGTCAAGTCGGCCTGAGGGGGCCGCTGAGAGGGGCCGGTCACCACCGGCCCCTCTCGCCTCTACCGCCCATGTCGAGCGCACTCGATATCGCGCCGCTCCGTGAGAGCGAGCTCGGCCGGCTCTTCGGGCTCGCGAAGACGGTTTTTGCGAACGCCTCGGGTTGGAATGACCGCCGAGTCCTCGAGGCTCTCGAGCGCGACGTCGTGTTCGTCGCGCACGAACAGGACGAGGTCGCCGGTTACGTCGCCCTGTTCGTCCCCGATCGCGAGCACGTGATCGCCGAGCAGGTCTTCGTCGCCCCCGGCCACGAGCGCCGCGGCATCGGTCACCGGCTCCTGGCTCACGCAGAGGGCTATGCGATCGCGGAGCACGCGCACACACTCGGAATCGTCGTCGAGAGAGACAACTGGCGGGCCCGGGCGTTCTACGGCCGGCTCGGCTTCGTCACCGTGCAGCCCGAGCTTGTCGAGCTGGTGCTTCCTGGCGCAGAATGAACACACACATGTCGCTGAAATACGAACTGGTGACGCGCAGTCCGGACGGGAGGGAGCGCGTCCACGAGTACGCGTCGAACGACCTGCTCACGCCGGGTGAGGTGCTCCAGCTCCGCGGGCGGTTCTGGCTCGTGGAGAGCGTCGACGAGCCCGACGGGGACAATGGGCTCCCGCGCGCGATCGCGAAGCCCGCGCGCTACCGGCTCCGCCTGCGGCATCCGGACGAACGCGAAGAGCTGGGCGCCCTGCGCAGGTTCCGGCCCGGCTCGCCCAGACTCGGACACGCCTTCACGACGATCGAGGTCGGCCAGCCGATCAGCTGGCAGGTGATGGACGAGCAGCTCGCATACGACGAGGCCGGCGAACCGTTCCTCGACCTGGTCGCAGAACGTGACTACGCGGAGGCCGAGGGAGACATCCCCGACCACGAGCTGGAGCACACGCTCGAGCGGGAGCGCGACGAAGGCCTGCCGGCAGCGGCCGAGGCGACAATCGCGCGAGCTGCCGAGCAGGGACTCGACCTCGAGTTGGTCGCACTCGACCCTGGAGAGGAGCCCGATTGGCCGGAATCGGAGCGTTACATCGACGCGCTCATCTTCGACGAGATCGAGGACGACCTGTTCGAGCAGTGCGGCGTCGACGTGAACCGCGACCCGCGTGAGACCTGGCTCGCCACGGTGAAGGAGCGCCTGCTGGCGGACCTCGACGCGTTTCGCACCGACGTAGACGGCAACCATGACGAGATCGAGGAATGGGATTTCCGGGGCGGACGCATCTTCGCCTCGGTCGGAACCTACGAGGACGAGTTCGATCCCAACAGCGGACACGGCTGGCTGTGCCGGCTCGTCGACAGCGGCGCACTCGGCGTCGCCGGTTTCGAGCGTGTGCGCAAGTACGAGCTCGAGGTCGAGAGCGCCGACTGAACGCGGTGGGAACGACGACGTTCCCGTCTCCCCGGTTTAGCCAAGTCTCCAGGGGAACAGGGGACTCATGAGCTCGAGTGCCGCTACCGGTGAGCTCGGCGCGACCGGCCGTGTCGTGGAGACGATGATCCCGCGTCGTCTCGACGCGCTGCCCTGGAGCCGCTGGCACTGGCTGATCGTCATCGGGCTGGGCGTCACCTGGATCCTCGACGGCTTCGAGGTCACGCTGGTCGGCGCGCTGGCCGGCGTCCTCACGCACAAGGACACGCTGCACCTGAGCACCCAGCAGGCCTCGTCGCTCGGGACGTGGTATCTGCTCGGGGCCGTCGGCGGTGCATTGTTCTTCGGCTACCTCACGGACCGTGTCGGCCGGAAGAAGCTGTTCATGGTGACGCTCGGCGTCTATCTCGTCTTCACGGTCGCCTCGGGGCTCGCCTGGAACTTCTGGAGCCTCGCAATCTTCCGGATCCTCGCGGGCGCCGGCATCGGCGGCGAATATGCGGCCATCAACTCGGCCATCGACGAGCTGATTCCCGCGCGCGTTCGCGGTCGCGTCGCCCTCGCGATCAACGGCAGCTGGTGGTTCGGGACCGCCATGGCGGCCTTTCTCTCGTACGAGTTTCTGTCGAACATCCGTGAGTCGATCAGCTGGCGGCTCGGCTTCTTGATCGGGGCGATCCTCGCGCTCGGCATCCTGACCATCCGGCGGTTGATTCCGGAGAGCCCGCGCTGGTTGCTCACGCACGGGCGCGCGGACGAAGCGGAGAAGGTGGTAGCGGAGATCGAAGAGCAGGTTCGCAAGACGCATCCGCAGCTGCCCGAGCCCGAAGGCGAGCCGATCGCCATCGAACAGCGCAAGCACATCAACTTCGTCGACATCTCGAGATACGTGATCCAGAACTACCCATCGCGAGGAGTGCTCGGCCTGTCGCTCATGATCGGGCAGGCGTTCCTCTACAACGCGATCTTCTTCACCTACACGCTCGTGCTCACGGACTTCTTCGGCGTGAAAGCGTCGAGCGCCCCCCTTTATCTGATTCCCTTCGCGGTGGGGAACATTGCTGGACCGCTCGTGCTCGGCCCGCTGTTCGATTCGGTCGGCAGGCGCGTGATGATCTCGTCGACGTACATCATCTCGGGTGTACTCCTGATCATCACGGGGGTGCTCTTCACGCACGACGTTCTGAGTGCGACGACGATGACGATCTGCTGGTGTGTCATCTTCTTCTTCGCCTCGGCGGGGGCGAGCGCCGCTTACCTCACCGTGAGCGAGCTCTTCCCGCTCGAGGCACGCGCGATGGCAATCGCACTGTTCTACTCGGCCGGAACAGGAGTCGCGGCGCTCTCACCGACGATCTTCGGAGCCTTGATCGCGACGCACAGCCGCACGAACGTCAACTACGGCTATCTACTTGGGGCTGGACTGATGATCGCCGCAGGGATCGTGGCGGTGTTACTCGCGGTGCCCGCTGAACGCCGCGCGCTCGAGGACATCGCGAAACCGTTCACGGAAGCACGCGACGGGGCGACGTCGCAGAGACGCCGGGTCGCAGCCACTGCGCACTGATCGTGCCGCTTGCGGCGGCGCTAACGCTGTCGCGGTACGAGCGCCCACGGCTGAACAAGTAGGAGGGCACCACGAGGTACCCGTTGGCCCGAGTCACTTCATCGTTGACCGGATACTGAGTAGTGCATGGACCCCTGGAACCTGATCTGGATCTTCTTCATCCTCAGCTCGCTCCAGCCCGTCGTGCAGCGTCAGCTGCTGGCGATGACGCGCAGGCGAATGCTGGCGTCAATCTCCTCGAAGCGGAAGGCGACCGTCATCACGCTCATCCATCGCCAGGAGACGATGTCGTTGCTCGGCTTCCCGATCATGCGGCATATCGATATCGACGATTCCGAGAGCGTGCTGAGGGCGATCCGGGGAACGGAGCCCGGGCGGACGATCGAGATCATCCTGCACACGCCGGGAGGCCTCGTGCTCGCAGCGAGCCAGATCGCGTTGGCCCTTGCAGATCACGACGGACGTGTCGTTGCGGTCGTGCCCCACTACGCGATGAGCGGCGGCACCCTGATTGCGCTCGCGGCCGACGAGATCGTCATCGACCGGCACGCGGCACTCGGGCCGGTGGACCCGCAGCTCGGGCAATACCCCGCAGCGTCCCTGGTCGAGGTCGCAGCGTTGCCGGGCGAGCACAAGGACGAGACGCTGATCATGGCGGACGTCGGGCGTAAGGCGTTGAGGCAAGTCGAGGTCGTGGTGACTCACCTCCTCGAGGAGCGCATGCCGGAACCACGCGCACGTGAGGTCGCGCATCTGCTGTCGAGCGGGGTTTGGACGCACGACCATCCTTTGATGGCGTCCGAGCTCGAGCAGCTCGGCTTGCCCGTGACGTTCGGCGTGCCGGCCGAAGAGCGGACACTGATGAACCTCTATCCCCAACCGCGCGGACGACAGGACTCGGTGGAGGTTTTCCCCGAGGCGCCAATCGTCCCGGGGCTGCCACCCGGCCGGGATGGGTCGCGGCGGCGGCGCGAGACACCGGCGGGCGCGCGCGGCCATTAGGTCAGCTCCGGCGAAGTGCCGCGCGCGCTGCGAGGTAGCCGCACATGCCGTGGACGCCTGCGCCGGGCGGCGTCGACGCCGAACAGATGTACAGCCCGGCGACGGGGGTCGAATAGGGAATCAGCCGAGGAGCTGGACGAGCGACCAGCTGCGCGAGTGTGTTCGCGCCACCGGCGATGTCACCGCCGACGAGGTTCGGGTTCTCGCGCTCGAGGTCGGCTGGGTTCCGCGACGTGCAGGCGAGGACCCGGTCGCGGAAGCCCGGCGCGAAGCGCTCGATCTGAGCTTCGATCCGCTCGCGCATGTCGAACGCCGATCCGTTCGGGACGTGACAGTACGCCCACGCCGTGTGCTTGCCGTCAGGCGCGCGGGTTTCGTCGAACAGGGTCTGCTGGGCGAGGAGCACGAAGGGCCGTTCGGCGTGCCTTCCTTCCCAGGCGGCGCGCTCCGACTCCGCGATCTCGGCGAGCGACCCGCCGACGTGAACCGTTCCGGCCTTGGCGACCTCCGTGGCACGCCACGGGATCGGCGCGTCCAGCGCGTAGTCGAGCTTGAACGCACCCGGCCCGTAACGCCAACCTTCGAGCCGCCGGCGGTAACGGTTCGGCAGGAGATCACCCGCGAGCGAGAGCAGCTGTCTCGGCGTCACATCGGCTAACACGATCCTGCTGCTCGGCAACTCACTGAGCGACGAGACGTGATTCCCTGTCTCGATCTCGCCGCCCAACGAGAGCAGTCGTGCGGCAAGCGCGTCCGCGATCGCCTGTGAGCCGCCGCGAGGGAAGGGCCAGCCGGAGACGTGGGCAAGCACGAGCAGCACCAGGCCGAAGGACGCACTTGCACGTTGTCCCAGCGGAAGAAACGAGTGAGCTGCCGCGCCTGCGAAAAGCGCGCGTCCCGCTTCCGTCTCGAAACGCGCGTCGGCAATGCTCTGTGCGGAGCGCAGCCCGGCGACTGCAAAGCGCCCCAGCGCGAGCGGGTGACGCGGAAGGTGGGCGATCGGCCCGAGGAGCTCGTCCTCGATCTTTTCCCACCGGGCGACGAAAGGTTCGAGCAGTTGCCCGTACGCTTCGCGATCCGTACCCAGTTGCGCCGCTGTGTCCTCGAGCGAGCGTCGTACGAGCACGGCCGTGCCGTCGTGGAGCGGGTGAGCGACCGCAGCGGGCGGCTCGATCAGGTCGAGCTCGAGCTCCAGCGAGCGGAAGAAAGGGGAGGCGAGGAGCGACGGGTGAATCGCGGAGCAGACGTCGTGGCGAAACCCTGGGAGCGTCAGCTCCGCGGTGCGTGTCCCGCCGCCGACCGTCTCGTGCGCTTCGATGACGCGGACGGAGCGCCCCGCCTGGGCAAGCGTGACCGCGGCAGCGAGGCCGTTCGGCCCGCCCCCGACGACGACGGCGTCAAGCGTCCCTACCGGCAATGCACGTCGGCTTCTGGCCCGCGATCACACGGCTCCAGAGTCCACCCTCGCCCTTAGCAAGGCTGTCCAGCCTTGCTGCGGTCGAGTGCGGCCTCTGGCTTGGTGCTCGCGTCCCAGAAGCTCGACAGCATCACCGGCAGGGACGCTAGTTGCCTACGACCTGAACGAGCCAGCGCCGGTCGCGCTCGCGGTCGAGCTCGATGAAGAGCACGCGCTGCCAGGTGCCGAGGCAGAGCTCACCGTCGCGCACCGGCACGGACTCTCCGGCCGTCCCGAGCAGCATCGCCATGCAGTGGGAGTGACCGTTCCCGAAGTCCATGTCCTCCGGGCAGATGTTCTCGGTGCGCTTGTCCCAGTCGTCGTGCGCGTAGTACGTCTCGCTCGGCACGAGGCGGCGGAGCAGCTCGGAGAAGTCCTCGATGAAACCGGTCTCGAACTCGTTGACTCGAACGCAGCACGTTGTGTGCGGGGAATAGATGCACGCGATGCCTTCGGTGACGCCGCTCTCCTGCACCGCCTCGTTGACCTCGTCGGTGATGTCCCGGACGGCCAGCCCACCTGCGGTTCGGAGCTCGGTCTCGCGCTGGTAGACCTTCACGGCCCCCATTTTGACGGTTCCGTGGCCCCGCGTCCAAATGGGAACCGTTCTAGTAGCCCGGGGCCCGGGTGGTGGTCTGGCTGGTCGGCGTCTGCATCTGGTCGGTGCCGGTCGGCGTACCGCCGCCGGCCGGCCCGCCTCCGCCGCCGCCCCCACCGCAGGCGGCCAGGACGAGGGAAATGGGGAGGAGAGCGAGGAAACGCCGCATCTGAGGCTCGGTACGGGAGGGGATGCCGTTCGGATTGCGAGGTACGGTTGCTCCACAGCGGGGCCCGTAGCTCAGCTGGTTAGAGCAGCGGACTCATAATCCGTTGGTCCCTGGTTCGAATCCAGGCGGGCCCATCAGAAAACTCCCGGAACGACCGGACTTCTGCCGTTCGGGGGCACGACGCAGAACGCTTGCCGCAGGCACTTCCGCAAGCAATCTCTCGCTGACGACTCCGACGACGGGAATCCCGGCAGCGACGGAGTCTGCCCTACAGTCAGCTCATGCTCGGCCATGTCGACAGCCGCAGGCTCCGTCGCGGGTTGGTGGTCGCGCTCATCGTCGTCCTCGCTGGCGTCGTGATCGACCTGGTCTTCTCCGCCCCGGCTCTGACGGTCGGCATTCTCCTGGCGGCAGCGGCGCTCATCGTGCTGGTGCTCCTCCTGATGCGCGGACGCGTGTAGCCGCACCGCGCCGCCGGGGTTCCCGTGCGCACGAGGAGAACGGCTCGCGCACTGATCCTCCTCCGCGTCCGCCACAACTCTCGTCCAGATGGCCCGACTTCCGGGGCATGGATTCAGGCAGGCGGGCCTACTAAGAAAAACGCTGCAAACCCGGGCGGAAGCTTTCGAAGTGATCCGGTGCGCGACGCTCAGGCGGCAACGCATAGGGCAACATCGCGTGTCGCTGCTTGAAAGGGGCTGAGCTTTGCCTAGCTCACTCTGGCCAGACCCGGCTCGATTCCGTCAAAGGTCGCCCAGCGAAGCGCAGAGGTCAGACGGGCGAAAGCGCAGGCCCGGCGCGAAACACTCCAGGACAAACTGGCCCGCAAGCTAGACGAGCACGCGGACGAGATCGTGGCGGCCTACCTGGCCGGGATCAGGTCGGACGACCCAAACCGCGCCTACCGGGCTGCAGACGCCTGGATCTCTCGTGTCCACGGTCGACCGAGAGAAACGGTCGAGAACGTCACTGCTTTTGATGATCCGCTCGACGTTGCTTCGATGAGTCGTGAGCAGCGCGACGCACTCAAGCGCCAGATCCTGAGACAGCACACCCGGAGCTCGCAGAGCAGTACGGCTTGCGCGGCGTCCGGTAAGCCCGAGGGACGAGCAACCGCTTGCGCAGCAACGGCCACAGGGAAAGCCACCCGTACCCCCGCGACGATCTCACACTGCGCGGGACCCAAGTTCGGTCAGAATCAGTCGTGAGCATCGGGACCAGATCCGGGCGCGACATGGCGTGGTGCGCGCTCTCCTGGCGGCGTGCAACCACAAGACCAGCATCCCAACCCGGAGCCCGTCCCTGGGCTGGCAGCTGTGGCGAGTCGACGTCGAGTCCGCTGCGCGCGATCAGCCATGAGATCAGCGAGTTCGAGTTCCACATCTCGCCGGCCTGCAGTTCGTCGCGTCCCCAGACCGGGGTGGGCACATCAGGCACTAGTTCAAGGACGCGCCGAGCGAGAAATACGTCGTCTGTCAACCGTTGCGGGCTGTCTACCGCCTCGCCAGCGTCTGGGATCACTCCGCCGCGCCATCGTCGGATCTCGTACCGGAAGATGCGCAGCGATCGAGCCCAGCGGGTGCCAACCGCGCCTTCCGCGACGACGCCACGCATCGCCCCGTTTCCGGAACCTACCGGTGCCTGCTCGATCACGAACTCACCCTCGGGCACGTTGACTATGAGCGCAGAGTGGTAGAGGTCCTTGGCTGGTCGTTTCTCGACCCGCGCCACGACTGCCTCGAAGACGCGTCCGTTCAGCCGTACGGAATGGCCGCCGGCTCCTAACGGGAGCCAGTAGAGATCAACGCTGGGTCGCATCTTCATTTTCGCCTCCTCACGGATTACTGCCACAACAGGACTCCTCCCGCCGAAGCGGGAGGAGTCTGGGGAAGTGGGTCGGCGCCTGTCTCGGAAACCACCGGGCGCCGGCCCGGCTTGGGGCGGCGCTAACTAACCGGCGCCGCGATCTGCTTGCGATGTAGCGCTGCGAAGGCCAGGACGACGAAGCCGATGCCGCTGAGGAGCAACGCGATACCGACGACGATCCCGAACAGTCCAAGGCGGTCGGCCATGTAGGACGTGTTCAGCGCGGTTGTCAGCGCGGTCTCGGTCACCCAGAGGTTGCGTGCGCCGTTTGCAACCGGCTGTTTGCTCGCCGCGTCGATCAGGGCGAACTGCGGGTTGTCGGTGCCGCCGCCCACTGCGAGCTGCGCCTTGGGCGCGTCCGGCTTCGCCGTGAAGCGTCCCATCTGGGCGTACGTGAAGCCACCGCTCGCTTCGAGTGCGTGGATCCGCATGTAGCTCGCGAACGCCCGCGCTCTCGGACCGGTGTCGATCGCCACGCCGGCTACGGCAACGGTCGGCAGGTTGGCGACGTTCGTCAGGCCGGCGTCCTTCGCCTCCTTGGCGATCAGAGCAGGAGTCATATCGGCGCTGCCGACGATTTTCTCCAGCTTGAGACTGTCGGCCACCGTGGCGCGGCCGCTGAAGCCCATAATGATGGCCACGACGCCGAACGCGACCAGAATCGCGCCCGCGGCGAAGCCGCCCCATTCGAGGAGCTTCCTAAAGAGGTCGCTCCTCGTGCGGATTACCTGTGTCGCTCGGTGATCAGCTGTGATGGTGCTCATCTCGTGCCTCCAGTCCTTGGTGGTGGTTCCGGGTCGTTTTCAGTCAAGCGGCCACGCGACTGGAAGCCATCCGGGGTCGGCTCTCGATTTCTAAGGGAGACCCGTGATTCGGCTGCGGCTTACTACGGAGCCTTCTGAGACCATGAAGGCATGACGCAACGGGAAGGAACCGATCGCCTCAGGGTGCTTGTGGAGACCGGGATCGCCATCAACTCGGAGCTGTCGCTCGACGGCGTTCTGGAGCGGATCGTCGAGGCCGCCGCCCTTGTCACCGACGCCCGGTACGCAGCTCTGGGCGTGATCGATCGAGCAGGAACGGGGCTTGAGCGCTTCGTCACCCACGGGATGACAGAGGAAGTGGAAAAGGAAATCGGCGAGCTCCCGCACGGCGGAGGCATTCTCGGCGTGCTCATACGTGACGCACACAACCTTCGCCTCCACAACCTGTCCGAACACCCCCACTCGGTGGGCTTCCCTCCCGGCCACCCGCCCATGGAGACGTTTCTCGGCGTGCCAATCTTGCTGCGGGGCGTGGCCTACGGAAACCTCTATCTCACGGAGAAAGGCAATGGGGGCGACTTCACTGACAAAGATGAGGAGCTCGTCTCGCTGCTAGCTGCCCAGGCGGCGGTCGCCATCGAGAACGCGCGTCTCTACGAATCGGCGACGTCCTGGTCACAGCAGCTCGAATCGCTGAACGAGATCGGCGGGGCCCTCGTCGGCGAGCTGGAACTCGGCCCGCTGCTCGACCTTGTTGCGAGCCGGCTACGTGAGTTGATCGGCGCGCGCCTCGTAGCCATCGCGCTTCCGGCCGGGGATGGGCTGCGGATCGCTGCGGCTGACGGCGAGGAGGCGGCCGATCTTGCAGCCTTCAACGCGCTGGAGCGTGACTCGAAGACCGGACGGGTGCTCGAGCGCGGACGGAGCGAACGCATCGACTCGCTCCTGGAGGATCCGGAGGTCGACCAGGACGTCACGCGACGCCTCGGCGCCTCGACAGGTCTCTACGTGCCACTACTTGCCCGAGAAGAACCGATCGGTGTTCTCGTCGCGCACGACAAGATGGGCTCCGATCCCCGCTTCACCAGCGCAGATCTGCGACTCGCCGAGCAGTTCGCCAACCGAGCGTCGATCGCGGTGGATCTCTCACGGCGTGTTGCGCGGGATGCGCTTCGCCGGGTCGTTTCGGGGCAGGAGCTCGAGCGCCGCCGCCTCGCCCGTGAGTTGCACGACGAGACAGGGCAGGCTCTGACGTCGATCCTGCTAGGCCTACGCGCGGTAGAGGAGTCCGGGACCCCTGACGAGATGAGCAGGGCGGCGTCCCACCTACGCGAGCTCGTTGTGGGGACGCTTCAGGACGTCCGCCGTCTTGCAGTGCAGCTGCGGCCGAAGGCACTCGACGATTTCGGGCTCGTTGCCGCAGTCGAGCACTTCGTGCAAACGTTTTCGGAGGCGACCGCGATCGGTGTCGATCTGGAGGCGCAGCTCGGGGACAAGCGGCTCCCGGGCGAGGTGGAGACGACGTTGTACCGCATCGTCCAGGAAGCTCTGACCAACATCGTGAAACACGCCGAGGCGTCCAGGGTGAGCATCCTGCTCGTTCGGGGCAGTGGGAGCGCAACGGTGGTGATCGAGGACGACGGGCAAGGCTTCGACCCAGCGGAACTGCGGGAAGACGCTATGGGAATCATTGGCATGCGTGAGCGCGTCGAGCTGCACGACGGACGGTTGACGGTCGAATCGACTCCTGGTTCGGGCGCCACCCTCGTCGCCGAGGTCCCGTTGTGATCAGTGTCGTGCTCGTCGACGACCATGCGGTTGTTCGCTCGGGCATCCGTTTGCTTCTAGAGAGGCAGGACGACATTGAGGTGGTCGGCGAGGCCGGCAACGCGAAAGACGCTCTCTTTCGGGCTCGGGCTCTTAAGCCGGACGTCATCTTGCTCGACGTCGTCATGCCCGGCGAGAGCGGCATCGATGTCTTGCCGAGGTTGCTCGAGGAATCTCCGGAGACGAAGGTCCTAGTTCTTTCGATGCAAGACGATCCGAGCTACGTGAGGGAGGCTTTCGCGGCGGGCGCACAAGGCTACGTCCTCAAGGAGGCGGCCGACGAGGAGGTCGTTTCCGCCGTGCGCGAGATTGCGAAAGGGGGTCGCTATGTCCACCCCACGCTCGGAGCGCGCATGGTCGCTGCCGAGGCGGAGGAGAGGGCCGCTGCAGACGCCGACCCTCTTTCCGAACGTGAGCGTGATGTGTTGCGGCTCCTCGCTCTGGGCCACACGAACCAGGAAATCGCGGAAAAGCTCTACATCTCGGTGCGCACGGCGGAGTCACACCGAGCGCACATCATGCAGAAGCTGCGTCTGGCCACTCGTGCCGAGCTTGTCCGGTACGCCCTGTCACACGGCCTACTCACGGACGACGCCTCTTAGAGGCGGCGCCCGCCTTTCGAGGCCCGGCAAAGCTACTTCACCCGCACTGTCAGCTGGAGGACATTGTCCTCGCCGACCGTCTTCATCGACCCGGCCCAGGGATAGTCCTCGCCGGCCTTCGTCGTGAAACGGTAGACGCCTTTCTGGGTCAGCGTCACGGACGCCGACGCTGCCGTCTTGCTCATGTTCGGATGCGACAAGCGCACCTTGAGGCCGGCCGTCTGGATCAGCTTGTGCGGCATGACGTCGTTGTTCGTGAACCTCAGGACCGTGCCAGCTTTGACGCTGACTGACAGCGACGGCTTGAACGGGCCGGAGTTGAACGACCACGAATGGCAACCGCGCATCTGATGCCTGATTGCGATCGTCCCGGTTCCAACCGCGGGCGCTGCTGACGTAACCGCGAGGGCGGCCAGCGCAGCGAGTGCGAGCGCCGCGCCACGAATCTTGTTTTTCCGTCGCATGACTTCTCCTTGGTTTCATCAAACGTTGCATCCAGTGTCGGCAGGATGCGCCTCGCCGACATCCGGTTGTTGTCTCAGACGATCTGCGGGTTTCCCGTAGGGTCACTGCCACCGAGTGCGGATGCAGTCGGAGTGAAGGAACCGCAACCTGTGCACATGGGCAGACGCAGCTACGCGATCTGGTGGAACGAAGGCAACGACCCCAAACGCGTGGGCAAACTCGAGATCGCGCCTGCACACGCCTTGCTTTCCGGCAACGGGTCGGCAAGGTTGGCCGTGGTTCTGGATGACATCACCGCCGTGGAATACCGACGCCGCGAGGTTCGGATCGACAGGAGACACGCAACACCTGTTCGGATCGGCAGTCTCGACGCGCCCGGCACCCTGCTCGAGCTCGCTCACGCGCTCGACTCCTGCTGTTGAAGGGACGGACGCTGATGAGATTTCGATCTGTATTGAGCGCATCGGTTATCGCAGTTGCCGCTTGCACCCTCGTTGCGAGGCCCCTGCAGCTCACGTGGGGCGCTAAGGATCGGGAGTCCGAGGAGCCACTCCCCGGCGATGACCTGATCGCGCACGCTGACCTCGCCGCAACCCGCGCAATCACTATTCGCGCCTCGTCCAGCGAGGTCTGGCCCTGGATCGCCCAGCTCGGACAGGGACGCGGCGGGTTCTACAGCTACGACTTCCTGGAAAACCTGGTCGGCTGCGACATCCACAGCGCGGATCGCATCGTTCCCGAGTGGCAAGACGTAAGTGTCGGCGACGAGGTCAGGTTCGCACCGGAGGTCGGCCTTGCGGTGGCCTTTGTCGAGCAGGCGCGATCTCTCGTTCTCCGCGGGGGCGTTTCGATCGGGAACACGGCGCCCCCCTACGACTTCACCTGGGCGTTCGTGCTCCGAGACGAGCCGGACAACACTACGCGACTGCTCGTGCGCGAGCGATACGCCTACACGCGACGGTGGGCACGGCTGATCGTCGAACCCACCGAGGTGCTCAGCTTCTTGATGAGCCAGAAGATGCTTCGCGGAATCAAGGAACGGGCCGAGCGCCCCGCTGGCGCGGACTTTCACCTCGTTCCGACGGACTTGGCGCCGTGACCAAGAGACGACCCGTGAGCGAAGCGGCATCCATCGTGAACGCCTCTACCCGTCCTGCGTGCCGTCCGTCGCCGGCCGCAAAGAGATCGGGTCTTTCGTCGGTGGATCGTCGCTTTGGGTGGGCGGGTCATGCAGCATCCGGAGATCGCAGATCGGATCATGGACATCCGCGCAGTCGAGTACGGCAGCTGGGCACCCGTACCCCCTCGAAGTAACTCGAGCGCGCGGGAACCCGAGACCGCCGGTTTCCGAAGACTGCGCAGCCGGCCGACGCCGTCGACGGGTTGGGGGCAACAGGTGGGCAACAAGAGGAACCGCTGTCCACCGAGACTGGGGAGGGTGTTCCAGTGGAAGAACCCGCTACCAAGGCCGAAACGTCAGACGAGGCGAGACCGGCCGAAACGGAGAACCGCGACTCGTAATCCGTTGGTCCCTGGTTCGAATCCAGGCGGGCCCATCAGAAAGCCGCCGCAAATGGCGGCTTTCGTCTTATCGAAGCCTCCACGCGAAACGCAACTGTTGTACAGGAGGGGGTACACAGGACGGGCCTGCGTGAGGGTGAACTCATCGCGCTTACCTGGGGCGACGTGGAACTACTCGACAACCCGCACATCCGAGTACGCCGCACCTACGTTGAAGGACTCGGCCTGCAAGACACGCCGAAGACGAAGGCCGGCAGTCGGGACACGTTCATAACCCCGGACGTGGTGGAGCTGCTTGGCGTGGCTCAAAAAGAGCGGCAACCCCGAGCCGGACGTCCTCATGTTCCCCGGCACCGGGAAGGACGGCTACGTTCGCGGCTCCTTCCTCTCGCGTGGCGTCCTCTACCCGGCGATGGACAAGGCTGGCATCGAGCGTGAACACAAGGCCACCGGGACGAAGCGGACCTGGCACAGCCTCAGGCACACCTACGCGCGTGTCTGCATCGAGGCAGGGCTAGGACTCAAGCAGCTATAGGAACAGCTCGGCCACGAGTCCTGGGCCGACACCGATCGCACCTACTCCCACGTCTAACCGAAGGCACGAGCGGCAGCAGTCGGCGCGCTCAAGTTCGTCTAAGCCTCGTGGGAAAGACCCGCCGCAAGGAAAGGGCCACCCGCAGCGGGCCTCTCCGCGATGGGCGACACCACAATGAAACAGAGCCCGGATGAAGCGACGATGAACCAGCGGCTTAGACTCAACGCTGGCCTGGCGTCCTCTCCTCGCTGGTGTGGAAGCGTCGAGCGTGCAGGACGCTGGCCGCAAGTTCTCCGGGGTGGCGCGCGTCACTAACCTAAGGGGAGGGCGAGCCCCGGGGAGAACGCCATGCCTACTGCGGCCAGACGGCGTGACGATCAGAGGCTCGCCCGCCCACCATCCCAAAGGACGGTGGACAACCACACTGTCACGAACCAAGCTAGTACCGACTGTTAAGCCGTCTTACGTTGTAACACAGGTTTTGACGCCTAATCAGCAGACTTACGACGTTGAAACCTTATCATTTGCAGGGAAAACAGGGAAGAACGAGCAAGGACAGCAGGCTAGGTAGACGGTTCAGGTAATCCAACTGGCCGATTCCGCGTGAACACTCACGAAGACAGCCGGCTTCGAGCTCGATTGCACCGCGCTCTGTACAAGAACACGACCAATCCCGCATGGTTGAGCGGAAAGCAACGGACTAGGCCCAACGAATTGTGGCGCGTTGGCGCGCAGAGGGTGTCGAGGGGACCGACTTCGCTATTGGTCGGAACGGCCGCAGTCTCCGATCGGCCGTCGAATTGCGCGGCAGATTCGAATCCTTACCCGTCGCGTCGGAGAGATGATGTGGGCAACGGGCAGGCCGGTTGCACGTGTGATCAGCGCGGCACGAGCTTGAGCGTCGCGGCGCGCGCTCGCGGACTGACGATGGTGTCGACGATGCTGTCGGCGTAGCGCCGGTACTTCGCGCGGTACGCGGCGTCCAGCTCGTCGTCGACGTCGTCCGTCTCGACGAGGCGAACGTCTTTGTCGACACCCCCGGCCTGAACGTGGGCTTCGTGCCGCGCCTGGGCGCCGCGGAACCAGGTCGACCCGCGCCCGTTGACGGAGCGGACGTAGAGGTCGTCGCCGTGGCGGACGACCCACATCGTGACCGGGTTGCGTAGCGTGCCGTCGCCTCGAGCGGAGGCGAGATCCAGCTCTTCCGCTGCTTCGATCTTGCCGAGCTCGTCGCTTGTCCAGGTGCTCATTGTGCTTCTCCTTTCAGCGATCGACCATGCGCTCTTCGAGGGTGTGTCCAAGCGTTCGCCTTTTCATTTCCGTCTCGGTTTCACAGCTCGATCAGGGCCGTCTCGCACCAAGAGTCAGAGAAGTCGACACCGCAAATTCTCCGCGGTCGTCAGCACGTGTTCCATGGCCTGGCACCAGTGAACCAAAGAATGCGCCGCGTGACCGATCCTGTTTGTTCCAGGTACTGGCAGTACCTTCAGCGGAAGCGCAGGGGGTTACCCTCGTCCCGTGGAAACCAGGAGCAGCGACGAGCATCAGGTAACACCGCTCGAGCTCTTCTTCGACCTGGTTTTCGTGTTCGCGATCACCCAGGTCACAAGCCTGCTTGTACATAACCCGACATGGGGTGGAGTCCTTCACGGGATACTCGTTCTCGCGGCGATCTGCTCGCTGGTGGTGGCGTGGGAGGCGATCCGCTATCGCGAGTCCCGGGTCCAGGTCCGGCACCCGGAGCTCGCGGACTGACGGGACATCGCCGTTGCCCGCACCACGACCTGCCGCCAGAGTTCGTCTTCGAGCAACGCTCCTGGCATCGGAGCCCCGTATGACAGGAGCCGCAGAACTCATAATCCGGTGGCCGCAGGTTCGAGTCCTACCGAGCCATTACGGCGGGGGTGTAGCCACCGGCGCGAGCTTGCAGCGTCTTACTTCTTCGGGCCGCCCCAACCACGTCAGCCTCAAGGAACAAAGAGAGTGTCCTTTGTTGGCCAGTCGGTTCCGCCTAGGTGGTCTCTGACTCCCTGCGCGGAACACTCAGCGCGCCGCATGCGAGACAAATCGTTGCCGGTTCTGCCATTTCGTCGGGTGGCAGAAGAGTTTCGTTCCCGCATTCAGGACAGATGCCGAGCTCGCCTTTCTCGTACCAGGACGAGACGGCCTGATGGTCACCAGGAATGCCTGTCAGAGGGTCAGAGCTCTCGGGCTGCATAAACTTTGAGTAGCTTCCCGCTGATATTAGCCTATTTTCCAGACAGTTTCGAATAGACTTCGGACTCGCTTTCGGGTATCATCGTCCCAGATAGCCATTTCGATGGCTCAGGAGGGGCCGGCGCCGACTGCGGCAATCGACGCCGGCCCCTTCTTCCTTTTGGTTGCCGGGCCGGCATTCCCTTCGCCGCCCCGCAAGCGATCTCGGTTAACGGCGCGGCTGGCCGATGTCAGTCTCTCTTAGGTCGTCGACCGTGGTCGTGCACCCGTTGCCCACAACGGCGCGGGTGTCGCCCAGTCCCGCGGCAAGATTGCTTTCACTCGCGGTTCGGCTGCCAGGTGGGCGGAGCGTCGCCGAAAAGCGCGTTCAGCCCGATCGGGATCGAGCTCCGCTGACCGCCGAGCACTGACCGCACCTCGAGCCCGCCGCGATTGACGAAAACGATCCGCCGGCTGTCGGGTGACCAGCCCGCGGGGCCGGCATCGTCGACGAAGCGGCGCGCGCTGGCCCCGGAAACGCGTGCGATGTAGAGCGCGAACACCTCACACGCGGTCCGCTCGCATCCGGCCGGTTCCGGCCGGCGCCCGACGTAGACGACGCTGCGGCCGTTCGGCGAAAACGTCGGCACCGCCTCACTCGGCGCGAGCTCGACGGGAAGGAGAAGCCGACGTTGCACCTTGCCGGTACGCGCATCGACCTGCAGGAGCTCACCGTCCGCCTCGACAAGGAGCGAGCGGCCGTCCGGCGTCCATGACGGCCTACTCGCGGGCGCAGGAGTGAAGCGGAGACGGCGCTGCTTCCTGCCGTCGGCGCGCATGACGTAGAGATGAGACTCGTTGCGGTAAGGGTGGAGGAAGGCAATCGCAGTCCCGTTGGGCGACCAGACCGGATAGCGATCGTCCGCTCCGCCCGTGAGACGGCGTAAGCCCGTGCCGTCTGGTTTTACGGTGAAGAGCCCTTCCCCGAGGCGTGTGAACGCAAGCCGGCTTCCGTCCGCTGAGAAGGCCGGATCGTCGGCGTTATGACGGCCGTACGTGATCTGTTCGAGCCCGGCACCAGACAAGCGCACACGGAACAACTGGAACGGTTGCGTTGCCTGGTCCGCGGAAGCCACGAAAACGATCCAGGGGTGGTTACGGCCCGCCGCACTGCCGCCGCTGAGAGCGGCCAGCGACACGACCAGCGCGGTCGCGATCACCCCTGCTCGCCTCAGGATCACCGGCCAGAAGGATCACGCAGGCGTGTTAGGACTCTCTAAAGCTCAAAAAAATGGGTGTTGGCAGGAACCTCCTCGGTCCTGGGGTCGCGGTACAGTCCGGCGCGCCAATGCGGCTCGCCCTCCCGATCCTCCTCCTGACCGGTCTGCTCCTGGCCGGCTGCAGCTCGGGTGAACCGTCCACCTTCAAGGCGGAGCCGACGGCCAAGTGCCTCAGCGGGAAGGGCTACCGCGTCACCACCGACGACACGGAGGTGGGGGTGATCGCGGCGAACGCGCCGAACGGCGGCCTGCGAGCGAACGAGCCCGGCAACACCCTGACGATCGCCTTCGGGCAGGACTCCGACGACGCTATCCAGATCGCCGCCGCCTTCAAGAGATTCGCCCCCAAGAAGCTCCGCCCGCACATCCTGGACGTCATGCGGACGCAGAAGAACGCCGTCCTCCTCTGGACGGTCACTCCGCCACAGGAGGAGCAGGACAAGGCGTTCGCCTGCCTGAAGGGCTGAGTCCTCCGGCTAGAATCGGGCCGATGGTCGAGATCGGGACGATGCGGGTGAAGAGCGGCCTCGCCGAGATGCTCAAGGGCGGGGTGATCATGGACGTCACGGATGCCGACCAGGCCAGGATTGCCGAAGAGGCCGGCGCCGTGGCGGTGATGGCGCTCGAACGCGTCCCGGCGGACATTCGCGCCGAGGGCGGCGTGGCCCGTATGGCCGACCCCGACAAGATCATCGAGATCCAGGAGGCCGTGACCATCCCCGTGATGGCCAAGGCGCGCATCGGGCACTTCGTCGAGGCGCAGATCCTCGAAGCGCTCGAGGTCGACTACATCGACGAATCCGAGGTGCTGACGCCGGCCGACACCGCAAACCACATCGACAAGTGGAAGTTCACCATCCCGTTCGTCTGCGGCTGCACCAACATCGGCGAAGCGCTGCGGCGGATCGCCGAAGGCGCGGCGATGATCCGGACGAAAGGCGAGGCCGGAACCGGCGACATCGTCAACGCAGTCACGCACATGCGCTCGGTGTTCGGCGCGATCAAGCGTCTCGGGGCGATGGATCCGGACGAGCTCTACAGCGAGGCGAAGAATGTGCAGGCTCCTGTTGAGCTCGTGCGCTGGGTCGCAGAGCACGGCCGCCTGCCGGTCGTGACCTTCACCGCAGGTGGGATCGCGACTCCCGCCGACGCGGCGCTTTGCATGCAGCTCGGCGCCGACGGCGTCTTCGTCGGCTCGGGGATCTTCAAGTCCGGAAATCCGAGCGAGCGCGCCAAGGCGATCGTCGAGGCGACGACGCACTACAACGACGCAGAGATCCTCGCGCGGGTTTCCCGCGGTCTCGGCGATGCGATGAGCGGTCTCTCGGCCGCGGCGCTGGCGCCGGAAGAACTGCTCGAGACGCGCGGCTGGTAGCGGTTAGCCGCCGCGGGTGAACCAGGATCCGCCGGTGTCGTGGCCGGTGTAGATCCCGTTCCCCTCGCCCCAGATCACATGGTTCGTTCCGCTGGAGTCGACGGCGAGCCCGAGGTAGTCGCCGTACGGGAACGTGTAGCCGGCGGGTGTCTTGTAGGGCGCGCCAGATCCGAGATTCGAAAGCCTGACCGCGCGTGACCAGGTCACGCCGCCGTTCGTCGTGCGCACGTACCAAGTGTTCCATCCGTTCGATCCGTTGCGGTCGTCCTGCCAGACCAGGCGAAAGTCGGCCGCCGACGGGCCTGAGGCGATCGCGGGCATGTTGCTGTCGCCGGCGCCGTTCACGACGACCGGCGCGCTCCAGTTGAAGCCGTCCCTGGATCTGCGTACGTAGAGACTCTTGGGTGCGTCCGCCACGGTGTTGAGCAGATAGGCGAAGACGAGCGCGCCGGTCGAGTCCGCCGCGATAGTCGCCTGCGAGCTGAAGAAGTCCCGGTAGCAGCCCTTGAACGAACATGGGGGCGATTCCTGGCTGGTGGCGAGGATCGTCGTCGTCCAGGTCCTGCCTGCGTCGGTCGAGCTGACGAGAGCTACGGGCTCCGGGCCGAGGGCGAACTTTCCTTCGCCCGTCTCACCGAAGTACACGTTTCCGTTCGGCGCGACAGTCCCGCCGTAAGCGAGATAGGAGAATATGTCGGTGTTCGTCTTGACCGGCGCCGAGAAGGTCGCACCGTAATCGTGTGACGCAACTGCATAGGCATCGCTCTTGGAGTTGAACGCGACGTAGACGTCCCTTCCCGTCGGGGAGATGACGAGTATGGGCTTGTCGTTGTACGTCAGCTTCCCGTTCATGGTCACGGGTGCCGTCCAGGTGCGGCCGTGGTCGTAGGACTTGGCGAGCACCGTCCCCGGATTGAAAGTGTTGAGCCAGGCGGCGTAGACCGTGCCGTCACTCGCAACCGCGAGCTGCGGATCGAACTGCCAGGGAACGTTCTTACAAGCGAGCCCGCAAACGGGGACGAGCGGTCCCCAGGTCGCACCGCCGTCACTCGAGGCGCGGACGAGGATGCTGTAGATCGAGCAATCGTGAGTCGGGCACTGGTCGTTGATCGCGGTAACGGCCTGGTAGACCCAGGGAGCGTGCGGATCGGCCGCCACGGTCGGCTCCCAGTTGTCGTCGGCGAGACTGCCGACGAGTTGCTCCGACGCGAACGACGGTGCCGACGCGGCCGGGGCAGCCACGGCACCTCCGACCGCCACCGTGCCCGCCGCGAGCAGGGCCAACAACGTGCGTCTCACCGCTCGACCCTAGAGCGGTCGCACCGATCGAGTCAAGACCGCCCGACTACCATTTGGAGCATGAAGATCGGGGTACTGGCCGTTCAGGGCAACTTCCGCGAGCACGGGACGATGCTCCGGCGACTCGGTGCGGACGTCGTCGAGGTGCGCAAACCCGAGCAGCTCAACGACCTCGACGGCCTGGTGGTTCCGGGAGGAGAGTCGACGACCTTCATGCGCCTCATGCGGCTGTACGGTCTCGACGAGGCCGTGCACGCCTTCGGCGGCCCTGTCTTCGGGACCTGCGCCGGGATGATCGTGCTCGACCGCAACCATCTCGGCCTGATTGATCTGGAGGTCGATCGCAACGCGTATGGTCGCCAGGTTGCGAGCTTCGAGGCCGATCTCGCGCTCAAGGGCGAGGGCGATCCCCTGCGCGGCGTCTTCATCCGCGCGCCTCGCCTGAGCGAACGAGGTGCCGAGGTAGAGGTGCTCGCCGAGCACGACGGTGAGCCGGTCCTTCTACGCGAGGGACGCTTCCTCGTGGCTGCCTTCCACCCCGAGTTGACGGAAGATACGCGCGTGCATCAGCTGTTCTTGAGTGCCGTGGAGGAGGCGGCGAAGCCGCCTGTCCGCGGTAGCGGACCAGGGGAGGGGGTCTCGGGGGAACCGGGAGGTTCCCCCGCGCACTCGAGGCGGAGCGACGGGAGGGTCGATGTCAGGACATAGCAAGTGGTCGTCGATCAAGCACAAGAAGGGTGCCGCGGACGCCAAGCGCGGCAAGCTCTTCTCGAAGCTCTCGCGGGCGATCATCGTCGCGGCGAAGGAGGGCGGGCCTGATCCCGCCGGCAATCTGGCGCTGCAGAACGCGATCGAAAAGGCGCGCTCGTACTCCATGCCGAAGGACAACATCGAACGCGCGATCGCGCGAGGCTCGGGGGCGGACTCCGATGCCCAGGCGTTCGAGACAGTCGTGTACGAGGGCTACGGCCCGAGCGGCGTGGCTGTGATCGTGGAGGCGCTGACGGACAACCGCAATCGAACCGCGTCCGACGTCCGCCACGCCTTCGACAAGTTCGACGGCAACCTCGGCACGTCCGGGGCGGTCGCGTGGCTCTTCGAGCGCCGGGGGGTCGTCGTCGTTCCGGCAGACGGCGTCGACGAAGACGAGCTCACACTCGCCGCTGCGGAGGGTGGCGCCGACGACGTCTCGCTGGACGGCTCCACCTACGAGATCGTCTCGGCGCCGGACGCACTGGCCTCGGTGCGCGAGGCGGTCGAGAGCGCGGGCTTCACGGTCGAGGCCGCGGAGCTGACGATGGTGCCGAAGACGACAGTCGAGGTTGCGGACGAATCATCCGCCAAGAAGATCCTGCGCCTCATCGACCAGCTCGAGGAGAGCGACGACATCCAGGATGTCTACGCGAACTTCGACATCCCCGAGCAGGTCCTCGAGACGGTGGCCTCTTAGGGACCTGTCACGTGCCTGGCACCGCCCCCGCCGCGGCTAGCGTGCGGGTGGCGGATCCTCTAGAGAGAGGCCGGGAACGTCGTCGGTGCGACTCGGTTGCGGCAGCGGTTCCACTTCGCCGCCGACGGACATAGCCCGTCGCTCGGTAAGCGGCTCGCCGTTGGCTTCCGCGATCTCTTCCTCTGTCATTTCCAGTGGGTTGCGTTGCTCTGCCATGTCGTCCTCCAACGTGGAATATGGCGGAAGAGTCCCACATCTGCCGAGATCGCCGCGTTGGCGTCTGCGACGAAGTCACGCCGCTGCGGTTCCGCCGGCGGGCCAAACACCCAAGTCACCACGGTTATCCACCGGGCTACCTCTGGGTACCCTTGGGACACCTAGCCTTTACGGCGGCGTACGGAGGGGTCGCGAGGGAGCTTCGGCTCCCTCGCTTTGTCTTCAGACCCAGCCGCGTTGACGGGCCACGCGACAGAGAGCCCGGCGCTTGGCATGAGCCGGCTGGTCGGAAAGGCCGGCCTTCGCATAGATGCGGCGGAGCGCGGCCTTGACTGTGCCCGTCGCGCCCGGCGTTCCGAGCTGCGCCGCGATCTGCTCGTTCGACGGCAGGCTCTCGAGGCTCGCCCCGGCAAGCCACGGCCCGCAAAGACACTGCACGACCTGGCGCTGGAAGGCCGACAGCTGAGCCGAAGCGGTAGGCGCGATTTCCTCGAGCGGCTCGGTCGTGTCGGGGTCTTCAAGCTGCGCCGGCCACGAGAAGAGGACCGTCTCCGAGCCGATCCCGATGCGATCGGCGTGCCGCAGAGGGAGAGGAGTCCCGGGTTGGACCCGGGTTCCGTTCAAGAAGGTGCCGTTGAAGCTGCCGCGATCTTCGACGTACCAGCGGCCGTCGCGAAACACGAGCGACGCATGCTCGCGGCTCACCGTCGGCGACGCGAACGCGAGGTCGCTCGACGCGTCACGTCCGATCGTGACGCTCTCCTTCAGCTCGTGCTCCGTCCCGTCTGGGAAGGTGAGCCAGATGTCCCCGGGCATTGGCCGGAAGGATACGTCCGGTTAGATGCCTAACCTCTTACCGTGAAGGTCATAGGCATCGATCCAGGGACGGCTTCTTGCGGGTACGGCATCGTCCACGAAAGAGACGGGCGCCTCAGGGCCATCGACCACGGGTGGTGGAAAACGTCCGCGGCCGAGCGCCCGGAGCTGCGTCTGAAGACGATCTTCGACGCCGTGGTCGAGCTCGTCGCGCTTCATCAGCCCGATGCCGTCGTTCTCGAGGAGTCGTTCGTCGGCGCCGACGCCCGCACCGCGCTCTCCGTCGGGCAGGCGCGCGGGGCCGTCATGGTCGCGGCCGCTAACGCCGGGGTCGACTGCGCTGAATACTCGCCGGCACGCGTGAAGCAGGTGGTCTGCGGCTACGGCCGCGCCGAGAAGCAGCAGGTCCAGAAGATGGTGAAGGTGATCCTCGGGCTTCAGGTCGAGCCGGCGACGTCGCATGCCGCCGACGCGCTTGCGGTCGCCATCTGTCATGCGCTCGCGCCGCCGCTGCTGAGGATCGCCGCGGGATGATCGCGCGTCTTCGGGGCCGCCCCGTCGCGAACACGCCAGAGGGGCTCGTTCTGGACGTCGGTGGCGTCGGTTACCTCGTCGCCGCGACACCGTCGGCCGCGCGAGCGGCCGAAGGCGAGGCCGAGGTGTCACTGCACACGCATCTGCACGTGCGCGAGGATGCGCTGCAGCTCTACGGCTTCGCCGAGGCGGCCGAGCGAGAGCTCTTTCTCCAGCTGCTCTCCGTCAACGGGATCGGCCCGAAGGTCGCTCTGGCGATCGTGTCCGGGTCGCCGGCCGCCGATCTGAGGCGGGCGATCGTGCTCGGAGACTCTGCGCGCTTCCAGGCCATCCCCGGCATCGGGAAGAAGACCGCCGAGCGGATCGTGCTCGAACTGAAGGAGAAGATCGGCGACGCCCCGGTGCCGATCTCGTCGGTTGGAGGGACACAACCACACCTGGTGGCACGGGACGCTCTCGTCGAGCTCGGCTACTCGCTGGGGGAGGCCGAGCTGGCGCTCGCGAGGGTCGATCCGGAGCTGCCTCCGGAGGAACGGGTCCGCGAAGCGCTAAAAGCGGCATAGATGTCGACACAATTCTTGGCCCCCGCAGTCATGTCCGAAGAGGACGAGCTCGAGCAGTCGCTGCGCCCGCGGCGCCTGACCGAGTTCGTCGGTCAGGAGCGGATCAAGGAGCAGCTGGCGATCTCGCTCGACGCGGCAAAGGGACGAGACGAGGCGCTGGACCACGTGCTCCTCGTGGGCCCGCCCGGGCTCGGCAAGACGAGCCTTGCGTTCATCGTCCGCGAGGAGCTCGGCGTCGGCATTCGCTGCGTCGCCGGTCCCGCGCTCGAGCGCAAGGGCGACATGGCTGCGATCCTGACCAGCCTCGAGCGCCACGACGTGCTGTTCGTGGACGAGATCCACCGCCTCAACCGCGCGATCGAGGAGATCCTGTATCCGGCACTCGAGGACTTCCGGCTCGACATCATCGTCGGCCAGGGCGCCGCGGCCCGCACGCTGACGCTCGACCTCCCGCCGTTCACGCTCGTGGGGGCCACGACGAGGACAGGGCTTTTGACGACGCCGCTCCGCGACCGCTTCGGCATGACCTTCCGACTCGAGTACTACGAGCCGAAGGAGCTCGGGACGATCGTGCGCCGGTCGGCGCGGATCCTCGACGTAGAGATTGCGGAGGACGCGGCCGACGAGATCGCGCGCCGTTCACGCGGAACGCCGCGCATCGCGAACAGGATCCTGAGGCGCGTGCGCGACGTGGCACAGGTGAAACACGACGGCGTGATCACGAACGAGGTTGCGCGCGAAGCACTCGGGCTGCTTGAAGTCGACGGTGACGGACTGGAGCGCATCGACCGCGCGCTGATGGAGCTGATCCTCGTCAAGTTCGGCGGAGGGCCCGTCGGCCTGTCGACGCTCGCCGTCGCCCTGGGAGAGGAGCAGGACACGATCGAGGACGTCTACGAGCCGTATCTCCTCCAGCTCGGCTTCCTGCAGCGCACGCCGCGCGGCCGCGTCATCACCGAGCTTGGACGCCGGCGGTTCGGGGCCGCCGCGGAAGACACGAAGCTCTTTTGAGCCCCGACTTCTGGGTCCCGGGGACAGCCGAGCCGTCCCTCGACGCCTTCGTGGACCGGGTCCACAGGCAGATCGAGCGCTACACCGCGACGCACGCAGAGGAGCGGACGCACGTAGAGGTCGAGCTGGGGAACGGGGAGCGCCTCAGCCTCCAGGCTCTCTCCGGTGAGCCGGGCTACGGCTTCGTGACGCTGTCGGTGCAGGCCGCGAACGGTGACGCAGAGGAGCTCATCGTCCCGGTCGGCGCGATCAGGCGAATCGCTCTTGGACCAGCGGACGAATCCCGCCGCCCGGGATTCGCCCTTCCGAAAGAGATAGGGCCGGAACCCGCCGCATAGGGCCCGGCCCAGTGAAATGTCCGCCCCGGCCGCAGTTGTCGGGGCTAGGTTCTGCCGCAGAACAGAACCGGTGAGGACAGGTGGTACACGAGGAGCATGAATCACCCAGCCTGGTTGATTCCTCCCCCTTTGGATGGTTCATTCGGGTGCTTCACTTCACCCTGCCGGGGGAGTGCAGAAACCGCCTTTCGCCTCGATTCTGAGTCTCACGAGGATCGTGAGGGGCCGCAGCTCAGATCCTCCGTCTGGCGGTCGCAGGTCTGTCCTGCGGCCGCCGACTATCTAAACCTGCTCAGTGCCAGGCACGAGACGGTGCCGTAACTGCCAAGTCCGCTGCGCGGCGGCGAGCAGGCGCGGCGCGAACACAAGTGCCATGACGTCGAACCAGACATAACCGGCGGCAACGCCGCTCGGCGGGTTGCCGTCGGGAATGCCGAGGCCGGGCAGCTGCTCCGCCCACCGCCAGGTGCCGATCGCCGTCCCGTAGAACTCGAGCGCCGCGACGACGAGGAAGACGCCGGCATACGCGGCGCGTGCCCGCGAGCGCCAGAGGAAGGCGAGCAGCAAAGGAATGCAGAGCGCACCGGCGGCATCGAGACGCGGCAGCACTGTCAGTCCAAGCACGCCCCAAACCGTGACTGCAGCGGCCGCGAAAGCGACGAGCGCGCGTGAGTGACGCCGAAGCGCTTCGCTCAACGACAGACCGGCTATGAACACCAGGCCGTGAGCGGGGGGCACGAACGTCGGCAGGTTGTGCAACCGGTACGAGTAGACCCCCCACAGGATCGAGCCCGTGACCTCCGCGACCGTTGCCGCGCAGATGACCACCGCGACTTGCGCGCGACGCTCTGCGGAGAGCGGTCGTGCAGCGGCGAGGAGAATGAGCCACGTCAACGCTCCCAGCGCGAGCTGGCCAGGCAGTTCGACCTGCGTGTCCACCGCCAGCAGTGCCGCGAGGTACGCGGCGATCGCTCCTGCGCGGATCAACGCCGGAACTGCAGCTCGTGCCAGGACGGCACGGGAGCCAGCTCCAACAGCGCCCGATCGCCGTTCGGGTCGCGGTAACCAAAGTCCGCGACGTCCTCGTCCCAGGCGACCTCGAGCAATCCCTCCTTGACCCGATGGTCGAGCCAGGCGCCGCGGAAGACGAGCTTCTTCAGCCAGTAGACGAGCGACTCGCCGCCGACGAGCGACACGCGCTCCCAGTGCCGGATGAGATATCTGCCGAGGCCGCTACGCGGCTCGTCGATCCAGTCCCTCTCGACGAGCTCGACGAGGTCGGCGGTCTCGTCGTCGTCGAGCTCGTTGTCGCCGACGAGGCCGAGCTTCACCGCCGCGGCTGTGACGCGCTGCTCGAAGTCGGAGGCGTTGAAGCCGAAGCGGTAGCCGAGAAACTCGACAACGTAGTCGTCACCGGAGACGTAGTTCGCCTCTGTCACGAGCCGAGCATAGCGCCGCGCTAGGTTTGCCTCATGAGCGCTCGCCTCGCCGCTGCATCCGCCTTCGTGACGGCACTCGTGGTCGTCACGGTCTGGCTCACCGACCTCTCGTTCGGGCGTGCCGCGCTGCTCGCGCCGGTGCTCGTGATCGGCCTCGCAGCGGTCGCCGGCCTCCTCGTTTTCTGGGGGAAGGTGGGATGGGACTCGCTGCGCCGCGCGCGCCATCCCCGGCTACTGGTGGCGACAGCGCTGGCTTTCGTACTGCTGCTCGTTGCGTTGACGCTCCTCGGCGTCCAACTTCCCCGCGAGTAGCGGGTAGGGATTAGCCCCCGATTGGGGACGGGGGTTGGCCGTACTCGAAGACGCCGGTTGGCCTGGTGTCGAGAAACCCCTTCAACTGCGAGCGTTATGGCATGACCGATACGACACTCACAGAGCTTCATCACCGCTCGGCGGACGGCATCGACGTCTCGCTCCGGTGGAGCCGCGTCACGAACGCCTTGACGGTTGCGGTCGAGGACAGCCGCGCCGGCGTGAGCTTCGAGGTGCCGGCTCCGGCGGACAAGGCGCTCGACGTCTTCGAGCATCCCTACGCGTACGCGACAGCGGCCTAGAGAAGCGTCACCAGCGCGTCGCGGAGCCGCTCGAGATCGGCCACGTCGTTGTAGCCCTGGAACGAGGCGCGGATTACCGGTCGTCGCCGCGCTCGAACACCGGGATCTCGATTCGATGGTCGTCGTAGAGGCGCACTTGCAGATCCTCGGGCGCATCTTCCGGGAGGCCCGCTGCAGCGGGCCTGCAACCCCGAAATTAGACCGCCCTGCGGCGCTTGGCGAAGTAGGCCATGGCGCACGCGATCACAATCACGATGATCGCGAGGGTTAGGAGCCAGGGCCACCAGCCGTGAGTTGCGAGGAGCACATCCACCTCCGTTGTTGGGTTAGGCCCCATCACGAAGCGGCGGGCCTCCTGCTCAGTATGTACCTAAGCGGGCCTATGATCGTCCTTGGGCCGGAGAGGCTACTCGGCGTCGTCCCGGCGGACGTCTTCGCCCAAGGTTCCCTGTCGAACTGCTTCCCTACGCTCATGAGACCCCTCCCGTGAACGGCCGCGAGGGCTGGGCGGCGGACTTTGGCGGCGGCAACGTAGCCGCAGTATCTCTATGCGTCGTCTACTGGATGCTCGAAGTGCGGATCAGACCGTCCTTCTGCCACGCCCACCTACCCCTAAACGCCGTGCACTCGCGTGCTTTGGCATGGGGTCCTGGGGTAGCCGATTGGCTTGGATTCTCCGCAGGGCAAACCATGACCGAGCCCAAGCTCGCTACGGGAGATGCGCTGTTGGTCATCGACGTGATCAACGACTTCCGGCACGACGACGGCGATCGGCTGCTCGCCTCGTTCAGGGAGCGTCTTGTGGCGATGACGGAGACGATTGCAAAAGCGCGAGCTGCTGCTGTTCCGATCATCTATGTCAACGAGGACCATGACCGCT
>Ga0222623_10000016_pt1 | contig 39061 bp, 33 predicted proteins | sample PLMtaG_FD_177336 | JGI IMG/M metagenome (GOLD analysis project Ga0222623, IMG submission 177336) | Groundwater sediment microbial communities from an aquifer in East River, Colorado, USA - PLM2_30_coex | ecosystem: Environmental > Terrestrial > Soil > Riparian zone | place: USA: East River...
ATTGGGATCGCGCGCAAAGGCTGGCTCACCAAAGAGGAAGTGATGAATTGCTTGCCGCTCGGAAAAATCGAAGAGGCGCTTCGAGCAAGACGTGAACGGTAGGGTGCGATCGCCGCGCGTACCGAACTTCACAGATGGTCCCGCGGTCCGTCCCTACCATCAACTGCCTCTCTTTGTGGCATGAACATGGTCAGACACTTGCAGGCGCCGCCGGCTTTGATGAATTCGCTCATCGGCAACTCGTGGCAATGGTAACCGCGATCTTGTAACTTAGTCACAAGCTGGGGCGCGCCTTCGGGCAAGACGATGTCACGGTCAATGACGACCGCATTGCAAGAAAAGTGCATCGCCTCTTCGGGGGCGACGTCGATCAAATCGGTGACATGTTCGCGGATTGCGCGTTGGCCGTACTCATCGAACGCCAATGGGGACCAAAACGCCCCGCCGTCGGGTAGGGGGCAAAAGCAGGTATCGAGGTGATAAAAGCGGGGATCAACCAGTTCCACCGAGATAACCAGACAGCCAAGCATGTCTGCCACGGCGCGATGCGATTGAATATCGGACCGAAATTTGTAACCGCAAAAGAGCACGTCACCGCCGAAGAGCGCATCGCCTTCGCCCTCGAAATAAAGATTTTCCGGCAGCCAATTCACCTGGTAACCGCGTTGTTTCATCCATTCAGCGAAAAACGGCTGCTCACCTGCGCGTTCTTTGTGGCGGAAATTGCTGGGGATGAAGTTGTGGTCAACGGTGAGTCCGGCGTTGGCCGTGAAAACCATATCTGGCAGTCCCGGCCGTGGCTCAATCAAATGAACCTTGCAATCCAACGTTGAGAGAGTCGCGTGTAATTGTTCCCATTGGTTTTTTGCGAGCGCCGCCTCGGCGCCGCGGGCGCGGCTCATCCACGGATTGATCTCATATTCGATCCCGTAATAATCCGGTGGACAAAGAAGCAGCTCGCGCATGGGGTGGCAATCTAGCCGCGAGCTCCGGATTCACCGAGACAATCGGCGAGCTCACGAAGAAATGGTTCTACGTCTGTGACGAGGCCGATTGACTGCAAGGGCTGGTGTTCGATCGCTCTTTCCACGGCCGGAGGATCAATATCGACACAAACCGTTTTTACATCAGTCGCCAACATGCTGGCGACTGCGAGCGAATGCCGGACTGTCGCGAGCAATATTACATGGGTCACGTCAGCGAGCTTCGTTCGCATGGTTTTTTGAGCTTCGATCATGTCCGTTGTTACGCCGGGCATCGGTCCCTCGTCCCGAATTCCACCCGTGAGCACGATATCAACTTCATGATGGACGCCGGCGTGGAGAATGCCGCCGGTCAGGATCTTTTGCTGCACCGCCTCGGCGATCCCGCCCGCTTCGCGAATTGTGTTAATGGCCCGCAGATAGTTCTCGTGTCCGCCTCGCGCGAAGGCAAGGTCTGGATTCATTCCCAACGACGTCCCGAACAACGCGCGCTCCACGTCGTAGGCCGCAAACAAGTGTCCGGCAAAAAGACGGTCGACATACCCGGCTTCAATCAGTCGGAGCAAATGCCGGTCGGCGCCGGTCCGTACGATTGCTGGTCCGACGACAATTGCGATTTTCCCTTCCGCTGCGCGCGCGCGTCGCAATTCGTCACCGATTCCGCGAATGATCGCCGACTTTGGTTCGTCCGCGTCAACTGTGGTGTTAATGAACTGAAAAAGGTCAGTATGCGTGGCCGCACGCTGGACCGGCACAACGCGGACCCCCTGATGCCCAACAACGATCTCATCGCCCTGATTGACATCGAAAAACTTAACGGCTCGTGCAGTGCTGTTTTTTCGATCAAGCGCAATTGCGCTGTTGATGATTGCGGGGCGCACTTCGATCTCCTTGCCGTCGAAGCGCACGAACGTTTGCTGATTCGTTGTCACGTAAAAATCGCGCGGAAAAACTCCGTCAGCTGGGGCGACGGCGACTTGCGCATTTGCGCGCTCCATCACCTCGGCGCCCTGCTGGCGAAGACGCAGGATCAGCTCATCAAGCGCCTCGCCTGTCTCAGCAGACACCTCAATTCGAGCAAAACTTTGGTCCGCCCGTTTTTTGCCGATGTTGATCTCAGTAATCTTGAAGTTCGCGCCGTGGGTCAGGATTTGATCCAACACTTTTGGCAAAATCAGAGAATCGATAATATGCCCGCGTAGCTCGATCGTTTCCGAATCCATTTGCAGAATCTAGCCGCCCGGTGCGGCCGCGCCAGTGAGCCGCGATTGTTGTAGCAGCGTTCGTGGTTACAGGCCAGGTTTAGGCTTTGACACAAACGCTTCTACGACCGCTTAGATCAACATGGAAAAACCAAACGCACGCGGACCTTCGCCGAGCCGTAAAGCGCATCGCTCTCTTGGACCGCGGTTGAATCGGAAACCGAAGCGCCCGCCACCGCTGCCGGCAAAGAGAAATTCGCCAAACGCAAGCCGTGCAATAGATCGCTAAACAGGCAACTTCATGCACCCGGATCTGGCAGCTCTGGCCGCAAAAACTGCGAAAGTACTATCACAGCAATCTGAGTACGTCGTCACCCAGCCTGCGGAGCTGCGAGTTCTTCGAGAAATGTCGGACGCGGAGATCAGTGAGTTTGCGAAGAGTCACGGCTGGCGCGTAATACGTCGGCTTGGGGGGCGGCAGATCGAATTCTACAATGACGCCAGCCAATGTTTGTTGTAGGCGGGATCGGTGATCCCGGTGTGCGAAGCTTGGGTTCTATGATTAAGCCGGGGTCACCGACCCCGGCTACAAGGCGACTGGACAGCGCAGAGCTGTTGGCTTACGAATGCGCCAGCCGCAAATCAATGGAAGCAACAAAAATTTATTTTATTGTTTTCGGCGCTTTGACAATCGCTGGCGGGATTGTCGGATATGTAAAAGCAGGCAGCATGGCGTCGATCATTGCTGGCTCAATTACTGGGGTGTTATTGCTCGTAGCTGCGTTTCTGTTGCCCGAACATCGCGCGATTGGGTTGGCGACTGCGCTTGTTGTATCGCTTTTGCTTGCTGCACAGTTCGTTCCCAAATTTCTGCGAACCGGAAGAGTGATGCCTGCGGGAATGATGTCGGTCCTCAGCGTGATCGGCATCATTGCGGTCATCGTCGCCTGGGTAAAAAAGTAATCGCGTGGGAAGAATTCGCCTTCGGACATGGCGGCGGCTGGTGCTCGTCATTTTCGGCGCACTTTTCGCCGCGATTGTTTACCGCTGGACCTCGCTCGAGCGACTGCAACGCGTCGTGCCTACTGAGCTACCATCCACGCCAACGCCGGAACCGACGGCGACACGGCCGCCGGTGATCACAGGAAAATTGGACACTGGCAAGCTATTTAACGGAATTACACTTCACTCGACGGTCGAGACGATTCCGGGTGCCGATGCCGCGACCGAGCGCACCCAGCCGGACAGCTACGCGCTCGATCTGAGACTACAAGCACGCGTGCCTTTGCCGAACAAAACGATCGAGGAGCTGGCCAAGGTCAGTCCGAATTTACCAACGTTATTGCCCGGCTTGGCATCGATGTTGCCTGCCGAGCCGGTTTCGCCGCTTTACGCTCAGCTTTATGACACAAAAGTCAGAATGCTGCGCGAAAACCTCACGCGTCTGGATCTGCTTCTGTCACGCCATAACTTTTTCGATTGCCAAACTGTTCTGCAAATGCAGCACCCCCAAACGCATCGAAAAGCGCTCCTGCTTCAGGCAGATATGGACGTGGACGCGGACGGCTCTGATGCTGATCGGCTGCCCGCTGGAACGGGCGCCCCGACTAATTTCAAACCGTCAACCAGCTATCGCTGGCTAAAGAAAACGGCCGCGCCTAATCCGTATCTCGCCCCGATCGAAGCAGCCTTGAAACACGCAGAAGATGAGTATGCACTTGCAAGTACAACTCCTGTGCGCAAGCGCGAGCTGCGTAATACCATTGCCGAATTGCGTGCCGAAGTCGGCACGCTGAAAAAATACAGCTTTCTCATCGGCGCGACCGACCCTTTTATCGTAGTGCCTGGCGCATTTACGCACAGTGGTGACCCGGTTAAGCCCGGCGATTATGCGCTCGTCATTTTCGGAGATTCAATTTATCCAGCTATCGTCGGCGATGTCGGGCCGAACAATAAAGTCGGAGAGGCGTCACTGCGCATCGCAAAAGAGATTAATGCGCTTGCGACGCCGTATAATCGGCCGGTGAGCGATCTGAAGGTGAGCTACGTGATCTTTCCTGGAACGGCAGAAAAGGAAGCTGGTCCACCGGATTTGGAAAAACTTCAGGCGCGCTGCGAAACGCTGGTGAAAGAGATTGGCGGTGCAAGCGTACCGTTGCATCACTGGGAAAATATCATCTTGCCTTCACCAACTCCCAGTCCGACTCCCACTCCTTTGCTCCCGTCTGCGACACCGTCTTCTTCGTCCACGGCGTCGCCGACGTTTGCATTTCCCACTGCCAGCCCAGTAGCGACCGCGCCAGCTAATTCCACGCTCACGCCCACGAGTCCACCCGCCGCTAAGCGAAGCCCCGTTAAGAAACGTAAGCCGTGAACCGAAAACCGACTGCGCTGAGTTACTTGTCCTGGCAGTGCGAAAATATATTTCGTACGAAATGATCATCCGCGATGCTGTTGAGGCCGACCTGCCGGCGATTGTCGAGATTTACAACGCCACTGTACCAACGCGCATGGTCACAGCCGAGCTTGAGCCCACCTCGGTCGAAGCGCGTTTGCCGTCGTTCCGCGAACATTCGCCGGAACAATATCCGTTCTGGGTCGCGGAATCAGGTGGCAGCGTGATTGGCTGGCTCGATTTCAAAAAATTCCTGCCGCGCTGTGCCTATCGCGGTACGGCCGAGATCAGTGTTTACGTCGACGAAAAATTCCGACGTCGCGGCGTAGGGCAGCGATTGTTGGAGGAGGCAATCGCCCGCGCGCCATCACTGGGCGTCACAGCTCTGGTCGGTCTGATCTTTGGGCATAACGAACCGAGTTTGAAATTGTTTGAGCGTCTCGGCTTCGAGCGCTGGGGATTTTTACCTGGCGTCGCGCAGATCGATGGCATGGACCGCGACCTCGTCATGATGGGTCGACATTGTCCGCGGTGCTCGGCATCGTCCTCATTCTCGTCCCCGTCCTCGAACGAATCGGCGGAAACATCGAGGACGAGGAGGAGGACGAGTACGAGTAGGAGTTAAAGAATGAGGACATATTTTGATCACGACAAGCTTGATGTTTACCAGCTGGAGCTTCGTTTTATCGAATGGGTGACGGGACTACTGGCAAAGATCAAGCAACGTCCGACCGATGCTCGAATCGCTGAAGTTTCGGATCAACTTGACCGGGCCAGTCTCTCCTCGTTGCTAAATACAGCTGAAGGCAATGGACGGCGCCGGCGGCAAACGCGAGCAAAGTTTTTCGATGATGCACGCGGTTCAGTGACTGAATGCGCAGCTTGCTTGGATGCGCTGGTCGCGAAAAGCGCCTGTACGAAACAGGAGATCGAGGAAGGCAAGGAAATGCTGCTCCGCATTGCTTCGATACTCACGAAGCTCGTCGCCCTGTTTGATTCGTCCTCGTCCTCGCGCGTTCGGGAAGAACCGCCCGAAGAAGCATTCGAAGACGAGAACGAGGAGGAGGACGAGACGGGTTACAGCGACAGCCTCAGCCTCATGCACACCCTGATGGAATATCGGCACGAGCCGATTCACTCCGAGCTGCTGAAAATCCGCAATAAATATTCCATGTTGCATCTGGATGTGCTGATTCTCATTTATCACTTCGCAAAGATTTGCTCTGGACACATTCTCGAGATCGGTGCCTTCGTCGGTGGCGCAACCATTGCCGCGGCGTTCGGCGTGCGTGATTCAGGTCACAACAAGAAGCTGATCACAATCGAACCTGGCGGAAGCGTGAAACACAAGCGGCTTGGCACGCGGAATATCTTGCGCGACTTGGAACGAAATCTCGCCCGGCAGCACATTTCGGAAATGGTTACTCTTATCAAGGGTCGTTCCTTTGACGCGGCAACAATCCGAGCAGTCCATGAAAGATTGGCCCCGGATAAAATTGGTCTTTTAATCTTGGACGCTGATGCCGCTAAACGGCGCGACATCGAGTGCTACCGCAACACGTTTACCGACGATTGTTGGATGGTGATTGACGATTATTACGGCGCGGATTCCAACGAAAAGATTACCCCGAGCCGGGCCGATGTAGATGCACTAGTCGCGCTAGGTTCGTTAGAGCCGCTCGGTTTCTACGGATGGAGCACATGGGTGGGACGCTGGCGCAGACGTGTTGCCAGCGATCAATCGGCGTGATTCGCGGGAATATTTTCAGCCCACTCTGCCTTACCCTTCCTCGGGACCAACCACGAGATGGATGACGCCATTTGGCGCGGAGATGAAGAAGCCGTTAAAATCCTGAGTTAATTGCTCGACTTCGTCGCGTCTTGCGATGCCGTGCACTTTCAAGAATGACGCGGCTGCCTCGGTATCATTAGTTTCCAATTCCAACCAGATATCTGGATGGCTCAGGTTCGGCACGCTATCGATCCAAAGCCGGTTCGGGCCGAATTGGAATATGCAGCCGTCCTTTTCCTCCTCGAGTAAAGGCAACCCCAGCGTATCACGATAGAACGCAACCGTTTGTTCATAGGTGTGGCTGGGACACTTAATCGCAATGTTGGCTCCGCCTGAAAACTGCGGCCCTTCGAGCTTCGCAACCATAGATCGAGCTTAGCAGCATTTTGGAGTGCGGCGACATGTCGCCGCTTTGAAAGCTCCAAAGGTCACGTCGATCGTTTTATCGCAGCACGCCACCGCGAGTGCCAGGCAGGTCACTCTGCGCCAGTTCCGCCCGGCTCGGTCATTTCGATCGGGTTCAACGCGCGCTCGAGTTCCTTTTCCGGCAAAACCTTTTTCTCCCGTGCAATTTCGCGAACCGTGCGTCCGGTTTTCGCACTCTCCTTTGCAATTTCGGCGGCGCGATCGTAACCAATCTTTGGCGCGAGACTGGTCACCATTGCCGGGGAAAGCTCCACCAACTCGCGACAGCGCTGTTCGTTTGCCACGATACCGCGCACGCATTTCTCACTGAAAACGTCGACCACGTTTGCCAGCAGCCGGATCGATTCGAGAAGATCGTGCGCCATCACAGGCATCATGACGTTGAGCTCAAAATTTCCGTTCGCGCCGGCCCAGGTAATGGTCGTGTCGTTGCCGATCACCTGTGCACACACCATCATCAGCGATTCGCACATGACCGGATTCACTTTTCCCGGCATGATCGAACTACCAGGTTGCGTAGCGGGAAGCTGGATCTCGCCAATGCCGCCGCGCGGACCGCTGCCGAGCCAGCGAATGTCGTTGGCGATCTTAAACAGGCTGACCGCGATTGTTTTAAGGTGACCGCTCGCTTCGACAACTGAATCCTTCCCGCCCTGCGCTTCGAAATGATTTTTTGCCTCGTAAAACTCGATGCCGGTGCGCTGCTCCAGGTGCCGCAACATTTTTTTCGGAAGATCGATATGCCGGTTCAGTCCCGTGCCGACTGCCGTTCCGCCAAGCGCCAGCTCACGCAAGACCTCGATCGATTTTTGCGCGCGCTGTTTGGCGTAAGCAACTTGCTCCGCGTAGCCGGAAAATTCCTGACCTAGGCGGATGGGCGTTGCGTCCATTAAATGTGTCCGACCGATCTTGACGATGTCCCAGAATTCTCTCGCCTTGGTTTCAAGCGCGCCGTGCAATTTTTCCAGGGTCGGGATCAGACGATTCTTCAACTCTTCGGCGGCGCTGATGTGAATGGCCGACGGAATCACGTCGTTGCTGGATTGTCCCATGTTGACGTGATCGTTTGGATGAACATGCTCGCGCGACCCGATCGCTTTTCCCGCAAGCTGCGCGCACCGGTTAGCGATCACTTCGTTTGCATTCGTGTTTGTGCTGGTGCCGGACCCGGTCTGAAAAATATCGAGCGGAAAATGGTCGTCGAGTTTTCCCTCCGCGACTTCTTCGGCCGCCTGCACGATCAACGCCGCTCGCTCTGCGTCCAGCAATCCCAGATCGTGATTTGCCTGCGCCGCTGCCCATTTGATCAGACCCAACGCGCGAATGAATGGTCGCGAAAACCGATAGCCGCTCACCGGAAAATTGAGCACCGCGCGATGCGTTGAGGCACCATGCAGTGCGTCTCCCGGAAGCGACATCTCGCCCATCGAATCTTTTTCGATCCGCGTCGGCTTCTCGGTCATGCAGAACCGTCTGCTCCAACGCCAACCAGTCTGGAAACACTTTTCCGGACAGGAGTCCGTCGTCCGCGGGCATGCGGCGATGGCGATTTATGGAAAACAGTGATGAACATCGGCGGGATATTTTGCAGGAAATATTCCGATTCGCCGTGCTCAAACAGCGTTGCGTGCTGCTTCAACTCATTAGTGACTTGGTAGATGATGAAACTGCCACCCGCCGCGAGCGCGTCATGGGTCTTCTGAAGAAGCGCCCGTTTCTTTTCAATCTTGAGAATGCTGAATGGAATACCCGAAAGGATGTAATCGCACTGGGCGAAGCCGCGCCGCTTCAGCTCATCTGGTAGAGTGGCGGCGTCCGCGTGAATAACATTAACGCGTCGATCACCTGCGAATTGCCGTTCCAAATCGCGCGCGAAGGCCGGATCCAGCTCGAACAGAAGCAAATGCGAATCGGAACTCATTCGTCGCGCGATCTCGCGCGAGTGCACGCCTTCACCCGGACCGTATTCGGCAATCACCCGAGGTTGGCTGAAATCCATCTTACTAGCCACCCGTTCCACCATCGCTTTAGAGCTGGGAACGATCGATGCGATCTGAAATGGACGCTTCAGGAAGCGCTTGAAAAATAGTGCACTCACGAGGCCGCAACAGTCGTTCGGCGCGTCCGAGTTGTCCAGTGATGAAGTAGCGCGACATGAGTGATCTGTGATCATTGAACGGTGGTCAGCGGTGGGTCTTGACTGATCACTGATCACCGATCACTTATCACTTCTGATTCATGCGCGGTTAGCTCAGTGGTAGAGCACTACCTTGACACGGTAGGGGTCAGAGGTTCGAACCCTCTATCGCGCACCATTTCTTTGTCGCACAGGGTGTAATTTCATGAGTGATATCTCCTTAATCTTTGACCGGGCGATTGACGATTCGACCCGGACACTTGAGTCACTCAAAAAACTTGAGTCGCTAGTCGCAAAGGCTGCCGACCTGATCGAGGAGTGTTTGCGCGCGGGAAACAAATTGCTCGTTTGCGGGAACGGTGGGAGCGCTGCTGATGCGGCACATTTTGCGACCGAGCTCGTAGTGCGTTTCGCCAAGGATCGTCGCGCGCAGCCGGCGATTTGCCTTTCGAGCGATGGCGGATTGCTGACTGCGGCCGCAAACGATTACGGCTTCAATGAAATTTTCGCACGCCAAGTGGCGGCGTTTGGTCAGCCGGGAGATGTGCTCATTTGCCTGACTACCTCGGGCGAATCGAAAAACATCGTTCGCGCCTTGGAGGAAGCGAAAGCGCGCGAACTGAAAACGATTGCGCTCCTCGGCCGCGACGGCGGATCAACTATCGGCATGGCCGATATTGATCTTTTGGTGCGCAGCGATTCAACTGCGCGGATTCAGGAGGCGCACCAGCTCTTGCTGCACGTTTTCTGCGAGATCATCGAGTCCCGCTTCACCTAAAAGAAAAGCCACCAAACACACGAAAAGACACGAAACTTCAGAGAGATCGATTCTCTCTCTGTTTCTTCGTTTCGCCTGGTTCGTGTGTTTCGTGAGTTAAAAAAATTCCGTTTATTCGGATTTCTTTAGCAGCCGCTCGCGCTCGCGGTCCAGTTGCCGACGCTCGCTCGCGGTTAAGCTTCCAATTCCGAATTTTGAAATCTTGTCAAGAATCGTATCGATGGACGCGTAAACGTCATCCGGCTCTGTTGAACGTCGCGGTGACGTTTTCGGCACAATGTGAAACTTTGGCTTGGGACCGAGGCGCGCTTTCAAGGCGTCCCACCATGCGAGTTCTGGACCAGCGCCAGTCCATTCAATGAAAAGGAATGCCGCGGCGATGCTTGTCCAAACGACCACCAGGTCGCTCCAGGCGTGATAGGCGAGCAGTTGAAGCGTGTAAACGGCGGCAAGAATCAGTACAACCCATTTGGTCATGATCCGCAGAAACAACTCAGCGCGCGGGTAGATCGTGGCGAAGGCAACAAAAATTCCAAAGTGCAGCGCTGACGAACCCGAAGGAAGGGACAGTACCGAACGCTGCCAGAGTCCCCAGATGGTGAGCAGCACCGCAGGCGTGACCAGCAAAATAAGATACAGTGCGACGTAAGCGCGTCTTCCAATAAAGCGCTCCACTTCCCGCCCGAACACGAACAGCATGTACATCTCGACCGCAAACCACAGCAGCGCGGACGGCGCATGTACGAACGCGTAGGTGAAAAGACGCCAGATTTGGCCGGACCAAACCGCCGCACTATCGAATAGTAAGTAGCCTAGAATGGAATGCGCCCCGATCGCGACGAGAATCGCAGTGAGAATCGCGGTCGCGACGTGCACCCCGACGAGCATCGTGGTCACATCGACCGGATAGCGACCCATCCACGCAACCGGCCGATAATCATCGGAGGTGGTGACCCCGAACATGCTTTCAATTAATGCCGCGCATTACGTCTGCGCAAGCGTGATTCATGATTCGTTAAACGTTAAGTCTGTGCATCGGGAAACGTTCCAAGCGATTGAACGTGGCGAACCCATCCATTCGTGATTAAGATGGACATTCTTGCTTATGAAAAATGTCGGGCCAGCCAAATTTCCGCCAGCTGGAATCGGTGACGCAAAGCCGACCAATCAAGCGGTGCTGGATTGGGTGCATGAAATCGCGAGCCTTACAGAACCGGAAAACATTTTCTGGTGCAACGGCTCGGATCGGGAAAACGAGTTCTTGATCGCTGAATCGCTCAAGCAAGATGTCCTGATCAGACTAGGTCAGAAGAAAGTTCCGCGGTCGTATTTGCATCGCTCCAACCCAAATGACGTGGCGCGAGTCGAGCAATTCACGTTCATCTGCACCCCGACGAAAAAAGAAGCCGGTCCAACGAACAATTGGTCTGAGCCGGCAGAAACGTACACGAAACTCCGCGGTCTTTTGAAAGGCGCCATGCGCGGGCGCACTCTGTTTGTGATTCCCTACATCATGGGTCCACCGGATTCGCCGCTGACCAAAGTCGGCTTCGAGATTACCGATTCAAAATATGTCGTGCTCAACATGCGGATCATGACGCGGATGGGCGAGGTCGCCGTGAAACGGCTCGGCAATGATCCAAACGCGGAGTGGAACCGCGGCGTCCATTCGCTGCTGGACGTTAGTCCTGAGCGCCGCTTCATCTGTCATTTTCCGCAGGATAACGCGATCATCTCCGTCGGCTCCGGTTATGGCGGCAACGTTTTGCTGAGTAAAAAGTGTCTTGCATTGCGGATTGGTTCCTACCTGGCGTGCAAACAAGGCTGGCTCGCCGAGCACATGCTGATCCTCGGCGTGGAATCGCCAGAAGGAAGAAAACACTATGTCGCCGCTGCTTTCCCCAGTGCGTGCGGCAAAACCAATTTCGCCATGCTGATTCCGCCGGAGCATTTCAAAGGCTGGAAGATTACAACCGTTGGCGATGACATCGCATGGATGCAGGTTCGCGATGGCCGGCTCTACGCAATCAATCCGGAGAACGGCTATTTCGGTGTCGTGCCCGGCACGAGCTACAAATCAAATCCAAACGCGATGCGCTCAATCGCGCATGACACGCTTTACACAAACGTCGCGCTCACTGACGACGGCGACGTATGGTGGGAGGGAAAAGACGGCGATCCACCAGCCCATGCAGTAGATTGGCGGGGAAATGATTGGACACCGAACCTAAAGGAAAAAGCTGCCCATCCGAACAGCCGGTTCACCACGCCGATGCGCAACAACCCGGCGCTCGACCCTGATGTTGAGAAAGGTGAAGGCGTGCCAATCAGCGCGATCATTTTTGGCGGACGCCGCAGCGATACGGTGCCGCTCGTTTATGAGGCGTTTGATTGGGCTCACGGTGTCTTCCTGGGCGCCACCATGGCTTCGGAAACAACTGCAGCCGCTACCGGCGCTGTTGGTCAGGTGCGCCGCGATCCGATGGCGATGTTGCCATTCTGCGGATACAATATCGGCAACTATTTTCAGCACTGGCTGGACATTAGGAAACGGCTAACTAATCCCCCACGCATTTTCAGTGTGAACTGGTTTCGCAAAAGCACAGACGGAAAATTCCTCTGGCCCGGGTTTGGCGAAAACATGCGCGTACTGAAGTGGATCATTGATCGCTGCGAAGAAAACGGCGGCGCGCTGAAATCGCCCATTGGTTGGTTGCCCAGCCCGCACGATCTCGACCTGGCCGAGTTGGACATCGACCATATATCTGTTGCGCAACTCCTCTGCATCGATCACGAGGAATGGCAGAAGGAAATCGCCGGGCACAAAACATTTTTCGATTCGCTAGGCGGCGTCGTGCCGGAAGAGTTGCTGGAACAGCGTGAAGCGCTAGCACGACGCTTCAAAGAATAATCTGTGGGGACGTTATTAGCGTCCCTTGGGAAGCCAACGGTTTCCTCTACAGTGTTGGTTGATCACGCGTTGGGAAATTTGCGCATCACTTTTTCATCAAGGATTATTTCCGGTGGGTTCAAAGATTGGGAAGAAAGACTGCCGTACCAGGACAGCGCGTAACGATTCCGTCGAAATCCGCGGAGCGCGCCAAAACAATCTTAAAGGCATCGATGTTGATCTTCCGCTGGGGAAATTGACGGTTGTCACAGGGCCGAGTGGCTCTGGAAAATCCAGCCTCGCCTTCGAGACGATTTACGCCGAAGGCCAGCGGCGTTACGTCGAGACGTTCAGCCCCTACATGCGGCAGTTCCTCGACCGCATGGACAAGCCGCGCGTCGACGAGATCCGCGGCATCCCGCCGGCCATTGCCATCGAGCAATCAAATCCAGTCAAGACCTCGCGATCGACGGTGGGGACGATGACGGAGATCAACGATTATTTGAAGTTGCTTTGGCCACATCTTGCTGATGCCTTCTGTCCGAATTGCGGTCGCCAAATCCGCCCCGAAACCGCGCAGTCTATCGCGCAGCAGATTCTGCGAGATTGCGCCGAAAAGAACGTCCTCATCACGTTTTGGATTGTAGTTCCCGCAAAGACCGCACCGCGCGCATTTTTCGATTTTCTCCAGCAGCAGGGCTACCTGCGTGTTTGGATCGATAACGAAGTCGTGCGCGTGGACGCCGATCCAACAATCAAACGGCTCGGCGCGCGTGTTCAGGTGATTCAGGATCGCGTTGCGGTCACCGAGGAAAATCGGACGCGATTAATCGAGGCAATCGAAACCGCGCTGCGTTTTGGGAAAGGCCAAGTCAATGTAATTCGGTTTGCGGAAAACGTTCAACGTCCAACGCTCAACGCTCAACACTCAGCTGATCACCGATCACTGATCACCGATCAGATTCCCTTCTCGACCGGCTGGCACTGTGCCTTTTGCGATTTGGATATTCGTCCGCCGACGCCCGGCCTTTTCAGCTTTAACAATCCGCTCGGTGCATGTCCCGAATGTCGCGGCTTCGGTCGCACCATTTCAATCGATCTAAACAAGGCTCTTCCCGACCGCAGACTGAGTATTAAACAAGGCGTGGTGCGCGTCTTTCGCGGTGCCGAGTTTGGCGAATCGCAAAAGGATTTGCTTCGAGCGTGTGCCCGCGAGGACATCGACATCGATGTTCCCTTCGAGCAATTGCCCAAGGCTGATCAGAAATTTGTTATCGAGGGCGAAAAGCGATCAGGCGATTACACCGAAGAAGATTACGAAGACGAGCGGTGGTACGGTGTCCGCGGCTTCTTTCGCTGGATGGAGAGCAAGACGTACAAAATGCATATGCGCGTCCTGCTCAGTCGCTATCGCGCCTACGTTACTTGCCCCAGCTGTAAAGGCGGACGTTACCAGCCCGACGCTCTCAATTATAAACTTTCCGCAATCCGTAACTTATCCGCCGTAGCCTCGGCGAAGGTGGATCCGCAATCTGCAATTCTTCTCACGGTTCCTGAATTCCAGGCGCTTTCGATTTCCGATGCGCGCGATTTGCTCCGCAACATTCACATCCCTGCTGGCGATAAAACCGCTCAGATGTTGCGTGATGAAATCTGCGCGCGCCTGAACTACCTCTGCGAGGTCGGCGTCGGCTATCTCACGCTCGATCGGTCAACGCGCACGTTGAGCGGCGGTGAAGTTCAGCGCGTGAACCTGACTACATGCCTAGGCGCATCCCTCGTGAACACACTTTTTGTCATGGACGAGCCGAGCATCGGGTTGCACCCGCGTGACGTCGGGCAACTGGTGCGGGTGATGCACAATTTGCGCGACAAAGGCAACACGCTGCTGGTGGTCGAGCACGAGGAACAAGTCATTCGCGCCGCCGATAATTTGATCGATATCGGCCCAGGCCGCGGCGAACACGGCGGTGGGTTGGTGTGGAATGGACCATTACAGGATTTTCTGGGGAGCGCGGGCGAGAGCGCCCGCGCTCCCCACTCGCTGACGCGCGATTATCTGAGCGGTCGCAAATCAATTCCTGTTCCGAAATCCCGCCGTAACTGGACTTCATCGATCAAGATCGTCGGCGCGTGCCAGCACAATCTGAAAAACATTGATGTTGATCTGCCGCTCGGCGTGTTCGCGTGCGTAACCGGCGTTTCTGGTTCCGGCAAATCCACTCTGATTCACGATGTGCTTTATCGAAATTTGTTGGGTGCAAAGGCTCACTCTGTTGATCAGGACCCCGGCGCGTGCAAATCGATCATCGGCGCGCAGCGGATTAGCGGGGTTGTGATGGTGGATCAGGCGCCGCTGGCACGTACCCCCCGTTCAACTCCGATTCTTTATCTCGGTTTGTTTGATCGGGTCCGCGAACTGTTCGCCGCGCAACCGGAAGCGATGGCACAGGGGCTGAGCGCGGGCGCGTTTTCTTTCAACTCCGGCAGCGGACGGTGCGAGCGTTGCTCGGGCACCGGTTACGAGAAGATTGAGATGCAATTTTTGAGCGATCTTTTCGTGCGCTGCGCTGAGTGCGAAGGCAAGCGCTTTCAGCCCCATGTTCTGAAAGTTCAACTGCGCGGAAAATCAATTCACGATGTGCTCAAGCTGACCGTAAGCGAAGCGATCGAATTTTTCGCGCGAATTGGCGAGGACAAGAGCTTGTCCGATCCGCTACGTGTGCTTGAGGAGGTTGGGCTGGGTTATCTGCAACTAGGCCAACCGCTCAATACTTTATCTGGTGGTGAATCGCAGCGGTTGAAGCTGATCAGGCATCTGGCCGAAACAGAAAGCGTCCAACGCTCAACACCCAACGCCCAACGCCTAAATGGGGAAACAATTGGCAATTTGTTCATTTTTGACGAGCCGACCACCGGACTGCATTTCGATGATGTGGCGATGCTGCTGCGGTTATTTCAGCGGCTGGTCGATCGTGGACATTCGGTCGTGGTGATCGAGCACAACATGGAAGTGATCAAGTGCGCTGACTGGATCATCGATCTCGGCCCAGAAGCGGGAGAAGAAGGCGGCGAGGTTATTGCGACTGGAACGCCGGAGCAAATTGCGGAGATGGGCCAATCGCATACGGGAAAATTCTTGCGAAGGGTCCTTTCGAAATCGATCAAAGCGCTGTCTGTCATCCCGAGGCGCGGAGACGGCGAGGGACCTCCCAAAATCCCGCGCGAGTTGGAGAGATCCTTCGCGTACACTCAGGATGACCATGTTGAGTTGGCGCGAGCTGCAGAAACCGCCCCACGATTTCGGTCGCCAGGTCGCAATGGCGCCATACACGTTCACGGTGCACGAGAGCACAATCTCAAAAACATCGACGTCAAAATCCCGCGGGAGCAGCTGGTTGTGATCACCGGCTTGAGCGGCTCGGGTAAATCCACCCTCGCATTCGACATCTTGTTTGCCGAAGGCCAACGCCGCTTTCTCGACAGCATGTCGCCGTATGCGCGACAATTTGTCGAGCAACTCGAAAAGCCTGACGTCGATCTGGTCAGCGGATTGCCACCGAGTGTAGCCATCGAGCAGCGGATTACGCGCGGCGGCGGCAAATCGACCGTTGCGACGGTCACCGAAGTTTATCATTTCCTTCGGCTCTTATTCGCAAAAACTGGAACGCAATTTTGCCCTGACTGTGATTTGCCGGTCACAAGACAAAGCGTGGCGGCGATCGTAAAACAAATCGAAGAAGCCGCGAAGCGCGCACCGCTGAAGGTTCTCGCGCCACTCGTAAAAGCACGCAAAGGCTTTCACATAGACGTCGCGCGCTGGGCGGAACGCCAGGGCTTCGACACCCTCTACGTCGATGGTCGACTCATTCCGGTCGCGAATTTTCGAAAACTCGAGCGTTTCAAAGAACACAGCATCGACGTCGTCGTGGGGATGATCGATCGGAAGCGAACCACGAACGCGCGCGACGTTGCCGGACGCGCACTCGAGATCGGGCGCGGCACTGCGCGTCTGCTCGACTCCAAAAATCGGCTGACCGTAATGAGTACTGAGATGAGCTGCTCACGGTGCGGCCGCGCGTTTGAAGAGCTCGATCCGCGTTTGTTTTCATTTAATTCGCCGCATGGCGCATGCGAAGACTGTGGAGGGTTCGGTGAAATCTGGGATCAGGATCTCCAAACAGGCGCGAGCGTTGACGGCGAATCTGTGCTCGAGAACGAACTGTCCGCAGAACGCGAATCGGAGTGGATCGATGAAGGCGAGCTACGCGAATGTCCTGGTTGTCACGCTTCACGTCTAAACGCCGTGGCCCGTCACGTGCGTGTGCAAGGTTACAGCATCGATCAATTCACCAGCCTTTCGGCGAGCGAAGCAGCGCGCAGCATTGAGAAGTTAAAATTCAAAGGCACACACCAAACGATTGCGGCCGGCCTAATTCCTGAGATTCAGCAGCGACTGCGGTTCATGGAGAAGGTCGGACTTGGTTATCTAGCGCTCGGACGCTCAGCGAAGACATTGAGCGGCGGCGAGTCGCAACGAATCCGATTGGCCGCGCAACTTGGCTCGAATTTGCGCGGGGTTCTTTACGTGCTCGACGAACCGACCATCGGTTTGCATCCGCGGGATAATTTGCGCTTGCTGGAAACACTCACTGCCCTGCGGAGCAAGGGCAATTCGCTCGTCGTGGTCGAGCATGACGAAGAAACAGTGCGGCGTGCCGATTACATTGTCGACCTTGGGCCGCGTGCGGGAATTCACGGCGGCGAAGTGGTGGCGGCTGGCACGCTGCGCGAAATCGAGAAGAATTCAGATTCGGAGACCGCCCGCTGCCTCAAAACGCCGCTTTGCCATCCGATCCGCGGATCGCGCCGGTCGTTGCGTGGTGTCGAAAACTGGATCGAAGTTCGAGGCGCGCGCGCGAACAACTTGAAAAATATCGATGTTCGTTTCCCCGTCGGGAGGCTCTCGGTAATAACGGGAATTTCCGGCAGCGGCAAATCAACATTGATGCACGACGTGCTATTACCCCAAGTACGCGAGCATCTGGGGAGCGCGGGCGCCTCGCCTGCTGTGTCACGCGCCTCGCGGGACACCCACCCCGAGCTTTTCGGCGAGGGCGCCGGAAAGAGCGAGCGGGGCGCTCGCGCTCCCCAGAACGTTCGCGTTATCGAGGCCGTCTACGAAGTCGATCAATCGCCGATCGGTAAAACGTCGCGCTCCACGCCGGGCACTTATGTAAAGATGTTCGACGAGATCCGGAATCTTTACGCGCAACTGCCGGTCTCACGTGTGCGCGGCTATTCTGCAAGCCGATTCTCGTTCAACGCCGAAGGCGGCCGTTGCGAGACGTGCAAAGGTCAGGGATTGATCAAACTGGAAATGAATTTTCTCCCGAGCAGTTATGTGCCTTGCGAAGACTGCCGTGGCCGACGTTACAACCCGCAGACGCTGGAGGTTTGCTACAACGAAAAATCCATCGGCGACGTAATGGAGATGACTATCGAAGAAGCGGCGAAATTCTTTTCTGCGCATCCGAAAATTGCGCGGCCGCTTTCACTACTGGTCGACACTGGGCTCGGGTATCTCAAGCTCGGGCAGCCGAGCCCGACCTTGAGCGGCGGCGAAGCGCAACGGCTCAAACTGGTCACGCAACTGAAGCGCGGGGTCAGCCGCGCGGCAGACGAGCGAATCCGGAGAATGCGCAAACCGGCATCAACATTGTATTTACTCGAGGAACCGACCATCGGCCTCCACATGGCCGACATTGAATTGCTCCTCAACGTGCTGCACCGGCTCGTGGACGAAGGAAACACCGTGATCGTCATCGAACACAATCTGAGTGTGATCGCAGAAGCCGATTACATCGTCGATCTTGGACCGGAAGCAGGTGCGGACGGAGGTGAAGTGGTCGCGTTTGGAACCCCGGAACAGGTCGCGAAGAATCGCGTCAGCCGCACCGCACCTTTTTTGCGAAAGGTTTTAAGCGCGTCGCGTGTTCTGTAGCCGTCGCCCTGCTTGCCACGCCGAAACCTCGGCGAAGGCGGGTGGACGACGCGCGCTCTTCGCCCAGCGAAGCGGCTACAGTTTGATTGCGCAAATTCAGAACGTCGCGGACAATCGCAGCGCAAGTGCTGGCTTACTATCTTCACAATCTCGATCCGATCATTTTTAGGATCTATGACAATGTCGGCCCGCGTTGGTATGGCCTTGCCTATGTGCTCGCGTTTGTCTCGAGCTATCTGCTTTTCCTTTGGCTGGCCAAACGCGGGTACGCCGACCTTTCCCCACAAAGAGTCGGCGACTTTATCACGGGCTGCGCGCTGTTCGGCGTAATCATTGGCGGACGGCTCGGCTACGTTTTCTTCTACAAACCGGAAATGTTGCGCGAGCCGTTATCGATCTTGCGCGTCTGGGAAGGCGGCATGTCCAGCCACGGCGGAATGTTTGGCCTTTTGGCCTTCACTTTTTATTACGCGTATCGACACAAAATTTCGTGGACGAATCTCGGCGACAATTTAGTCGTCACAGCGCCGGTTGGCTTATTCTTTGGACGCTGCGCCAATTTCATCAACGGCGAACTGTATGGACGGATCACGAATGTTCCCTGGGCGATGCAATTTCCAAAGGAACTGCTCGATCATCCTCAGGAAACGGATCGAGCGGTGTCGGCATGCTCGCGAATCGATCCGGGGCTCACGACGCCCGATGCGATCATCAATGCGGTGCACAGCCAGCCGGACGTAGCAACCGCGTTGCGTTCAATTCTTTCACCGCGCCATCCCTCGCAGCTTTACGAGGCGTTTTTCGAAGGGATCGTTCTGTTCGCGATTTTGTGGTTTGTGCGAACGCGCACTCGCCAACCAAATGGAGTTCTAACGGGACTCTTTTTTATTTGTTATGCGATCTTCCGGATCGTGATTGAAAATTTTCGCGAACCCGACGCGGAGTTGATAGGTCCCTTCACGCGTGGCCAATTTTTTTCATTCTTTTTGATCGTCATCGGAATCGGGTTCGTAGTCGCGGCAAAGAGGCGACCGACGTACCCAAAGAGAATGATCTCGTAGAGTTTGTCATGTCGAGCGAAGTCGAGACATCTCTGGATTATTAAACAGTATGAGATTTGATTCGCTCACGCCCGTTCGCTCAGCTTTCAGCCTGTCCGTCGATTTCGCGGCTTCCGGGCCGCTTCATTCTCTTTTCTGCGCTTCGGTCAAAATGACAAGTAGCGTTTCCTTGAAACGGCGCTATTACTTATTTCCGGTGACGCGGAAATGCTCTTTGCAACGCTGCTAGCGGCCGGCGGTCTCCTTTTTGCGTTCGATCACGCGACGATCGCAGGAAAACTCGTTCTCTCTCTTCTAGCCGTCGCTTCCATCTTCAGTTGGTCGATCATGATCACGAAACTGCGCGTGATCCGCTTCGCTCGAAAACAGAACGCGCGTTTTCTCGCCGTTTTTCGGCAAGATCGACAACCGCTGCGTCTCTTTGAGAAGAACGCTCGATTTCCCGGGTCACCGGTTTTCAACGTATATCGCGCGGGTTGCCAGGAAATGACATTTCATCTGCTCGGGTCGCCCGAAGTAGATGATACGTTTCGTGCCCGACTCGAGATCGCCGATAAGATTTCGCCCGCGCAAATGGGTGCGGTCAACGCCGCGATGGAACGCGCCGTAGGCGAAACAGCGCTTGCGCTCGAATCGCAGATGATTTTGCTCGCCACCGCGGTAAGCGGCTCGCCGTTTCTTGGCTTGCTCGGCACGGTATGGGGCGTGATGGACGCGTTCACCGGTGTGGCCGAGGCCGGTTCGCCGAGCCTTGTCTCGATGGCGCCGGGAGTTTCGGGCGCGCTCATCACCACTGTTACCGCGCTGTGCGTCGCGATTCCAGCGATGTTTGGTTACAACTTTCTTGTCACCAGCATTCGTGGGATCATCGTGGAAATGGACAATTTCGCCGCCGAACTCGCGTCCGAATTCGAGCATAAGTATGTCGATCACGGATCGCGTGAATCGGCCTTTCGCAGGTGAGACGCTACTCACAACGCCAGAATCTCTCCACGCTGAGCGAGATCAATGTCACGCCGCTGCTCGATCTGGCGTTTGTCCTGCTCATCATCTTCATGATCACAACACCCTTGCTCGAAAGCAGCATGAACCTGGTGATCCCATCCAGTGGGGCGAAGAATCCTCAGATCAACAGGTCGCAGGTGCAAACAGTTTCCATCGATCGCGCCGACACGATCCGGTTTAACAATCAGGTAGTCGATTTGGAAACGCTCTCCGCACAATTGGGCGAATTAAGACGGAACAATCCAGATGTCGCAATCGTAATTCGACCCGATCGCGAGCTGCCCGTGCAAAAATTGATTGGCGTAATGGACGCGGTGCAACGGGCGGGAATCACAAAGGTCGGTATTGCGACGCGAGCGGAAGCCAAGTGAGACACGCGCGTTTTTGGCGAAACGTCACTCTGATCGCGGTTGCGCATGTTGTGTTGATCGCGGGACTCATTCGCTGGAGCGTGGTGGCCAGGGCCTCATCGAATCCAGAGAGCATCGTTTGGTTAGGTGCCGCTGAAAATCTCCCGGTTGGAGCATCAGAAAACGGCGCATCGCCGTTACCAGAGGCTCCAACTCCGGACCCCGAACCGAAAGGCGTGAAAACAGACGACGAGGAACGCTCCGCCGTAACGACAGTGAAAAGCGAAATCGAACTGCCATCACCAACCCCGACAATCACACCCAAGCCAAAGCGAACGGCAACTCCGGCGCCAAAACCGAAGCCAACGGCAAAACCAATCCCGAAACCGACGCCGAAGAAAATTCTTTTGGCGAAAGCATCCCCTAAACCGCCGCCAAAAGCGAAGCCGCCTTCAGCGAAATCGAGCGAGAAATCGGAGAAAAAGGAGAAAGAAGCTCTGGCAAAAACGGAATCCCCGTCTCAGAGCGGCGGTGGGAAAACAGGTTCAACCGGGAAAAGTGGCAGCGCGGGGGGCGGAAGCAGCGAGTCGGAGTTCGGCTGGTATGGCAATATGTTGCACGATCGCTTCTATAGCGCGTGGATTCAGCCGACGACCAGCGTCCCTTCCAGTAGCAAGATTTCGACGCTAGTGAAAGTTCGCATCGAGAAAGACGGGCGCGTTTCCAAATTCGAAATCATCAAACCGTCTGAGAACCTCGTGGTGAACGAATCTGTCGCGACGATCGCCAAACGAGTGACTGAAGTTGACGCCCCGCCGGCTGGGCTCATCAAGGGCGAGCATTACGACGTGAAAATCAATTTCGAATTAAATAATGAACAGCATTGAAACCAATCACTGGTCGGCTTATGACGAACGAAAGTCCTGCCGATCGCATGGAAATTCATCACGCGTTCGGAAACCGTACGACAAAGGCCCATCTGCAAAACACGCATTCGTCGTTGACTGAGTCGCGCTGGAAGTCCTTTTCGTGCGAAAAACTACAACGGACGCACCCTATTACGCGGACAAATGGAATAAGATCGCTTTTTGACGCCAACGGTCAATATCCGTAGTAGTACGCGCCACCGTAATAACTGTAATAGGGATAGTACGGATAATAGTCGGGTCCGTGATAAATATCGTAACGGGACTCAGGAGTGCGGCTGGTCTCAACGTACGAGGTTCCGGCGCACCCGTTGAAGGAGAGGCCAACAAGACCCGCGCAAAGCAATGCGAGGATTCTTGCCACGGTTGCGCGTTGTGTCTTTGCAGTTGCTCTCATTAAAAATCTCCGCTCCACGATTTAATGCTATTGCCCAAGGCAAACAAAGCGAAATAAAACAAAATTTTGCAGCCACACTTCGGTGAGGGTCTCACTAGCCACAGCCTTCGTTCTCTCACGGCGCGTAGCCCATGGCTACAGCACGTCGGAGTCGAGTCCATTTGCCGAGCGATTTTGACTGCATCGGCGCACGTTCATGTGCGCCGATGCATCAATCAAACACGTGTCGCAAATCAATTACCAGTCGCCGTAAACCGTACGGCTGTAGTAGCGCGGTCCGTAAGCGTCATTATAGCGGACGCCGGAGCGCACGATCGTACCATCATAGGTCGGTCCATAATAATACGAAGACGGGTAGCTATAGGACGGCGTGTAATACGCGGTTGGATAATAGCCGGTATCATACGAAGTCACATAAGGCCCCTCTGCACATCCGCCCAAAAAAGTGGTAACGACGCCTGCGCAAAGGATCGACAGCAGCAATGCCCGCTTGGATTTCATTGGTGTTTTCATCAGATGCTCCCCTTTCTTAAGTTCTGAATTCCCCTTTCTCTTTCGCGAAGCCGCGGATGCGACTCCACCTGGCCTGCTGGCCTTTGTCGCCCGCAAACTTCATAGTACAATTCGCACCTCGCTGCCCTCCCGGTCGCCCCTATTACGTAGCGGCGCAGCGTCGCAGCCAGAAGCGCGCGAGCGCTGTAGCCTGCGCTGTCCTCAGCGCAGCAATCGGGCGCAAAGCAAAAGTCCGCTGAGGACAGCGGACACTACAACTGCGGGATCTGCTTTTGAAGTGCGGCGATCCCGCGACTGCGGAACCGCTTTTGAAAGCGCGGACATGTCTGCGCACTGCATACCTTGCGTTGGCTTTTGCGCTAGTGTCGGTGTTCGATACGGTCAACAGAACCAATGAAACAGAATTTCCTTTGGCTCATCGCGCTCCTGACAATTGTGCTTGCGATGTCCGCTCAGGACCCATCTCCATCGCCGGCGCGCGCAGATTTTGACGTTATCATACGGGGCGGAACGGTTTATGATGGCACGGGCAGCGAGCCGCGGCAGGCAGATGTTGCAATTCGCGGTGATCGCATCGCTGGTGTTGGCGATTTCAAGTCAGCAAAAGCGAAAACAGTTGTTGACGCCAAGGGCCTCGCCGTGGCGCCCGGGTTTATTAACATGCTTTCCTGGTCCACCGAGTCGCTGATTCAGGATGGCCGCTCGCAAAGCGAAATTCGGCAGGGCGTGACGACAGAGATCATGGGCGAAGGCGAATCGATGGGGCCGGTGAACGACCGCGTGCGCGAGCACATGCTGCGCGCACAAAGCGATATCAAGTACGACATCAAATGGAACACGCTGGCAGACTATCTGCAGTACCTCGAAAAACGCGGTATCTCATGCAACGTCGCCTCATTCATCGGCGCGACCACGATCCGCGAATACGTGGTTGGGTTCGAAGACAAGGCGCCAACTCCACAACAACTTGATGAGATGCGCGACCTGGTCCGTAAAGAGATGGAAGCAGGCGCGCTGGGAATTGGCACTTCGCTCATTTATCCGCCCGCGTTTTATGCGAAGACGGAAGAGCTGATCGAACTATGCAAGGTCGCCGCAAAATATCAGGGCAGATACATCTCGCATCTGCGCAGCGAAGGCAGCCGATTGCTCGAAGCACTCGACGAATTAATTCGGATCAGTCGGGAGGCGAACATCCCGGCAGAAGTTTACCACATCAAGGCTTCAGGCCGCGGAAACTGGGCAAAAGAGGACCAACTGCTCGCTCACATCGAGCAGGCGCAAAAGGAAGGGCTGGAAATTACCGCCGACATGTACACCTACACCGCGGCAGGAACGGGACTCGACGCGTGTTTGCCACCATGGACGGAAAACGGCGGTTATCCGGCGTTGTTCAAGCGGCTGCGCGATCCGGCGATACGCGAGAAGATTAAAGCCGAAGTCCAGAAGCCGACGGTTTCATGGGAGAACCTGTATCTGGACGCCGGTGGCCCGGAGCACATTCTGCTGGCTGCGTTCAAGTCGGAAAAGCTGAAGCCGCTTACGGGCAAAACGCTCGCGGACGTGGCGACGATGCGCGGAAAAGATCCGATCGACACGGCGATGGATTTGATCGCCGAAGACGAGTCACGCATCGGCACGATCTATTATCTAATGTCGGAGGAAAACGTGAAGAAGGAAGCCGCGAAACCGTGGATCTCATTCGGATCCGATGAAGCGTCACAAGCGCCGGAACCACCGTTCACGAAATCAAATCCGCATCCGCGCGCATACGGGAATTTCGCGCGGGTGCTCGGCAAATATATCCGCGACGAGAAAGTAATCCCGATGAAGGAAGCCATTCGCCGGCTGAGCGGATTGGCTGCTACGAATCTCGGTCTCGATCACCGCGGGTTTCTAAAGGAAGGAATGTTCGCAGACGTCGTTGTGTTTGACTCAGCGACGATTTCGGATCGCGCTACCTTCGAAAAACCGCATCAATACGCCGTGGGGGTGAAGCAGGTCTTTGTTAATGGCGTGCAAGTCATCAAAGATGGCGAGCACACCGGCGCGAAACCGGGTCGCGCCTTATGGGGTCCGGGGAAGACGAAGTAACGAGAACCCGCCGGGCCGCAACGACGCATGCGTCGAATGGGACCCACTGCGCACACGTCCCTCGAAAGAGGCACGCGCAAATGCACCGTCTATGGCGTATCTTCCGCTACAGATTAAAACGGAGCGTACGCACCAAGATTTTTAGTTTGATCGACAAACCAATGGATCCAATCAGGAACATTAAGTTGCGCTGGTTGCACGGCGCACTGCACGATATCACCTACGAACTGTCACGTTCGCAATTTTCGAGATTTGCGCACGCCTGGGAACCCGCCATCAACGCGTACCGCTGCCAGACGTGCATTCGCATCTGTGTCGATCTGGCGGGAGTTGATCGGTCCGTCATCGATCTCACGGTTGAACCGCGGCGCGTGGTGATTCGCGGCACGCGCGAGCTGCCGGAGCCCACACACGCAGAGGGACACACGGTGCAATTGCTGGCGATGGAGATTGATTACGGGCCGTTCAGACGCGAAGTGCCATTGCCGGCCGAAGTGGAAATCGATCAGGCGCACGCAGAGCAGCGGAACGGTCTGCTCTGGATTTTGCTGCCATTAAAAAAATCATGAGTGAGAACGAAATCAGCGCGTTACGCGAAGGCGGCGAATTCAAACCGGGAGCGCAAAGCACCATCGTGGCGCCCACCGATGAAACCCAAATGCCGCATATCCCCGAGGAATTGTCCATTTTGCCGGTGCGCGGGTTTGTCGTTTTTCCGGGCACGGTTGTTCCGCTGAACGTTCAGCGCGCGGCGTCGCTCAAGCTGCTGGATGAGACGTTGCCGCGAACGAAGGTGATCGGGTTAGTTACGCAGCGCGATGAGACGAAGGAAGACCCGGCGCCACAAGACCTCTACTCCATCGGCACAGCCGTGCGCGTGCTTAAGCTGCTGCGCCAGTCGGACGACCATGTCGTAGTCATCGCGCAAGGGCTGCGCCGTTTTTCTCTGCGCAAAATCGTCGTGACTTCGCCATTCCTGCGCGCGGAAGTCGATCTGCCGAACTCCATTTCGCCGCCAGAAAGCAAGGAATGGGAAGCGACCTTTCGTAATCTGCGGGATTCTGCTGCAAAGCTCTTCGAACTGACACCCGACGCGCCAGAGCAGGTGCGTTTGATGATCCTGAACATTGAAAACGCCGAGCAGCTCGCTGATTTTCTGGCGCCGAACTTGAACATCGACGTCGCAGAAAAACAGGCGATTCTCGAAGAGCTCGATGTCGAAAAACGTGTCCGCGCTGTGCAAAAGCATATCTCAGCGCAGCTCGAGATTGCTGAAATTCAGCAGCGACTGCAAAAAGACGTAGCGTCGCAATTTTCCGATGCACAGCGCCGCGCTTATCTGCGTTCGCAGATTAAGGCGATCCAGCGCGAACTGGGCGAGGACGAAGGCGGCAGCGAAGAACAGGCGCAACAATTGCGCAAGCGGCTCGAAGAAGCCAAGCCGCCAGAGGCCGTGATGAAACAGGCCGAGCGCGAATTGAAGCGGCTCGATTTCATCCCACCCGCCAGCCCGGAATTTTCGGTGATTGTAAGTTACATCGAGATCATCGCCGATCTTCCATGGAATGAATTAAGCAAAGACAACCTGGACCTCGATCAGGCGCAGCAAATTCTGGATCGCGATCACTACGATCTGGAAAAAGTTAAGAAACGGCTGATCGAATATCTCGCCGTGCGCAAACTCAACCCGCAAGGGCACGGCGCGATCCTGTGTTTCCTCGGGCCGCCCGGGGTGGGCAAGACGAGCCTTGGCCAATCAATTGCCGACGCGCTGGGCCGCAAATTTGTCCGGATTAGTCTCGGCGGGATGCGCGACGAAGCGGAAATCCGTGGTCATCGTCGCACGTACATCGGGTCGATGCCTGGTCGTATCATCCAGGAACTGCGACGCGCCAGCACGCGCAATCCGGTGTTCATGCTGGACGAGATCGACAAGATCGGCGCGGATTTTCGCGGCGACCCGGCCAGCGCGTTGCTCGAGGTGCTCGATCCGCGGCAAAATAATTCCTTCGTCGATCGTTACCTCGATGTGCCGTTCGATCTGTCGCAGGTAATCTTCATCGGCACCGCTAACTATATCGAGGGCATACCGGAGCCGTTGCGCGACCGGATCGAAGTAATCTCAATCCCCGGCTACACCGAGCGCGAGAAGCTCGAGATCGCCAAGCGGTACCTCGTGCCGCGGCAGCTCGAAGAAAACGGATTGAAACCCGAACAATGCGTCTGGGAAGACGACGCGCTCCGAAGTGTTATCAACGACTACACACATGAGGCCGGTGTCCGTGAGCTCGAACGACAGATCGGCGCCCTTTGTCGCGGCGTCGCAGCGCAGGTTGCGCGCGGAAAAACCGAGCATATAACGGTCACACCGGAGCTCGTGCGTGAAATGCTCGGCCCTGCGAAGTACGTTCGCGAAACAAAGCTCAAGACCAGCAAACCCGGAGTCGTTACAGGTTTGGCTTACACGCCCGCGGGCGGCGAAGTGTTGCACATCGAAGCGACGCGTTATCCTGGTAAAGGGAATATCACGCTTACCGGCCACATCGGCGAAGTGATGAAAGAATCCGTTCAGGCTGCGCTTAGTCTCCTCCGCAGCCGCGACGGCCAACTTGGAGTGAATTCAGAAGATTTTCGCAAGACGGACATTCACGTGCACGTGCCCGCCGGCGCGGTGCCGAAAGACGGTCCATCTGCGGGAATCGCCATGTTTACCGCGCTCGCCTCGCTTTTTAGCAACAAGCCGGTTCGTCCCGATGTGGCGATGACAGGTGAAATCACTTTGCGCGGACTGGTTCTGCCGATCGGAGGTCTGAAAGAAAAAAGTCTGGCGGCAATGCGCGCCGGCATTTACACGGTCATCATCCCCAAGCTCAACGAAAAAGATCTGGTGGATGTTCCAGAGGAAGTGAAACAAAAAATCAAATTCGTCCCAGTCGAAAACGTCGATGAAGTCTTGGCCGTAGCTTTGGAAAAGAACGGCGCCACTGCCTCAGAATCGAAAACAGCTTAAGCAATCAGAATCTCACAGCGCCTCGTTGCGAGCTACTTCCATTCCCAAAATTCGGAGTGTGTACTGCCCTCCGCGTCTACCTGGTATTCAAATACCACCGCGACCTTGTTCAGCCGAGCCCAACGTGGGGGCGTAGTTTGATAATAAACCGCACCACGATAGCTCGCGGTCCCGTCTTTCTTTATCGTGCCGACACCATGGCCTGTCCACGTGGCCATTTTCCCGTCCTTGAGTATCATCACCCCTTGCCCTTCGCCGTAGAGGGTCCCGTCCGGTCGGACAACGGTCCAATACGTGCCCGTCTCCTTTACGTCTGTGCCAAGTATTGATCCATTCGCCTGAAACGAAGTTTCCATTTTTGGACCTCCGCCGAGGTTCGGCAATATCCGCTGCGAAGCAATCTTGCCCGATGTTCCACCAATTTTTTCGCCTAGCATACATATCCTCCTGTTGAACTTTCTGTTGCCGAACCCATCGGATTCGATTGCGAAACTATAGCGAGAGAAACTCGACCGTCTACGAAGCTAAGTTCAGCGGCCTTCGGCGTTGGCTCGTTGCTCAATCTGTTCGAGAGTCGGATCAGTGTTGCTAATCCAATCGCGCGCTTCGTTGACTTGGGCCGGATTTACCGGAACCGCGCGCGGAATTTCTTCTCCTCTCGCGACAAGTCCGCCCTCGTACTTCACGGGCTTCGCGCGTCTGATCGGAAATTTCCAGTGATGCCCAAACCTATAGAGCGCGTAAAACATGGTCTTTGCTTCAATCACACTAACGCCGCTGCAACGCATCGCGTAGTAAAACATACGGTCGCAATCCTGCCACGGGCGCTTGTGTTGGCCGTAAGCGACATCATGCAATACTGAGGCGTTCCGGTATCTTCCTTCGAATGGTCCACCCATGATCGACCAGAGATATCGCGGGATGGATGCGCCATCGACAACCGATCCGATCGGCGCGACCCAGACATCGCCGTTCGGATCGGTGTACCGCAGTTCTGTCAAGAGCGTCATTGTCCGTCCATCCGGATTCCACTTGGTTACGGGGTCGCCGTCGAAATAACCCCATTTCGACTCGATTGATGGGGATTCCTCAGGTTCGGAAACTTCGGCCGGCTCATGATCGGAAGCGTATGCAGCCAAAGCTGCCATGAAGCTGAACAACGCCAGCAATCGAATGACTCTCCTGTTTCCCATACGAGAGCAAAACGTTTAACGTTTTGCCCCAAGTTTCAACGCTGAACTGTCGCCGGGACAGGTGGCGAGTCGGCAGCTGCCCGACGGTTTTGTTCGTTCGGCATTGCGCTAGTCGGCGTAATTGGTTCGCCTTCGGTTTGTTTTCGGTACGGCTGGAGATAAAACATCATGAACACGCCAATCACTACCAGCAACGAACCGATCCATTTCAAGAGCCATCCGGGGTCGCGCAAAATCTGCACAGTGCTTTGATTGAGGTTTTCCGGGTTCCAGGACGCTTGCGAGATTTTGTAAGTCAACCCGGTCCACGTCCGCCACCAGTTACCAGGGAAACTGAACGGGTTATTCATCCAGCACGAGCCAGTGGCAGTTTCGCCATCGGCAGTAACGACTCGCAGCGTACTTTTAAATCCGGCAGGGCTATCGCTGCCTTCGTTGCGTTTCACCTCAAAATCGAGCAGTTCTAGTCCGATCGGGAGCGAAACTGTTTTCCAGCCGTAGACAAACATTGTTGGGCTGGGCGAAGTTCGCCTCGGCGAATCTGTCCCTTGGCCGATCGGAATTGCGATCTGCCAGCCGGCTGGCGTCCATCGCTCAACTGTTTCGCCATTTTGTTGAACGCGCACCTGCACGCCATCCGGCAAATCAGCTGCGGCGGCGGATGCTGTTGACGCTTGCCCGGATTTCAATGGCGTGAAATCCATCTGCGGCTGCGCGCTGGCCATCGTCTTATCAACGGCCAGCTGCCAATCGGCCCAACCCGTTGACAGCGGTTTGTTCAAATCAATCTTGCCAGAAGATTTGCCGTTCTTTCGTGAGGCGAGCTCGTAAGTGATCGTGCCAGCATCGGCGACAAACAATGTAAGATGATTTGTTGTTTCTTCACCGGGTGCGGGCATCGCGGGCGGGCCGCCCTTCGCAGCGAGTTCTTTCCCACTTCCGTGCGGATTTGTTTCTGCCGCGGTAACGGGAACGCCTTTGCCGTGGATCGTGACGAGCACTGCGGGATTGTTCGGTTGATCGCTGAGGGAACTTGGTTTGCCGTTCTCGATTCGGAAATCGGGCCAATAATTTTCGATCCTCAGGCTGAACGGCGTGTTCACGATCGGCACGTCGCGTCGAACATTTTCTGCAACATCAAACGTCGCTTCTTTATCGCCTGTGGAAATTATCACCTGTCCCTTGTTTCCATTCTCAGGCGCGGTTAGTCGGACTTTAGCGCCGGTGCTCCCGCCTTTGCGGACGTGACCAATCTGTTCGTCCGGCGCCTTGCTAAACGCGAAAATCGACTCCTCCAATTCTGTCATCCCGAGCGAAGTCGAGGGATCTCTCGATTCCGCCGCGTTTTGCTCCATGGGACCACTCGGCGCGATGCCGCGTTTCAATTCGATATTTGCCAGACCCATCGAGAACTTTCCGTTCTCTGGATCGTCGGCGAGTAGCCAGCTTTCCAAATGCTGGTTCATCATCGCTGTGGCTATGGTGAAGTGCACTGCTGGCCCGCCGCCCCCGCTCACTGGCTTTGGATTCAGCTTGCCTTCAATCGCCGGTGCGTAATCGACAATTTGCAAACGCGCCCCGCTGGCCAACAGCCCGAGGTCGCGTGGATGCTGCGGCGTCGGCGGATGATGCAAGAATTCCGCGGGGTAGCCTTTTACGATTCCGTCAACGTCGTGGACGCGCAGCTGGTGCTCGTTAACAAGGAGCCGATTTGTAGGCGGGTCGCCTTTGAAAAGCGTGATCGTCCCTTCGACTCCCCAAATCCTGCCGATCAGCGAGCCGATTAACAGCGTGATGATGCCGAGATGTGTAATGAGAAATGCAACATGATGTTTTCGCCAAGGCCAGCGAGAGAGCGCCGAACAGGCAAGGTTCGCTCCGAGCAAAACCAGCCAGAGATTGAACCACGGAGCGCCGTAGATGTAGGCGCGGGCGATCTTCGCGTCGAAACTAGATTCATAAATCGTGCCCGCGATCGCGGCGACGATGAGCACCGCCAGCAAAACGACAGCGAGTTTCAATGACGCAAAAAATTCGAAGAGAGGATTGCGTTGCCACCCTGGCTGGTCAGTGGAACGGGAATTTGCCATTTGTGGATTGACACTTTCAGCGAGGGACCGCGAGGCTTCAACGATGGAGTTGGTTCGGTGGTAGCTGAATCGTTAGCGACGTTCCCGGGCGATGGCGCACAAATCGCCTACCGTCGTGTTGGGAAGGGCCGGCCGCTTCTGGTCCTGAACGGATTCGCTGCGACAAGTGCCGACTGGGATCCTTCGTTCATCCATGGGCTCGCGTCTTTCAACGAGTTGATCCTGATCGATCACCGGGGAATGGGTAATTCTACTGATGACGGGAAGCCATTCGACATCGCCCAGCTCGCTGATGATGCCGCGCATGTGATCGAGACACTCGCTTTTGGGCGTACAAGCGTAATCGGATGGTCGATGGGCGGATTCATCGCTCAGACGCTGGCCTTGCAGCATCCGGATTGCGTTAACAAACTCATCTTATTATCGACGGATCCGGGAGGCACTGACGCAGTTCTCGCGCCGGCCGCTGTGTGGTCCCAACTCGTGGATACGTCCGGCACGGCTCACGAGCAAGCGCGGCGGTTGGTGTTCTTGCTTTTTCCGAGTGATGTCGCCGAATCCTTCTATCGCCAATTCGGAGACATCGTGGCGGCTGCGCGCGCCCGGTTATCTCCTGACTTGGTCAACCGCCAAGCTGCGGCGATGGATGCTTGGCACCGAAATGGTGTCGGGAGTCGGCTGCGAGAGATAAGCGCGCCGGTGCTGATCGCCACCGGCACTGACGACGTCGTGATCCCTCCTTCTAATGCGTTAAAACTGGTCAACGCAATTCCCGGCGCATGGCTGGCCCAATTCCGAGGAGGCGGGCACGCTTTCACTGCGCAGTATCCAAGTTCCCTAGCCGATCTCATCAATGGCTTTGTGGGAGTTGGATGACCTACTAAAAGTGAGCGAAGCAAATCTGCTTACGTTTCCTCTTTAAATGTCCTCATTGTGTCCCGAATTTCGTCCCAATGGCCAAGCATGTTGTTCAGATTCGAATAAACGACTCCCTGTTTAGTCTCGTCTTCTTCCGTAGAAAATTCTTTCAACCCTATAAGAACAATGGGGAATTTATCATCCTGGGTTAATTCTAAGCCGTACGCCTTTCCTTTTTCGTAGCATACTCTGTGCTGTCGCCGACGTACACAGCGGTGATAATGTTAACTGTTCTGATCATCTTTTTTGATCCGGTCGCGCTCTTTACCAAAGCGCCTTCAAAAATTCAACGAGACTGCAGTCAGCGCGTCCACGCTTTCCAGCGCTTGCGGATCGGCTTTGCATAACTGTTCACATCGATTTTTTTCAGCCGTTTGACGCCATCCTTCACCGCTTCAGCCGAGCTTTCATATTTTTCCCTGGCAGATTTGAACAACGGCCAGAGAAACGGCAGCGAAAGAACGCTCCAGTTCAGATCTCCCAACGGCGATTTCACTTCAATTTCTGCTTTTCGCTCGCTGGGAGAGGCGTACCGGATCGCAAGGCCAATCGCGATTCCGATCCCCAGCGCACTGAGGATTGCGGGCACGGGATTTTCGCGCACGAAATATTCGGTGCGCTCCCGCGCGCGGCCAGCCTTTTCCTTGGTCTGATCCCACGTCTGGCTCATCGCCGTGGAAAGCTTGCTTGTTGCTTGACGAAACTGCTCACGCCCAGTTGAGCCAATTTCTTCTTCGCGCGGCTGAAGCTGCGCCGGAAGCGGTTCGTCCCTCGTAAGATCGTTTTCGTTCGGATTTATCATACAAAATAAAATCGAATGCCGCGGCCTGATTGCGTCTCTTTGATTCTGTAGCCGTTTTGCTGTGCGAAACGCGGGTAGCACTCCGAAGGCGCCTGCGAAACGCGCCGCTGGCGTTCCATGCATGCGCGGGGCGCGCTTCCCGCAGGGAAACGGCTACAGCAATTGGCGATACGTCTCGTAAATATCTTCGCTCCAGAGAACGAAGATCGCGTTGTCAATTTTGTCGTTGTTTGTGAGGAATTCTCGCGTTGTTTTTACGGCAATCTGCGCGGCTTCTTGGACAGGGTAGCCGTACGCGCCGCAACTGATCGCCGGAAACGCTATCGTCCTGATTCCGTTTTCCTCCGCGACCTGCAACGAGTTGCGATAACAATTTGCCAGCGTTTGAGGTTCTCCATGTTTTCCGCCGCGCCAGACCGGCCCCACCGTGTGGATCACAAAGCGGCTAGGCAAATGATATCCACGAGTGATTTTCGCTTCGCCAGGTGAACAGCCGCCCAGTGTGCGACATTCGGCGAGCAATTCAGGGCCGGCAGCGCGGTGAATTGCTCCATCGACTCCTCCTCCGCCGAGGAGCGTCGTGTTCGCCGCGTTCACAATTGCGTCAACCTCGAGCTTGGTGATATCGCCGCGCAGGATTTCAATTTGGTGCCCCATACTAACTTCTGCCGGCTTCGTGTTGCATGTGCAGCGCAAATCTGGAGTGGTGGAGTATTGTCGGAAAAGAAAATCAATACTCCATTACTCCAGCACTCCATTTCTCCCGCGGCTCACGGCGCCAGCCGCTCGATCAGCCAATTGCCGCTCGCTTGTCGCGTATAACGAAATCGGTCGTGCAAACGGTTGCCACGGCCCTGCCAGAATTCCATCCTTTCCGGTTTGAGCCGATATCCGCCCCAGTGCGGCGGCAACGGAACCGGCTTGTCAACGAAGCGTTCGCTCACCTCCGCCATTCGCGCATCGAGCATGCGACGACCGTCAAGCACCTCGCTCTGACGCGACGCCCATGCGCTTAACTGGCTACCGACTGGGCGCGAGTGAAAATAACTCTGCGATTCTTCGCGCGAGGTTTTCTTCACCATTCCGCTGACGCGAATTTGCCGATCCAGTTCGATCCAGTAAAACGCCAGCGCGGCGTAAGGATTGGCCTCCAGTTGTTTCCCTTTCTCGCTCTCGTAATTGGTGAAAAAAACAAACCCGTCCTGATCGAAGGTTTTCAACAGAACGATGCGCACCGATGGTCTGCCGTCCCGGCTGGCAGTGGCCAGGCTCATTGCGTTGACGTCACGAATGCCCGCCTCGATTGCGGCGGTAAACCAGCTCGCAAATTGCTTGATCGGATCGGGATTAAGATCGCTCCGGCGCAGACCTTTCCCGGCGTGCTCGTAACGTGAAGCGGCAGGGTCGCGTGGAATCTCCATCACTATAAGAAAAGTTGGCAGAACATTGCTGCAAGGAAATTATCGAACGAGCATGGGTAGGGCGCGACCGCCGAACCCTCCTCACGACTCGGGCCCGAGCTTGCTGAACGGCTCACAGAGCCGTGGCTACAGGAGCCGGCGCAGAATTCTGACGCAGCTTCTCGATTACTTTCGGAAGAACTTCAATTGCGCGATCGGTTTCAGCTTCAGTGTTGAATCGGCCGAACGAAAAACGCAGACTGCGTCGGGCGCCATCGCCCTTCGGGTTCATCGCGCGCAACACGTGCGACGCCTCCTGCGAACCGGTTCGACAAGCGGATCCGGCCGAGCAACAAATGCCATGTCGATCCAGTAAGAGAAGCGCCGCGGACGATTCGATTGTTTCAAATGACAAACTTGACGTGTTTGGGATCCTCAGCGCATTCGCGCCGTTCACCGATGCGCCGCTTACGGTTTCGAGAATGGCGTTTTCAAATCGATCTCGCATCGAGCCAAGGCTGCACTTCCCCGGTGCTGGATATTTCGCGGCGAGTTCAGCCGCTTTTCCAAGGCCAACAATCGACGCGACATTTTCCGTTCCACCGCGGCGCGCGTTTTCCTGGCCACCGCCGGCAATCAACGGACTAAACCGTGCTCGCCGGTTAACGTAAAACGCGCCGACGCCTTTTGGGCCGTGAAATTTGTGCGCCGAAAGGGAGAGGAAACTAATCGCCGTATCGCGCAAGCGAACCGGGATTTTTCCGACCGCCTGCACAGCATCTGTGTGAAAAAGCACGCCTTTCCGACAACAAATTTCAGCGATTTTCTCGACCGGGAACAGCACACCGGTCTCGTTGTTCGCCCACATCATCGACACGAGCGCGGTCTCCGGCCGAATCGCAGCCTCCAATTCGGCAAGATCGATATTCCCATCTCGGTCCACGCCTGGAAATGTTACGTGGCAGCCGCGTTTCTCGAGGTCCTGGCAAGGGCGCAAAACAGCGCTGTGCTCCACGGCGCTTGTGACGATGTGTTTACCGCGCGGTTCAAACTGCAGAGCCGAATGGACTACCGTATTATTTGATTCCGTGCCGCCGCTTGTGAAAACGATCTCCGACGGTTCGCATCCGAGCAACTCTGCCAGCCGGTCGCGTGCCAGATCGACAGCTTTTCGCGCCTTCGCGGCAAACCCGTAGCCGCTTGATGGGTTTCCATAATACTTCGTCAAAAACGGCAGCATTTCCTCGATTACGTGAGGATCTATTGCCGTAGTCGCATTGTTATCGAGGTAAATGATCTGGGTGTCTATCACGAGCTGCATTGTAGAGCTGGTAGAAATCGCTGCAATGTCGTCAGTCCATCATGGACGGCGGCAAGAACTCGAAATAGCCGACCTTAAGTTGGCCGTCTTCTTCGACGAGAACGACCTTCAAATTGAAGTAGGGATCAAAATCTTGATCCTTCTTCAGCTCTTCAACGCTGGTGCCCTGGGCCTGGGCCGTCTTTTCAAGTTCCTGCGCTGATAGTTCTGTGTGGATTTGACCGCGCAAACTCGCGCGCCGGATGGCAGCGGGAATCCAGTCGGGCATCGCGCCGATGGCAAACATGGACTCCACTGCGCCGAATTGTTCCGCAGTGATGTTGACGAACGGATACGATTCGTTTTGCTGAAAATCCGCGTCTTGCTGAGCTGGCGTAAACTGGTTGAGCGACATCCGCGACCTCGCGTGACTGGAGAGCAGCGCGTCCGCGTATTTTCGGTTGGCGACAGCAACGAAGAACGGTTTCGCTGCAAGAAGATATTTGCGTTCATCGGGTTTCGCGTGCTTATCCAGAAAATCGTCCTCGCTTTTTTGAGCGGTTTGCGTTTCGCCATTCTGACCTTTCTTGCCGCAACTGGTTAATAAAACCGGCAGCAGAATCGCCGCGATGAGAATTGTGACAGTACGAGCAACTGACACTGACAGAGCTTCCATCTGTTTCTTGCGACACTCACGGCAAATAATTTCTTTGGTTGTCACGCGCTCGTTTTATTCGTGCCCGTGCTCGGTTTCCAGCAAGAATAAGAACAAGAAGGAGCTCATTGGAAACTTGTGCTCCTAACATTATTCTCTCGCGCATGACTTCCATTTGGGAGCTGGCAAATCCCCAGCTGCGCGATATTGCAGTTTACGAACCGGGAAAACCGATCGAGGAAACAGCGCGCGCACTAGGCGTCGACCCGGGGACAATCATCAAGCTGGCGTCAAACGAAAATCCGCTGGGTCCTTCTCCCAAGGCGGTACAGGCGATGCAGGCTGCATTAGAAAACGCGCACCTGTATCCCGATGGCTGCGGTTATTATCTGTGCAAAGCAATCGCCGCCAAGCTGGGTCTTGCTCCGGAAAACATTATTCTGGGTAATGGCTCAAATGAGATAATCGAATTCCTTGGGCACGCGTTGCTCGACGGCGAACGGCAGGACGAGGTGATCGCCTCTGAGTACGCATTTGTCGTTTACAAATTGATCGCCACGTCATTTGGCGCCCGCATGATTGAGGTGCCGAATCCCGGTTATCAGCAGGACTTGGAGGCGATGCTCGAGGCGATCACGTCGAAAACGCGCCTGATCTTTATTCCCAACCCAAATAATCCCACCGGCACGTTGGTTTCGCAGCGCGCGATCGACAACTTTATATCGCGCGTACCGGAAAAGGTAATCGTCGTTTTCGATGAAGCCTATTTTGAATTCCTCAACGATCCGCCCGACACCCTTCGATTCGTTCGCGAAAGACGAAATGTCATCGTGCTGCGAACATTTTCGAAAATTCACGGGTTAGCCGGTCTGCGCATCGGCTATGCCGTTGCCCAACTAGACGTGATCGACGTGCTTCACCGGACCAGGCAACCGTTTAACGTGAACAGCATCGCGCAAGCCGGCGCCCTTGCAGCGCTCGAGGATGATGCGCATCTGCGCGAGACGAAGCGCGTCGTTGAGCAAGGTCGCGCTTATTTAGAGGAACAACTTACCGAAATGCAGATTCCCTTCGTTCCAGCCGTCGCGAACTTCATCATGGTGAATGTTGGCGATGGTTGTGGGGTGTTCGACCAACTGTTGCGACGCAAAATCATCGTGCGACCGCTCAAAGGCTATCGGTTGCCAGAGTGGATCCGCATTTCGGTAGGCACAATGGAGGAGAATAAGAAATTGATCGCAGCGCTTGGGGAAGTGATACACGCGCAGTAGCACGCCGAAAAATCTCAATTGAAAAGCGGCGAAGCACCGCCGCACTCCACAACGTGGCCGTCATTGCGAATGCTTCTACGCGCTTGCGTTTTGGAGTGCGGCAGTGTTCTGCCGCTTTTGAAAAAGTCGCTTCCGTTTTGCAAGAACTCAGGCGGGCCCGTCATCTGCCGAATTTGGCAAGCGGAGCAGGTGCCCTACAATTTGCTGCTGGAGTCATGACCGTTTCTGACACAATAGCTGCAATCTCGACACCACCGGGTGAAGGTGCCGTCGCCCTGGTCCGCATTTCCGGTGCGAATGCGATTGAAATCGCAGACAGGATTTTTCGGGGCAAAGAGGAGCCGTCGCGATTTGCGTCACACGTTCAACATCTGGGCGAAATTTTCAGCGCAGAGAATCAATTGATCGATCAAGTCGTGCTTTCAATTCATCGCTCACCCGCCAGTTACACCGGCGAAGACTTGGTCGAAATCGGTTGTCACGGTGGCACGCTCGTTTCGGCGAAAGTTCTGGAAGGCTGTCTGCGCGCAGGGGCGAGGGCAGCGCGGCCCGGCGAATTCACTGAGCGCGCGTTTCTTAACGGAAAAATGGACCTCACCCAAGCCGAGGCCGTGATCGATTTGATTCGCGCCCGGACCGATCTGGCGCTCCGTTCGGCTACTGAACAACTGGAAGGCAGGCTCGGGGATCACATCAGGAAAATACGCGATGAATTGATCGCGCTGCTGGCGCACATCAATGCATCAATCGATTTTCCGGAGGAAGACATAACTCCGGATGAAGGCGAAACACTGTGCGCCCGGCTCGACTTCGTACGCAGCGAGATTGGCGAGTTGCTCGCAACTGCCGACCAGGGTCGCGTTCTGCGCGAAGGCGTGCGCGCAGTAATTTACGGAGCAACTAATGCAGGTAAATCGAGTCTGCTCAATCGACTGCTTGGCTACGATCGCGTGATCGTCAGCGATACGCACGGCACGACGCGCGATACCATCGAAGAGACGCTTATCCTTGAGGGTGTGCCAATCCGGTTGCTCGATACTGCCGGCCTGCGCGCTTCAGAAAGTGAAGTGGAGAGCAAAGGATTAGCGCGCACCGAAAAATCGTTGCAATTGGCAGACCTGCGCCTTCACATCGCAGACCGCAACGCGCCGAAGCCGGCGCATTTTAACGGTCGGGCCAGCGAGTCAACTGAGATTGTTGTTTTGAATAAAAGCGATTTGCCCGAGGACAGCGATTGGAAAAATTTCGCGGCGCTGCGGATTTCCTGCGTAACCGGAGAAGGCCTGGCGGAACTGCAAAAGGAAATTCTGACGCGCATCAGGCAGCAAAATCTGAGACCCGAGAGCACAATCGCGATCAATACTCGTCATTGCGATTGCCTGCGACGGGCCGTTGAATCGTGCGACTTGGCGCGCGCAGCGCTGGGCCAGGGATTATCGGCCGAGTACGTTGCGGTTGATCTGGATAAC
>Ga0222623_10000025_pt1 | contig 34018 bp, 34 predicted proteins | sample PLMtaG_FD_177336 | JGI IMG/M metagenome (GOLD analysis project Ga0222623, IMG submission 177336) | Groundwater sediment microbial communities from an aquifer in East River, Colorado, USA - PLM2_30_coex | ecosystem: Environmental > Terrestrial > Soil > Riparian zone | place: USA: East River...
GGGGCCTGCGCTCGATCATCGAGACCGCGCTGCTCGACGTGATGTTCGAGCTGCCGTCGCGCCGCGACGTCTCCAAGTGCGTGATCACGAAGGAGACGATCGAGAAGCATCTGAAGCCGACGCTCGTTACGAGCGCGGAAGGTGTCGTCGACGACGACGCCGACCAGATCGAAGAATCGGCCTAGCCTTCTGCCGGAGGTACACGCGGTGGGCGTCGATGGCGGGCGAACCGTCCTAGTTTCGAAGGCCCGGCTCCGGTAGGCGCACGCTCACACAGGTCGGGTTCGGCAGCGAGTACTGACCGACCATCGAGCGGGACGGCGACAAACGAGGGGGCCGGGTGGACTCAGTCCCGGGTTGAATTTCCCGCTCATAGGCATATGGTTGTGCTGGCGGGTGCGGCGAGGGTCCCAGTCGTGGGAGCAGGCGAACAAAGGGCGAGCATGGCGAGGATCAAATGCTTTCTCCTCGTGGGCGTTTTTGCCGCGGGACTGTGTCTCGGAACCGGTGCGGACGCGATGTCAGGCGCCCAGAAGTACAACGGCACACACGTCAGCGACGCCCGTGGAGGTAATGGGGCGCACGCACGCGTGGCCAGCAGGATCGAGCGACTCTTGCGTCTTGCGAACGATGATCGGAGCAGCATCAAGTGCCCAGGCGCCTCCACGGCGATCAATACCGACACGGCGCAGACTTGTATCTGGCGCAGCACGTTCGCAGAGCCGATTACTTGCGTCCAGGTGAGCACTTCGCCGAGGGTTACGCAGCTCTGCGAGGCCACGCAGACGAATACGACGAGCAACAACAGCGCGCAGATCACCCAGACCATCGTGGCGCACAACTCGTTCACACCGTGCGAACCAGCCGGACCGGCTGGTCGATGTCAGGGCGGGACGCAGATGGTCAAGTTGAGGCAGACCAATGCGGCCGGGGGGAATGCGGCAGACATTGCTCAGTACGTCAAGCAGGCGCTCGGTCCGGGGACGCCGGACGAGGGGAATGAAGAGGAGCTCGAGCCCAACGCGCCGTCGACGCGCAGCACCAGCACGCAGAAGCAGGAAAGCCATCAGGTGGTCCATCTTCAGCAAATCTCCACCAGCGGGAACAACAGTGCGCCGATCGTCCAGTCCCTACGGCAGCGAGAGCGGGCGGGCAACGCGGCGGGGATCAATCAGCTCCAGAACACCGACGACGCAGGACTGTGCGTGAAGCAGGAGAGCGACGGGTTGCCAGCCAGTGTCACCGTCGACGCGGACGCGAACATGTGCATCCTCCTCAACCAGTCGTCGACCAACGGCCGGCAGTCCGCCACGCTGACCGGCGACTACAGGGAATTCCAGCGAGCTCGCAGCACCGGCACGGGCCAGCAGGTGCAAGGAAACCTGACGCCGTTCCTCGGCGGCGAGGACTACGGGCTCCTCCAGGCCAGCGCCGGCGTGTCGAACGTCCGCACGACCCAGGACGAGCGGCAAGTGCAGCGGGCAGTGGAGACGGGAAGCTTGACCCAGAGCCAGAACGGCCCGCGCAAGGGGGAAGGCTCCCTGCAGTCCGGAAACGGGGGCGACGCTTGGCAGGGCTCCCAGACCTCGACGCAGCTGCAGACGAACAGAGCAACCCCGGCGCAGGTCGGTAGCAACCAATCGATTGCCGGGACGCAGAAGAATCTCCTTCTGTACTCCGCGGATACACCGGGGAACGTCAGCGCGACGCAGAGGGCAAGCCAGAATGGGACAACTGCGACGAACAGCTGCTCTGGAACGAGCTGCGAGATCCTGCTCAGCGGCAGCAACGGGGTGATCTCGCCAACGTGTCCCACAGGGTCGGTCTTCAACCCGTTCACGCAGACGTGCGACTCCAGCACCACCGTCGACTGCGCGGCTGACCCGAACGCCCTGGCAACCGCACTTGCAAGCCCGAGCCTGCAGGACGGAACGACCCTTGCGATCACGGGGACTTGCACGGGCAGCTTCGAGATTGCGCATAGCCTGACGCTCGCTGGCAGCGGCGCCGCTGCCTTGGATGGGCAAGCTGGGGGTACCGTCCTGACCGTTGATTCCGGGCGGACGGTCGACATCAGCCGCCTGACGATCAAGGGCGGCCACGGCACGGGAAATTCAGCGATCGGCGGCATCTACAACCAGGGCACGCTCAGGCTCGAGGACAGCAGCGTCAGCGGGAACAGTGCGGATTCGTCCAGTGCGACTTCGACCGCCGGTGCATACGGCGGCATCCTCAACTTGGGGACGCTGACGCTGATTCACAGCAGCCTCAGCGGGAACAGCGCACAGACGCACACAGGGCCGGGGTTTGCGTTCGGCGGCATCCTCAACGGCGGCACGCTCACGCTCGCGCAAAGCACCGTTACTGGGAACACTGCGACGGCGACCGGCACCTCCGGATCTCGTGTTGCCCGTGCGGGGATCGAGAACGGCGGGGGCGCCGCGATGACGATCACAGACAGCAGCGTGAACGGGAACAGTGGGAGCGCGCCGAGCAGCGCCAGCGGCGGCATCCTCAACGCCGCCACCCTGACACTCACCCGGAGCAGTGTGAGCGGGAACAGCGCGAGCTCCGACGGTGGCGCTGTCGGCGGGATCGGCAACGGCGCCGGCGGGTCTCTTCCGCCCGCAAAGCTCACGGTCAGGGACAGCACGGTGAGCGGAAACAGCGCCGGCTCGACGGGCGGATCCGCTGTCGGCGGGATCGGCAACGGGAATGCCACGATCTCGCTCACGAACAGCGTTGTCGTCAACAACATCCCGATCAACTGCAACTTCAGCGATCCGGCCTGCGCTCCCTGAGCCGGTCGGCAGAGAGCTAGCCCAGATCAGGCCGCCGTAGCGCGTCGTGTTCGGCGACAGATGGTAATGGACTACGGCTGGACCGCCCGCTAGTGCGGCGGGCCGCTCCGTACAAGTGCCAGCACCTCGTCGAACGCGCCACGCTTGTCGTGCAAGTTCTCGAGCCACCAAGTCGCACCGGCCTGGGCGTATGCGACGGGCTCCATGCGGTCGCGCTCGCCGAGCACTGCGACGTCGTATTGGTCCGAGCGTCCCATCGTCGCGATGCTGCGCGCGATGTCGTCAGGAGAAAGCGTCATGCCCGTCGGGTCGGCGCTGTCGGCGAGCCAGCCGTCCCAGTGAGCGGCGCGACGTAGCGACGCGGGGCGGTTTCCGCCGATCCAGATCGGCAGTTGCGACTGAACGGGTGCAGGCGCGAGCGTCACGCCGTCGACGGTGTAGTGCTCGCCCCGATGCGTGACTTCTCTCCCGGACCAAAGTTGACGCAGGAGATCGAGCCCTTCGTCGAGCATGGCCGCGCGCACCTTCGCATCGGTCGGCTCGCCGAACTTGCCGAACTCGGCCGTCGAACCACCGAGGCCGGCGCCGAACGTCACCCGGCCGCCGCTGAGGTTGTCCAGCGTCGCGACCTGATGTGCCAGCACGTGTGGGCGCCGCCGCGCGACCGGGGTGACCCCAGTGCCGAGCCGCACGCGCTCGGTCGACGCCGCGATCGCGGCCAGCACGGTCCAGGGATCTGCCGCCGGCCTTCCCCACGCGAACGCGAGGTGGTCCCAGATGAAGACTCCGTCCCAGCCACTTGTCTCCGCGGCCTGCGCGAGCCGCATCGGGACATGGGGGTCCGAGTAGCTCCCGACGTTCGCGAGGCAGATCGCGTAGCGCACACGGAGCAGACTAGAGTCCCGCGACGTGGATTTCACGACGCGACCGGAACTGCGTGGCACGTTCGGGATGGTCGCGTCGACGCACTGGCTCGCTTCGGCTGCCGGCATGGCGGTTCTGGAGCGCGGCGGAAACGCGTTCGACGCGGCGGTTGCGGCCGGTTTCACGCTGCAGGTCGTCGAGCCGCACCTGAACGGGCCGGGCGGGGAAGTGCCTGCGCTGTTCTACTCGGTCGAGCGAGGCGAACCGCTGACACTCTGCGGCCAGGGAGTCGCTCCCGCCGCAGCGACGATCGAGCGCTTCCGTGAGCTCGGCCACGACTTGGTTCCAGGGACGGGCGTCCTTGCCGCCTGCGTTCCGGGCGCCTTCGGTGGCTGGCTTCTGTTGCTGGAGGAGTTCGGTACGTGGTCGCTCGCCGACGTGCTCGCGTTCGCGGTCGACTATGCGGATCACGGCTTTCCGGTCGTCGAAGGGATGCGCCTCGCGATCGAGCGCGAGGCTGACCTGATCGCGGGCTGGCGGACGTCTGCGGATCTCTACCTGCCCGCGCCCGAGGTCGGGACGCAATTCCGCAATCCGCAGCTGGCGGCGACCTACAGGCGGATCATTGAAGAGTCGGCCGGCGGCTCTCGCGAAGCGGAGATCGAGCGCGCGCGGGAGCTCTACTACGAGAGTTTCGTCGCCGACGAGATTCACCGCTTCTGCGAAGCGGAGGGAGGTCTGCTTACGCGCGACGACCTGTCCGCATGGCGCGCGACCTTCGAACCAGTTGCCTCGTACGAATACGGCGACACGACGATCTGCAAGACGGGCCCCTGGGGCGCCGGCCCGGTTGCGCTACAACAGCTCGCGTTGCTCGAAGGCTTTGACGTAGGCCGGCTTTCCGAAGCCGAGTTCGTCCACGTCGTCATCGAGTGCGCCAAGCTCGCGTTCGCCGACCGCGACGCGCTCTACGGCGACGCCGACGTTCCACTCGAGACGCTGCTGTCTCGCGAGTACAACGACAAGAGGCGCACGCTCATCGGCCCGGAGGCGTCGTCCGCTTACGAGCCCGGCCTGGGCCGGCTTCCGGCCCTCGTCGAGGTCGAGCAGATGGCGGGAGCGGGGGAGCCGACGCGGGGCGATACGGTCCACCTCGACGTCGTCGACCGGTGGGGGAACATGATCTCCGCCACTCCGAGCGGTGGCTGGCTCTACGGCTCGCCGGTGATCCCGGGCTTCGGCTGGCCGCTCGGAACGCGGGCGCAGATGTTCTGGCTCGAGGAAGGGCTGCCGTCGTCGCTGCGTCCGGGCGCACGTCCGCGCACGACGCTGTCCCCGGGCCTCGCACTTCGCGACGGGAAACCATGGCTCGCCTGGGGCACGCCCGGTGGCGACCAGCAGGAGCAGTGGGCGTTCCATGTGTTCCTGCGACACGTCGAGCGCGGGCTCAACCTGCAAGAGGCGATCGATGCCCCCGAATTCCACACCGACCACCTGATCTCGTCGTTCTACCCGCGCGGCTTCGTCCCGAGGTCGCTCGACCTCGAGGCGAGGTTCTCACAGTCTGTGATCGACGACCTGCGGTCGCGTGGACACGACGTAACGATCCGGCCGGACTGGTCTCTCGGCCGTGTGACGGCCGTCCAGAAGGAGAACGGTCAGCTGCGAGCGGCGGCCAACCCCCGCGGCATGCAGGGCTATGCGGCCGGGCGGTAAACTTCCCTCCATAGTCGCAGCGTGATCCCACCGGCCCCCTGAGTCGCTTCGGAAGCGAGGCTAGGATCGCGCGCGGGATGGAATCTCTCTACAAGCCCGAAGGCGTCGAGGAGCGCTGGCAGCGCACCTGGGAGACCGAGGGCCATTACAACGCCGACCCGGACCCTTCGCGCAAGAGCTTCGTGATCGCACACCCCCCGCCTAACGTGACGGGCGACCTCCACATGGGTCATGCGTTGCAGCTGTCCCTCGCCGACACGATCGTCCGCACGCGTCGAATGCAGGGGTACAACACCCTCTTCCAGCCGGGCTTCGACCATGCCGGCATCTCGACGCAGAACGCAGTCGAGAAGCATCTCGCCAAGGAAGGAAAGACCCGCCAGGATCTCGGCCGCGAGGCCTTCGAGGCCCGAGTCTGGGAGTGGCTGCGGGAGTACGGCGGCAAGATCATGCTCCAGTTCCGGCGCATCGGCGCCTCGATGGACTACCGGCGCGAGCGCTTCACGATGGACGAGGCCTACGTGCGCGCAGTCATGCGCTTCTTCGTCCATCTCTACGGGAAGGGATGGATCTACCGCGCCAATCGGATCATCAACTGGTGCCCGTTCCACCAGACGGCGCTCTCCGACCTCGAGGTCGCGCATGTCGAGGTGGACGATGCTTTGAACTACGTGCGTTACCCGCTCGCGGACGGCGACGGTCACATCACGATCGCAACGGTGAGGCCGGCAACGATCCTGGCCGACGTGGCCGTGGCCGTGCACCCCGAGGACGAGCGCTACCGGCACCTGGTCGGCCGCGAGGTGATCGTCCCCGTGGTCGGACGTCGCGTGCCCGTGATCGCCGACGGGCGGGTCGAGCGCGACTTCGGCACGGGTGCCCTCAAGGTCACGCCGGGTCATGACCCGCTCGACTACGAGATCGGCCGGGACCACGGTCTGCCCGAGCTCACTGTGGTCGGACCTGACGGACGGATGAACAAGGAGGCCGGCGAGCTCGCGGGGCTGACGCAGAAGGAAGCGGACGCCCGCGTCCTCGAGTGGCTGAAGGAGCACGGCCAACTTGAGAAGCGCGAGTCCTACCGCCATACCGTGGCGGTCTGCGATCGCTGCAAGAGTCGCATCGAGCCGCGGATCTCTTTGCAGTGGTGGTGCTCGATGGATGAGTTGCGAAGGCCGGCACTCGAGGCGCTCCGGTCCGGCCGCGTCCGCTATCACCCTGAGTCGCAGCACCGTTTCGCGATCCAGTCCCTCGAGGAGGCGCCGGACTGGAACATCTCCCGCCAGATCTGGTGGGGCCATCAGCTGCCGGTGTGGGAGTGCCCGGACGGGCACATCACCGTCGCGGAGACAGAGCCCGAAGCCTGCGTCGAGTGTGGGTCGCACGAGCTCACGCGCTCCACCGACGTCCTCGACACCTGGTTCTCTTCGGCGCTTTGGCCCTTTGCGACACTCGGCTGGCCGGAGGACACGGAGGACCTGCGCACCTTCTACCCGGGCGATCTGAACACCACGGCGCGGGACATCATCCGGCTCTGGGAGAACAGAATGATCTTCAGCGGGCTCGAGATGATGGGCGACGTTCCGTTTCACGACGTCGTCATCCACTCGACCGTGCACGCGGCGGGCGGCGGCCGGATGTCGAAGAGCCTCGGTACGGGAATGAATCCGCTCGCGGCCATCGAGACCTACGGTGCGGACGCGACGCGCTACGGGCTGATGAAGATGGCGTCCTCACAGGACGTCCGCTTCTCGGAAGGCGCGATCGAGGAGGGACGAAAGCTCGCGAACAAGCTCTGGAACGTGGCTCGCCTGATTCTCCAGGCCTCCGAGGGCGCGGCACCGGCAGAACGTCCGCGCACGCTGGAGGAGCGCTGGATTCTCGCGCGCCTCGCGCAGACGCAACGCGAGGTGGAGCGACTCCTGGGTGAGTTCGACTTCTCTCACATGGTGGACGAGCTCTATCACCTCACGTTCGACGACTTCTGCGACTGGTACGCGGAAGCGGTAAAGGAGCGCCTCTACGAGGGAGACGAGGATGCGCGCGCCACTGCCGTCGCGGCGCTGGAGCGGTTGCTGAAGCTGCTGCATCCCGCGATGCCTCACGTAACCGAAGAGATCTGGTCGAATCTTCCCGCGCGCGAATCGCGGCTGATCGTGGCGCCCTGGCCCGAAGCCGGCGACGAGACGGAAGCAGGTGCGCTGACCGCGGTTCAGGAAGCGGCAGTCATGTTTCGGCGCAGCGGGGTACTGCCGAAGCTCGAGGGCGAGGAACGGCGGATCTTCGTTGCGGTCGTCAAGCCCGCCGAGGGGTCGGGCGACGGCAACGCGGCCGCGGAGATCGAGCGGCTGCAGAAAGAGATCTCACGCGCAGAGGGAATGCTCGCGAACGATCGCTTCACACAGAACGCGCCGGCCGACGTCGTCGAGGCGGAGCGCGAGAAGCTTGCGCGCTACCGGCGGGAGCTCGATGCCATCAGCAGTTGACTTTATTGAGTCGCTGAGCCCCTGGCCGCAGGACGGCTTCGGGCTCGAGCGGATCCAGACGCTCCTCGCCAGGCTCGGCGACCCCCAACTTCGCTATCCGTCCATTCACGTGGTCGGGACGAACGGCAAGTCGACCGTCACTCGCACGATCGAGGCGCTGCTCGCCGACGCCGGTGTGTCCGTCGGCTCGTACGTCTCGCCCCACGTGCGCGGGTGGAGCGAGCGGATCCGTGTGCGCGGTGAAGAGGCTGACTTCGAAGCGGCGATTGCGCGCGTGCGCGCCGAAGCCGAGCGTCTCGACGCGACGCAGTTCGAGGTGCTCACCGCCGCAGCCCTCGCAGAGTTTGCGGCAGCAGGTGTCGACGTGGCGGTTGTCGAGGCGGGTCTCGGTGGGCGGCACGATGCGACCAACGTTCTCCGTTCGCCGGTCCAGGTGGTGACGAACGTCGCGTTGGAGCACACCGAGGTGCTCGGCACGACGCGTGAGGCAATCGCCGCCGAGAAGCTCGCGGTCGTGCAGCGCGGCGCCACCGTTGTGCTCGGAGAGCCGGAGTGGGAGGCGCTTGCGCGCGAGAACGGAGCCGCACAGGTCGTCCTCGCCGGCCGCAGCAACCTCGCGCTCGGCCTGGCGGCCGCGGAGGCCTTCCTTGGGCGCCCGGTGGACGGCCACGTCGACGTCCGGCTTCCTGGGCGCCTCGAGCGGCTCGGCGAAGATCCGCTCGAGATCTGGGACGGCGCCCACAATCTCGCGGGGCTCGGCTATCTCCTACCGCGGCTGCCGACTGCCCGCTACGTCGTCGTCGCCTCGATCCTCGCGGACAAGGACGTCGATGGGATGGTCGCCGCCCTCTCCGTGCTGGGGGACCGGCTCGTGGCCACCTCCTCGAGCAACGAGCGCGCCCTGTCCGCCGCGGATCTGGCTCAGCGGGCGGCGCCCTTCTTCTCTCAGGTCGAGGCGATCGAGGACCCGGCCGAGTCCCTGCGGCATGCCCGCGCCTTCGGCGAGCCGGTCCTCGTCACGGGTTCCCTTTACCTCCTGGCCGATCTCGCCAAGGATGAGAGCGTACGATGGCGAACGTTGGCGACAGGCTGATCGTCTTTGCCTTCGCCGCCTTCGTCCTGGCGGCGATCGTCGGACTCGCGTTTCTCGCCGGCTACGTAATAGGAAGAATCCTTCTGTGATCGCAAGCACCTTCAGCGGTATCCACGACTTCATCCACTCGGGAACGTGGCAGGTCATCCGCAACCTGCTCTTCTTCTTCCTGATCGCGTTCTGGCTCGCAATCGGCTACTGGGTCTACAAGGACGCCAAGCGCCGGATCGAGGACCCGGTCCTGATCGCGACGGCGGTCGCGATCGGACTCGTCATTCCCTACATCGGCGCGCTGGTGTACATGCTCTTCCGCCCCCCCGAGTACCTCGAGGACATGCGCGAGCGGGAGCTCGAGATCAAGGCGATGGAGGAGCGGCTCTCGAGGCGCGACCTCTACTGCCCGGTGTGCCGAGCCGAAGTCTCGAACGAGTTCCTCGTCTGTCCCGTCTGCACGACGAAGCTGAAGCAGGCTTGCGTCAACTGCAAGGCGCCGCTCGAGGCGCTCTGGCAGGTGTGCCCGTACTGCGAGACACCGGTCGAGCCCTCGGCGGTCGAGTTTCCGACCTTCGAAGTTCGACCGCCCAGGCGCAGGCGACGCGCCGAGTAGACTCGTCCGCCGATGGCGGTCGAGCGCTCACTCATCCTGATCAAGCCCGACGCAGTCGAGCGGAAGCTCTCCGGCGAGATTCTTGCCCGCATCGAGCGCCGCGGCTTCGCCCTGCGCGCCGGCAAGTTGATCCACGTCGATCGAACACTGGGGGAGACCCACTACGCGGAACATCGCGAGAAGCCGTTCTTCGGCGAGCTCGTCGAGTTCATCACGTCAGGGCCAACACTTGCCCTCGTCGTCGAGGGAGAAGGCGCCATCGCGACGCTGCGTAAGACCATCGGCGCGACGAACCCGGCCGACGCGGAGCCCGGCTCGATTCGCGGCGATCTCGCCAACTCGATGCCGGACAACCTCGTGCACGGTTCCGACTCGCCCGAGTCGGCGGCGCGCGAGGTCGCGCTCTGGTTCTCGGACGATGAGCTCGTCTGACCGACCAGAGTACGTTCAGCAGAACGTCGCGAACTGGACCCGCGCGAACACGGAGTACACCGACGCCTCGGCGGCCCGCGCTTGGGCGCAGGAGGAGATCTGCTGGGGCGTGTTCGAGACGCCCGAGTCGGAGCTGAACCTCCTCGGCGACGTCAACGGTCTCGACGTCGTCGAGCTCGGCTGCGGGACAGCCTACTTCTCCGCCTGGCTTGCGCGTCGCGGCGCCCGCGTCGTCGGCGTCGACCCCACTCCGGCGCAGCTTGCGACCGCGCGACGACTGCAGCGCGAAACCGGGATCGAGTTTCCGCTGATCGAGGCGATCGGCGAGGACGTGCCGCTTCCGGATTCCTCGTTCGACCTCGTCTACTCCGAGTACGGAGCCTCGCTCTGGGCCGACCCCTACCGCTGGATCCCGGAGGCGGCGCGACTGCTCCGACCCGGCGGGCGCCTGATCTTCCTGTGCAATTCAATCGTCTGCGCGCTCTGCATGGCCATGGACGGTGTGGGCGAGCAACTCGTGCGACCCCAATTCGAGTTGCGCAAGGTCGAGTGGCCGGACACAGGCGAGGTCGAGTTCCAGCTCGGTCACGGCGACTGGATCGACCTCCTGCGCGCGAACGGGTTCGAGATCGAGCGCCTCGTCGAGCTGTACGCGCCGCCGGACGGCGAGACGCACACGTACTACAAGTACGTCACGGCAGATTGGGCGCGAAAGTGGCCCGCCGACGAGATCTGGGTCGCACGCAAGCGTGGCTGACGCGCCGCCGTCGCCACCGCTGCTCCTCGCGTCGACCTCGCCGCAACGCAAAGCGATTCTCGAGCAGCTGCACATTCCGTTCGACGTCGTCGCGCCGAAGTACGACGAGAAGACACGCACCGAAGCGGACCCGCTGACGGTCGTGCGCGAGCATGCACGCGGGAAGGCCCGATCCGTCGCGGACATCGCCGAGGACCGTCCGGTCGTCGGCGTCGACACCGCCGTCGTGCTGGAAGGCCGGATCTTCGGCAAGCCCACGCATCCCTCGGCCGCCGAGCAGATGCTCGAGGAGCTGAGCGGCAAAACCCACGTCGTCGTCTCCGGGCTCTGCCTCCTGACGCCGGGCTGGGAAGACGTGGAGCACGAAGCGACCCAGGTGGCATTCCGCGACCTGGCTCCGCGCGAGCTCGGGACCTACGTCGCGACCGGTGAGTGGGAAGGACGCGCCGGGGGTTACGCGATCCAGGGCCGCGGCGCAGCACTCGTCCAATCCATCGAAGGCGACTACCTGAACGTCGTCGGGCTCCCCGCCGCATTACTCGTTCGCCTGCTCGCCGAGCGCTTTTCCGGGGTCTACGGTTTCGGCTGAGCCCGTTGAACTAGACTCGAACGACCTCATGGGGCTCTTCGACAATCTGGGCGGCTTCGGCGGCCGCGATATGGCTGTGGACCTCGGCACGGCGAATACGCTCGTGTACGTCCGCGGTCGCGGGATCGTGCTCTCCGAGCCCTCGGTCGTCGCCATCGACCAGCGAACGGGCGAGGTGCATGCGGTGGGCGTCGAGGCGAAGCGCATGCTCGGGCGCACGCCGGGGACGATCTCCGCGATTCGCCCGCTCAAGGACGGCGTGATCGCCGACTTCGACGTCACCGAGCAGATGCTGCGCCACTTCATCCAGAAAGTGCACCAGCATCGCTTCGCGCATCCGCGCGTGGTCGTATGCGTTCCTTCCGGCGTGACGGGTGTCGAGAAGCGAGCCGTCGAAGAAGCGACGCTCAGCGCAGGCGCACGTCAGGCGTACTTGATCGAAGAGCCGATGGCGGCTGCGATTGGCGCCGGACTTCCGGTCGCCGAACCGACCGGGAATATGATCGTCGACGTCGGCGGCGGCACGACCGAAGTCGCAGTCATCTCGCTCGGCGGCATCGTCGTCTCGCAATCGCTTCGCGTCGGCGGTGACGAGATGGACGAGGCGATCATCAACCACATCAAGCGCGAGTACAAATTGCTGATCGGCCAGCAGACAGCCGAGGAGATCAAGCTCGAGATCGGCTCGGCCTACGACATGCGCGAAGAGCTGCAGGCTGAGGTCCGCGGGCGCGACATGCTCACCGGGCTCCCCAAGACGGTCGTCCTCAGCTCCGAGGAGGTCAGGCGTGCACTCGACGAGCCGGTGCAGCAGATCATCGAGGCGATCAAGTCCACGCTGGACAAGACCCCTCCGGAGCTGGCCGCCGACATCATGGACCGGGGGATCGTCCTCGCCGGGGGCGGGGCCCTGCTGACGAATTTCGACGAACGGCTTCGTCACGAGACCCAGATGCCGGTCCACCTGGCCGAGAGCCCTCTCACCTGCGTGGCAGTGGGATCCGGGCGCAGCCTCGAGGAATTCGAGGCGATCCACAGGAGCGCCAAGGCCCGTCGGAACAACCACCGCCGGTAGGTACCGCTAACCTAGAACACTCTCGTGCCTCGCAACCGCGTCAGCGCGGTCCTGGGCTCGTCCGTACCGAGACCGAGACCCCAGCCGTTTCCCTCCCGCAGCCGCTCGACGCTCAGGCGCCGGGCCATCGTCGGAGCTCTCGTGTTCCTGTCGCTCGTCCTGATCACGATCTCCTTCCGTGCAGGGCCCGGCGGCGCAGTCCACCGTGTCGAGGGGGCCGGGGCGACCGTGCTGCGCCCGTTCGAGGTGGCCGCCGAGCGGGTCGCGCGACCCTTCCGTGACGTCTACGGCTACTTCGCGGGCCTCGTGCACGTGAAGCGGGAGAACGCGCGTCTGAAGCAACAGGTGAACGAGCTGCGTCAGAACGAGCTGCAGGGCCAGTCCGCGCTCGAGCAGAACCGTGCCTTCCGCGCCCAGCTGAAGTTCGTCGACAGCCCGCGCTTCCCGGCCGACTACGCGCCGGTGAACACGCGGATCATCTCGTGGGCAAGCGAGTTCGAACAGCAGGTCGTGATCGCGGCCGGCTCCGATTCCGGCATCAAGCAGGACACGCCGATCGTCACGAACTACGGATTGGTGGGTCGCGTGACCGACGTCACCGGCAGTGCGGCGCAGGTGACGTTGCTGACCGACGAGAACAGCGCCGTTGCGGCGCTCGACCAGACGACCAGTGCCACCGGGCTCGTCCGGCACGGCCAGGGCCAGGGATCGCTGCTGCTCGATTTCGTGGGCAAGGAGGCGAACGTGCAGAAGGGTGACGTCATCGTCACCGCCGGCAAGCAGTCGAAGCAATACCCGTCTCTGTTCCCGGGAGGCATTCCGATCGGGGTGGTCACGAGTGTCGGCCAGAGCGATACGGCCCTCTATAAGCAGATCCAAGTCGACCCCTACGTCGACTTCTCGGCCCTTGACGCGGTGACGGCGTTGATCACGCACAAGCGAACTCCGAAGGCGCCCTGATGGCGGCCGACAGTGCAAAGGCGGGAGGGTTGCTGTTCCTCGTCGTCGTGATCCAGCTGTCGGTGATGGCGAACGTCGACATCCTCGGCGGTCATCCGAACCTCTTGCTCGTCACGCTCGTCTCCGTCTCGCTCCTTCGCGGCGCGGTCTTCGGCGCCGTCGCCGGATTCTGGGTCGGCCTGCTCGCCGACACCGGTGTGTTCGGCACGCTCGGATTCACAGCGCTGCTGCTGACGCTCGCGGGCTACTGGACCGGCCGCTACGGCGAGACGACGGGACGTGACCGCGCACATGCCCCTTTGCTCTCGATCGCGGTCATCACAGTCCTCTACCAGATCTCCGCGCTCGTGCTGCGCTACATGCTCGGCGAGCCGGCGCCGGCCCACCACATCCTTGCCGCGCTCGCCCCGACCGTGCTTCTCAATCTGGTCCTGACCGTTCCGGTCTACGCGCTCACGCGCCGGCTGCTGCGCCCCCGTGAATGGGTCGCACGGGAGGTGCGTCTCCTTGGCTAAGCGCAGCCTCTCGCGCCGCTTCCTGCCGCCGGACCCGCACGCGGTGGAGCCCTACCGGCTCACGCCACAGCTTGCCCTGCGGGTCGGAATCCTCGGGATGCTGGCCCTGGCAGTCTTCGCAGCGCTCTTCCTTCGGCTCTGGTCGCTGCAGGTCCTGAACGGCGAGCAGCTTCTGCGCGCGGCTCAGAACAACCAGCGCCGGGACATACGCGTGCAGGCTCCGCGTGGCCCGATCCTCGATCGCAACGGGGAAGTGCTCGTGACCAACGTCCCCGGCCGCGCCGTCCAGATCTGGTCCTCCGATCTTCCGAAACGGCGCGGCGTGCGGTTGCGCGAGATCCGTGCGCTCGCACGAGTTCTCGGGCTCCCGGCCAACCAGATCGGCGCGGCGATCAGACGACATCGCCACGATCCGCTGACGCCGATCAGGATCAAGGACAGCGCGACGCGAGCACAGGTCTTCTACCTCGAGGAGAGGGCCGAGGACTTCCACGGTGTGCAGATCGTGCCGGCCTACCTGCGCTATTACCCCCATCGGGAGCTTGCAGCCCACGTGCTCGGTTACGTCGGCGAGATCTCCAAGCAGCAGGTCGCGGCGCTGAGCAGTCAGGGCTACAGGGGCGGCGACACCATCGGCCAGACGGGGATCGAGTCGTACTACGACAGGTACCTGCGGGGAACCGCCGGCCTGTCTCAGTTACGCGTCGACTCGCTGGGCAGGCCGATCAGCCTGGTCGTGCCGAAGGTTCCGGCGCATCCCGGCAACGCGGTCCGCCTGACGCTCGACGTGAAGTTGCAGAAGGCCGCCGAGGACGCACTGCGTTACGGCATCGACCGCGCTCGCAACTCCGCGTGCTACGGGTGCTGGTTCTCGAACGGCGGCGCGATCGTTGCGCTCGATCCTCACGACGGCTCGATTCGAGCGCTGGCGTCGTTCCCGACGTACCCGCCGTCGCTCTACGTCGGTCGCGTGCGCCAGCGCGCGCTCGACGCCGCCGGTCTCACCCCGCGCACGGCGGCGGCGATGAACTACCCGGCGCTCGACCGTGGGATCAACGCGGCGTATCCGCCGGGGTCGACGTTCAAGCCCGTCACGGCCATCGCGGCGATGCAGGAGCACATCCTGCAGCCCTTTGCGCCGCTCGCCTGCACCGGGTCCTACGAAAAGAACGGCACGGTCTTCAAGAACTGGGACCCGTTCGTGAACGAGGCGATGACCCTGCCGACGGCGCTCGCGAGATCGTGCGACACCTACTTCTACCAGGTCGGCTATCGCTTCTACGGCATGCCGTCTAACCGCGGGCCGCGCCTGCAGGCGTGGGCAAGCCGGTTCGGCTTCGGCCAGAAGACGGGGATCGATCTGGGCTCGGAGCGCAGCGGCCTGCTGCCGACGCCCGACTGGCGCCTGAAGACCTACACGAAGAAGACCGACCCGGGGCACTGGCAGATCGACAGCCTCTGGAAGCCGGGCGATTCCATTCAGCTTGCGATCGGGCAGAAGGACCTGCTCGTGACGCCGATGCAGATGGCGCGTTTCTACGCCATGATCGCGAACGGCGGGAAGCTCGTCACGCCGCACATCCTGCTCGACGTCGAGCAGCCTTCCTCGAATCACAGCCCGGGCCGGGCTGTGCCCACGTCGCCACCACCCGCGCCCGAGCCCACCAACGTCGACGCGCAGGCCCTTGCGGTCGTCCGTGACGGCTTGTTCCAGGCGACGCACGCCACCCTCGGAACGTCCACCTCGATCTTCGGCAGCTTCCCGGTCTCGATCTCCGGCAAGACCGGCACCGCGGAGAAGTCGATCGATCCGGGTGACGGCATCATGCGCACCTTCAACCAGTCGTGGTGGTGCGGCTACGGCCCTTCGGACTCGCCTGACCTCGTCGTCTGTGCGCTGATCGAGAACGGCGGCCACGGGGGCGACGCCGCGGCACCGGCCGCGCTCAAGGTCTTCGAGTCATTCTTCGGCAAGCAGGCGACCCTCACCGGCCCGATTCACAGCGACTGATGGTCGACTACGTCTCCAACTCCCGTGCAGCAGCCCGCGCCCGTCGGCGCGAGGCGGCCGAGGTCGCATCCCTTGTCCGACGCCTCGACTGGATCCTCATCGTCAGCGTCGCCGCGCTGGTCGGGTACGGGCTCTGGGCGATCGCAGGGATCACACATCACGACGTCGCGGGTGACCAGGGCTACTACCTGACGCGCCAGTCCGTCTACGTCGCGATCGGGGTTCTGGGTCTGCTCGTCGCGACGTTCATCGATCCGGAGCTCTATCGGACGCGCTGGCGTGTGATCTTCGGAGGCACCTCGTTCTTGATCGCGATCGTTCTTCTTGCCGGCCCGATTCGCGGTTCCAAGCGCTGGCTCGATCTCGGCTTCTTCCGCTTCCAGCCTTCCGAGTTCGGCAAGGTTCTGTTCGTGCTCGCGCTCGCGGGCTTCCTCGCGGAGCGCTCGAGGCGCCTGAACGAAGTTCGCACGACGCTCACCGCGCTTGGCCTCGCGTCGATCCCCATCTTCCTCGTCTTCCTCCAGCCGGACTTTGGCTCGGCCCTTGTGTACTGCGCGGCCGTCGGAGCGGTGCTCTTCGTCGCCGGGACCCCTTGGACGCACATCGCGGCAGTCGCTGCCGGAGTCGCAGCGCTCGCGGTCCTCGTGCTCGGTGCGCTCCCCGCGGCCGGCGTCCCGATCCTCAAGGACTACCAGCAGAAGCGGCTCACGAGCTTCCTCAATCCCGATCAGGACCCCGGCGGGACGACGTACAACATCACGCAGTCCAAGAACGCGATCGGTGCCGGGCGGCTGCGTGGCCGGGGCGTCGACAATGCGACACAGACCACGCTGAACTTCCTGCCCGAGCACCACACCGACTTCGTCTTCGCCTCGCTCGCAGAGGAGCGAGGCTTCGTCGGCGCCTCCCTGCTCCTGATGCTCTACCTGCTCGTGGTGTGGCGGGGCTTACGCATCGTGACCCTCGCACGAGAGCCGTTCTCGGCGATCGTCGCGGGCGGGCTCGTCTTCGCGTTGCTCTTCCAGATCTTCGTGAACGTCGGCATGACGATGGGCATCGCTCCGATCACGGGCATCCCTCTCCCGTTCGTGAGCGTCGGCGGCTCGTCGATGATCGCGAACCTGATCGCGATCGGCATCCTGCTGTCGATCCACGTGCGCGCCCTCGCGCGAAGGTAAGTACGAGCTCAGGCGGCTTCGGCGGCCGGCTTCAGCTTTGCGCGGCGCGTCCTGATGGCCCGCAGTCGCTGGGAGAGGCGGGCCCAGGCCCACGGCTCGACTTCCTTGTAGCGCAGGACGGTCTGGCCTCGGGTCGCTTCCAGGTACTCGAACCAGGCGTCCGCTTCCTCGATCAACAGCAACTCGTGCGCTTCGCGTTGTCCGGTCACTCGAAGGTCCTCATTCGCGCTCATGGGCCGACTTGTGGCCCATGAGCGGTGGAAGGGGCGTAAGGGGAAATCGGGAGGTTTCCCCGCTCTTTCTCCTCGGCCCTCGCGGCGATCTCAGCGGCGCGAGGGCCGAGGCGACACCTAAAGAAGGGAGCTCGTGAGGGAAACATGGTTTCCCTCACGGGAGCGAGCCGAAGGCGTGCGACGCTCATGGGCCGAAAGCCTAGGTCCTGGACCGGACAGCAGGCCCAGCAGGGCCGGTTGGTACCCTGTAGGCAGATGTTTTCCATCGCCCACTACCTGCCGCGCACGCTCCGCGCCGCCGTTCTAGCCGGCGTTGCCGCAGCGCGCGCGCACGAAGGAGATTTTTCTTGCGCTGGTTTCGATCCAGAAAGTCCAAGGAGCAGGCGCCTAGCGAGGCTGCCGCTCCAGAAGCACCTGAACCTCTAAGCACCGAGCCCGCCGAAGAAGCGGGACAACCGAGCAGCACCAGGCCGAGACGTCGTCGCGGTAGCCGCGGCGGGCGTGGTCGCTCGAAGAAGACCGCGACGTCCCAGGCGAAGACCGAGGCAACTCAGCCGAAGTCGGAGACGGTGACGAGGGCGGCAAAGAGCGACCGAAAGCCTGCCGGTCAGCGGCGTGAGCGCGAGCGCCCGCAACAGCGTCGCCGCCGCGAGCCGCCGCGCCGGGCCCCGCTACCACAGGCGAAGCGCGAGCTGCTCGTGTCCGTCGACGTCGGCGAGCAGCGAGTTGCCGTTCTCGAGGACGATCGGGTCGCGGAGGTCTATCTCGAGCGTCCCGAACGCCGCTCGATCGCGGGCGACATCTATCTCGGGACCGTGGACAACGTCCTGCCCGGAATGGAGGCCGCGTTCATCGAGATCGGTCTCGAGAAGAACGGCTTCCTGTACGTCGACGAGATCGTCACCCCCGAGCTAGAGGGCAAGGCGAGGCACGGCAAGAAGATCCAGGATCTGATCAGCCGCGGGCAGACGATCATGGTGCAGGCCGTCAAGGACCCGATGAAGACGAAGGGTGCGCGGCTGACGACGGAGATCTCGCTGCCGGGCCGGTTCGTCGTCTACCAGCCGAACGGCGACGGGTTTGGCGTGTCACGACGCCTCGACGACGAGGAACGCGCGCGTCTCAAGGATGTGCTCAAGGCCCTCGACCTCAAAGGCGGCGGCGTGATCGTTCGCACCGCCGCGGAGGGTGCGTTGGCCGAGGACATCGAGCGCGACCTCCTCTTCCTGCAGAAGCTGTGGAAGTCGATCGACGCGCGGGCCAAGAAGTCGAAGCCGCCGACGCTGCTCTACCAGGAGGCCGAGCTGCCGCTTCGCGTCACCCGCGACCTCTTCACCGAGAACTTCGAACGCGCCCTTGTCGACGAGGACCGTGCCTACAAACGGATCGTCGGCTATCTGAAGAAGACGTCGCCGCACATGGTCGAACGCGTCGTGCGCTACAAGGACAAGCCGCCGTTGATGGAGGCCTACGGGGTCGACGCGGAGATCAAGTCGACGCTCAGCCGCCGTGTAGATCTGCCGTCGGGTGGCTACCTCATCTTCGACTATGCCGAGGCGTTCACGGTCATCGACGTCAACACGGGCCGTTTCGTCGGCTCCCGCTCGAAGTCCTCGGGCGCGCGGCTCGAGGACACCATCACGAAGAACAACCTCGAGGCGGTGAAGGAAGTCGTCCGCCAGCTGAGGCTGCGCGACATCGGCGGCATCATCGTCATCGACTTCATCGACATGGCGAACCCGAAGAACCGCGCCACGGTCGAGGGTGCTCTACGGACGGAGCTCGAACGGGATCGGACGAAGACGTACGTGGTCGAGATCTCACCGCTCGGCCTCGTCGAGATGACGCGCCAGAACGTCACCGACGGCCCACGCGAGATCATGACCAAGAAGTGCCCGACCTGCGGCGGCGACGGCATCGTGCTGTCGGAAACCTCTGCCGCGGTCGAGATCGAGCGCCGCCTGCGCGCGCTCGCCGTCGGGTCACGCAGCCAGGCCTACCGCGTCGAGGTCGCGGCGAAGGTCGCGTCCATCCTCATCGGGCCGGGCGCCTCCCGCCTGCAGGAACTGGAGAAGCAGACGCGGCGCCGCTTCTACCTGCAGGCCAAGGACCACACGCATCTCGATCACCTCCTCGTCCTGGCCGAAGGGAAGCGAGAGGAGCTTGCGCCGGCAGCGCCGGTCGCCGAAGGTGCCAAGGTCGAACTGAAGCTTGTCGAGGTCGGGCTACACGACGCCGACGCCGGCGTCGGAAAGCTGGATGGGCTGGAGGTCTGCGTCGCGAATGCCGCGAAGCAGGTCGGCAAGAGGGTCGACGTGCGCGTCGAACGCGTGCTCGACGACGCTGCCTACGCCACGCTGGTGAGCGGGGCGGCGGCGGTCGACGCGCCGATCACCGCCGAGAGCGAGGCGGAGAAGCCGACGCGCCGAGCCGCAGGTGCGGCGACCCCAATCAAGTCGGCGGTGCTCGACGACCCCGAAGCGGAGGAGGCCGAGGAAGAGCAGGCGGAAGCTGATGATGAGATCGAGGGTGACGACCTCGAAACGGATGAGCCTGGCGATGAGGCCGTGACCGCCGTGAACGGAAGGGAGACGGCCGCTCCGAAGAAGAAGACGCGCCGAGGGTCACGCGGCGGCCGCGGCCGCAAGAAGAAGACCGCAGCCGCGACACCCGCCGCCGGGGGAAACGGAATCGGGGAGCCCGGCGACGTCGCCACTCCGGCGGTCGCGAGGATCCACGTTCCGGACCCAGACCTGGGCGAGCCCGAGCCTGACGGATCCCCGGAGGAGCCCGCCGGGGACGGCACGGAAGCCCCGCGGCCGAAGAAGAAGACGCGTAGGGGTACCAGAGGCGGGCGTGGCCGCAAGAAGAAGACTGCGGCCGCCGTCGGCACCGCGACGGACGGCAGCCGGGAAGTTCCGCCTCAGGAGGAGAAGCCAGCGGAGCCCGAGGACGAGAAGGCTTCGGACTCCGGGGACGGGAAACCCTCGGACTGGGAGTACGTGCCCATGTCCAAGTGGGACGACGATCTCCCGGGCGGCTAGGGCACCTTCGCTAAACTTCGCGCCCGGCGGGCTGACGGCCCGCATTTTCACGCCATGTCTGCGACCAAGAGCTCATACGCGATCATCTCGGTCGGCGGGAAGCAGTACCGCGTCCGCGAGGGCGAGAAGCTGCTCGTCGACCGGCTGAAGACGGACGAGGGGAAGACGTTCAACCCCGCCGTCCTCTTCCTGGGCGGCGACGGCGATGGGACGCTCTCCCCACAAACGCAGGTGACGGCGAAGGTGGTGGGCCACGTCCTCGGCGACAAGATTCGGATCGGCAAGCGCCGCGCGAAGACCGGCTACAGGAAGCAGACCGGCTTCAGGGCGCATCTGTCGCAGATCGAGATCCAGTCGATCGGCGGCGCGGCGAAGCGACCGACCGCCGCGGCCCCGGCCGCCGAGAAGGAGCAGCCGGCTGCAAGGCCGAAAGCAGAGCCGAAGGCGCCCACCGAGACAGCTGCGGCACCTGCCCCGGCCCAGCCGCCACGCGGCTACGGGAACTTCACCGTGGCGGACATCGCGGAGAAGTCCAAGCGATGGAAGGTCGATCAGCTCGAGGCTGCGCTGAAGTTGGAGAAGAAGAACGCCAATCGTAAGGGCGCGATCGCGGCACTCGAGTCCGCGCTCGCCGCGAAGCAGGAGAAGAAGTAATGGCTCACAAGAAGGGACTCGGCTCGTCACGCAACGGGCGCGACTCGAACCCGAAGATGCTCGGCGTGAAGATCTTCTCCGGCCAGGAGGTCAAGGCCGGGATGATCCTCGTTCGTCAGCGCGGGACGAAGTTCCGCCCCGGCGCAGGCACAGGCATCGGGCGCGACGACACGATCTTCGCTACACGTCCAGGCACGGTCGCATTTCGGCAGAGCGGCGAGCGCCGCTTCGTCGAAGTCGGCGACTAAGCGCCGGCTCTCGCGCGCTCCTGAGCTCCGGCGCGGGGCGCTAGCGTTGGTCCGTGTTTCACGATCGAGCCCGAATCGACGTCCAGGCAGGGCGCGGCGGCGACGGCAGCCTGCACTTCCGTCGTGAGAAGCACGTCCCGAAGGGCGGCCCCGACGGTGGCGACGGCGGGCCCGGGGGAGACGTCGTCCTCGTCGCCGACCCTGACCTGCGCGACCTGTCCGCGTTCCGTATCAAGCGGCGCTACAAAGCAGGTAGCGGCGAGGCCGGCCGCGGCGCACTCAAGCACGGGGCGACGGGGGAGTCGCTCGAGCTTCGCGTCCCCGTCGGCACCCAGGTGCTGGACGAGCAGGAGCAGGTCATTGCCGATCTCGCAGCGCCGGGAGCGCGGATGATCGCCGCACGCGGTGGGATCGCAGGTCGCGGCAACAAACGCTTCGCCACGCCGACACGCCGCGCGCCGCGTTTTGCGGAGACCGGCCTTCCCGGTGAGGAGGCGTCGCTCGACCTTCGCCTGAAGCTGCTCGCAGACGCGGCGCTCGTCGGGCTTCCCAACGCCGGCAAGTCCTCGCTGCTCACGAGGATCTCGAACGCGAGACCGAAGGTCGCGGAGTATCCGTTCACAACGCTCGCACCCGTCCTCGGGACCGTGGACGCGCCGGATGCGTCGCGGCAGCTCACCGTCGCCGACGTGCCCGGCCTGATCGAGGGCGCGAGTGAGGGCGTCGGTCTCGGACACGAGTTTCTCGCTCATCTGGAGCGTGCGAATCTGCTCTTGCACGTGATCGACTCGTCCGAAGACGACGCCGCGCAGCGCTTCGCCACCATCGATCGCGAACTGGCCGCGTACGGCGCAGGACTCGAGACCCGGCCGCAGGCGATCGTCCTGAACAAGATCGACCTCCGTCCGGACACGCCCACCTTCGACGTGGAAGACGACCGCATCGTGCGAATCTTTGAGGTCTCCTGCGCCACCGGAGAAGGCGTCGAGGAGCTCCGGCGCGCGCTGTTCGAGCTCTGCCCGCCGCAGGCTCCGGCGGCTCCGTCCGAAGACGGGCTCGTCGACTTCCTCGTCTACCGGCCACGGCCGGGCGGCCGCCGTTTCAGGGTCCTGCGCACGGATCGGGGCTTCCGGATCTCCGGCGAGGTGCGGCAGACGAGGAGGAACTGGGCAGCAGCGCTCGAAGCCGCCGGCGCGCGGACCGGCGACGAGGTCGAGGTGGACGGCGAGTTCCTGGAAGTGCAATGACCGGCCTGCTCGGCGGCACGTTCAATCCGCCGCACAACGGACACCTGGCGCTCGCGCGCGCGGCCCAGGCCCACTTCGATCTCGACGAACTCGCAGTGCTCGTGGCCGAACGGCCTGGGCACAAGCGGGTCCACCTCGACGCCGAGACGCGGTTGAAGCTCGCGCGGGCCGCCTTTCCCGACTTCGTGGTCGAGACCGATCCGTATGAGCGGACCGTCGATATGCTCCGCGCGCGGCGGTGGGGCGAACCGTTGGTCCTGATCGGCGCGGATCAGTTCGCGGACTTCCTCACGTGGAAGGATCCCGAGGGCGTACTCGCACTCTCGCGGATCGGTGTGGCGACTCGACCGGGCTTTCCGCTGGAGCGCCTCGACTCCGTCTTGCAACAGCTGTCGCGGCCGGACCGCGTCGAGCTCTTCGAGATCGAGCCCGTTTCGATCTCGTCGCGTGAGATTCGGGAGCGCGTCGGCCGCGGCGAATCGATCGACGGGCTCGTTCCTCCGGCAGTTGCCGAATTGATCGAGTCTCTCGGGCTCTACCGAACTGGTTAGGACGGCGGCTACACTTCGGCCGTAGTCGTAAACGGAGCTGAAGCCACACTGACGTCTCTCGAACAAGCCCGCCGCATCGCCAGCCTGGCCCAGAACAAGCTGGCCCAGGACGTAGTGATCCTCGACATGCGGCCTGCCTGCTCTTACACGGACTACTTCGTCGTCTGCACGGGACAGAACCCGCGCCAGACTGCCGCCATCTACGACGAAGTGCACAGCGGGATGAAGCACGATGTGCGACTCCTGCCGAGCTCGGTAGACGGCCAGCGCGAAGCTTCCTGGATCGTCGCGGACTACCTCGACGTCGTGCTTCACATCTTCACGCCTGATGCGCGCGCGTACTACCGGCTCGAGGAGCTGTGGGGCGACGCTCCTCCGGTCGAGGTGGCAGCCGGCTAGCAGGGTTGCCTGAGTGAGGCGCACGCGGCGACGCGGATCTGTGAGAGGTAGGCGCGCGCAGCCGGCTCGCTGACGAGCGGAGCGGCCGTTCGCAAGACTTTTACCGCTGATTCGAGCGCAGCGGTTCCGTTCTCGAACGGCCCTCGCGACTCGAGGATGAGCCACGAGGGGAACGCGTGAAACCGCACCCCTGCCCGTCTCAGGCCGTCACCGTTCACCGGTTCGCGAAGCGGGATGGACATGAAGACCGCGGGCGTCGCGCCGGTGCGTTTCGCCGCGCGGGCGAGTGCGACAGGTTCGCGCGAGTACGCGCGCGCCTCCTTCGCGACCGGGAGGGACGCGAGGAAGACGGGCGAGTAGGGATAGAGCACGTCGTGGGGAGCGAGCTCCTTCGTCAGCCATGCTGCAGGCGCTGCAACGGCTCGCCCCGTTCCCGTCATCATCGTTCGCGGCTCGGAGACGGCGCTCGGAGCGAGTGCTGCGGCGGTGACGATCGCGGCGACGGCAGCTGCACGAGCCTTCACGGGCAGCAACGCTCCCAGTCGAGTCGCGCCGGTTGCGACGAGCGCGATCCAGACCGGCAGCATGAAGATGAGATGGCGCGGGCCGAGCCGGTCGCTGGCGAGCCCTGCCGCGCTCGCAAGTGCAAGCGTGGGCGGAGGGATCGCGACCGTCAGGAATGCAAAGGCTGCGACCGCCGGCCGGCGGCGCGCGAGGGTGAGCAACCCGGCTCCGGCGAGTCCGATGAAGAGGGCCAGCGTGGCGCCACGTCCGCCGGCCGCACCGCCGAGCGCTTGCAGAGTGGCCGCTCCTGCCGAAGTGCCGCCGTCGAGGTTATGGCCCACCTCGGGGCTGTACCTGTCGGACAGGCGCAGGTCGGACAACAGAAGCGGCACGGCGAGGAGAGCAACCGCGAGCACGGGGAATGCCGCACGTAGCAAGCGGCGGCGCCACAACCAGAGGGCGGCGGCCGCCTCCGCTGCGAGCAGGAACACGCCGAACGGATGCACCGCGAGCGGGAGCAGCGCCGCTGCCGCGGCCGCGAGCGCCGGGCGGCGCTGCGGCTGCTCGAGCGCACGTACGAAGAGATCGGCTGCAAGGGCACTGGCGAAGGCGAAGAGCGAGTACATCCGCCCGAACGTCCCGTAGATCAGCAGCAGCTGTGACGTCACTGCGAGCGCGGCCGCGATCAGCCCCGCAGATCGGCCGGCTATGCGTCGGGCGAGGTCGTAGCAGAGCGGCACTGTCGCAAGCGCGAACACGACCGACACCCAGCGCAGGGTTTCGGGCGTGGTGTCGATCGCGAGGGCAAAGTGGGCCAGCAGGAAATGCAGCGGCGCTCCGCCGCGATCGAGGATGACGGTGTGAAGCACGTCGCCCAGCGGCCGGGCCGAGATCAACCCCGCGACGGCCTCGTCTTCGTGCAGCGGTTTCCCGGCGACATCGGGCAGCAGGCGTGCGCAGAGCAACGCAGTGAGCCCGACGAGCGCAAGCGCGGGCCCGGAGGCGACGGCGCTGCGTGGCCGGACCTCATGGCGTTCGCTCACGGCTGCGCTCAAGGCGCCGAACCCTAGCGGCGCCTACCCGTCGGTGTGTTTGAGCTCGGACTCCCTTCTTTGCGCGTCGTCCAGCGAGAGCTCCCTCGCGCAAACCTTGGCGTTGAGGTCGTTCTCGATCGAATCGACCTCGGACGCGCGCGGGTAGGGCTCGGGCCAGAGATTCCGCAGATCGGTCGGATGGCCACCGAGCTCGAGGCTGATCAGGTGGTCCTCCTGGTAGTCGGACACCGAGCCGCCGACGCCGTATTCACGCATCTGTTTCTCTTTCAGGTCATTCGTGTACGAGGTTGGGGGCCGGATCGTCTTCGTCCAGCCGTGCACGCAGATGGTGGAGTCGATGTTCGCCTGCGTGACGTCGGGATTCAACACACCGGGCGTGCGCGCGATGTCGGCGTGGTACGGGCCCTTGGACGAAGAACCGTGCGGCGAGACGATCGCGATCGTGAGGAGCAGGAGTGCAATCGTGACGAGTGCGGTGCGCGTCGACATGCGTTCGAGGGTGCGCGCGAAGTCGAGGCACCGCAAGTTGTCCAAACAGGACACGGCCCAGCCGATGGCGTTGCTAGCTTCGACAACGTGCTAACGACAGATCAGAAGGGCGCCGTCGCTGAGCTCGCGATAGCCCGAGCCGCCGCCGAGCTTGGAATTGGCGTCTGGGGTTCATACACCGTCGAACGCTACGATTTGGTCTTCGACTTGAGGCCAAGACTGGTTCGCGTGCAATGCAAGTGGGCGACAAGACGCGGCGACATCATCTCCGTCCCTTGCTACGCGAATCGCAGGAATCGCGATGGATTGCTCAGAACTTTCTATACGCCGGAGGAAATTGATGCCTTCGCCGGATATTGCGCGGACCTGGATCGCTGCTACTTCCTCCCACTCGAGACGTTCGTCAACCGCAGCGCTATTCAGCTCCGGCTGGCACCAACTAAGAACAATCAGCGGGCAGGCATAAATTGGGCGAAGGACTTCGAGTTCGCCGCTACACTTGGGCGTCTCGGGGCCATAGCTCAGCTGGGAGAGCGCTGCCATGGCATGGCAGAGGTCGCCGGTTCGATCCCGGCTGGCTCCACTACCTAGGCGGTCTCGCCCAGTGCCGCCACCTCGCGTCGCTCCGCCAGCCGCTGCAGGGCGCGCGCCTCGATCTGGCGCACGCGCTCGCGGGTCAGGCCCATCTCTCGCCCGATCTCCTCGAGCGACTTGGGATCGGGATCGCCGTTCATCCCGTACCGCAGCTTGACGACCTCGCGCTCGCGCTCGGGCAGGGTCTCGACGGCGCTGCGGACGGCGTTCTCGGCGAGGCTCACGTGCACCTCTTCCGACGGCTCGGCCGCTTCGCCGGCGATCATGTCGCCGAAGCTCGCGTCGCCCTCGGCGCCGATGGGCTTGTCGAGGCTCGTCACGGCCCGAGCCGCTGAGCGCACTTCCTTGACATGCTTGAGCGAGAGCTTCGCGGTCTCCGCTATCTCTTCATCGGTCGGGTCCCGCTCGAGCTTGGTCATCAGAGCGCGCTCCGCACGCGAGATCTTCTGCTCGCGCTCGACGATGTGGACGGGAATGCGAATCGTCCGTGACTTGTTCGCCACGCCGCGCTGCACGGCCTGCCGGATCCACCAGGTCGCGTACGTCGAGAACTTGTAACCGCGGCGCCAGTCGAACTTCTCGACCGCGCGGATCAGCCCGATGATGCCCTCCTGGATCAGGTCGAGCAGCGAGATCCCGTGACCCTGGTACTTCTTGGCAATCGAGACGACGAGGCGGAGGTTCGAGTTGATCATGAGATCCTTTGCCCCCCTGTCGCCGCGTTCGATGCGCTTGGCGAGCTCCACTTCCTCGGAAGCGGTCAGAAGCTTGTAGCGGCCGGCCTCATTGAGGAAGAGCTGGAGCGCATCGGTCGTGGCAACGGCGAGGTCGCCGTTAACGTAGGTGCTGCCGACGGCGTCCGGGCGGGCGCAGTCGTCGGTGAGCGCGATCCCCTTTTCCTCCAGCTGCTCGAAGAAGCCGGTCGTCTGGTCGTCGTCGAGCTCTGCCTCCTGGAGGAAGTCGCTGACCGCGGAGAGGTTGAGGCAGCCAAGGTCCTCTCCCTGCTCCAGCAGAGCTTGTAGGCGTTCGTCGACAACCATTTCGCGGCGTATTCCCCTTTTTGGACCCTGGGCTAACGCGAATTTTGCACTTCTGTTCCAAAGACGTCACCCAGGCGTCGTAGTTGGCCGCGTACCGTCGGAGCGATCCCGACCAGGAGGAATCCCATGCGCCGACCAGGCATCCGGTCGCTCGCGGGGGGAGCGGCCGGGATCGTCGCAGGTGTCATCGGGGGAATCGCCTTGACCTCGACCTCGGCTGCAACCGGGCCGCCTATGCCCGCCGTGCCGGGCCTCGACGCCGTCCACGTCCCGCCCGTGCTCACCAGGCCGGGCGAGCCGGTCACCTTGCGCTACGCGATCGTTTGTGCTCCGAGAGACGACGGTGAGCCTTGTGACGGGTCCGGCTCGATCTACGCGCGCGCGGGCCAGAGCGGCCCGTTCGGGCGGCTGGACCTCAAGCGTGGCGAAGATTCGGGCGAAGGCCGCTACTTCGTCGAGTTGCCGAGCGAGATCGCCTCGTCGCGCGACGGCTTCTCCTACTACGCCGTGCTTCGCGACGGGACGAGCGGGGCGACGATCACCGTTCCGGCGGGCGGCGAGACTGCGCCGCAACGCAGCTTCCCGTTGCGCGACGTGACCGAGATCGCCCTCGGCGTGCATGCCTTCGGCCGTGACCGCGCGCCGGACGAGCGGGTAGTTGCCGCGCCGTGGGGCAGCGAGGTCGGCGAGGCCGGCCTTGCGGGCTCCCGCGAGCTCGGCTTCGGCGGCCCCTCGTCGTTCGACGTGGCCCCCGACGGCACGGTCGCGGTGCTCGATCAGGTGAACGCCCGAGTTGAACGCTGGTCACACGCGGGCGTGAAGGCGACGAATGTGGAGGTGAGCGGGGGGCTGGCGGACTTCGCGCTCGAGCCCGGCGGGACGATGGACGTCCTCGAGCCTCCGAGTCGCATGACCCCGGCGCCCGTGCTGCGAAGCTTCCGCGGCGACGGGACGCCGCGTTGGGCTCAGCGCCTCTCCGATCGAACGTGGGCGAAGCTGGCCGCCGGTCCTGCGGGGCCGACAGTTCAGCAGCAGCCGTCGGAGCAATGGCTGCCCGTCGCGGAGCACGGCGCCGCGCTCGGCCAGGCGGCGCAGGCCGGCCGTGGTCGCCCTGGCCGGCCGTTCACCAACGGGCGCGAGGTGGTGGTCGAGCGCATCGGTGCAGGCGAGCTGCGGCTGGCGGAGCTCGTGGGCAACGCGCCCATGCGAAGCTGGCGCATCACGAGCACCACGCCCCTCGGTGAGGTGCAGCTCGTGGAGCCGCACGGAAACCGTCTCGTGGTCGTGACGAAGACGTACACCGACGATCGCAGCGACTACCTCGTGCTCGTTCTCGATCGATCAGGAATCGCGGCCGGCTTCGCAGTCGAGTCGCTCGAGTGGGCCGAGTCGGCACCGCTGGCTCGCTTCCGGCTCGCCGGCTCCTCGTTGTATCGGCTCGGGTCGACGCGCGCCGGCCTGTTCGTCGACCGCTTCGATGTGGAGGTGTCCCGATGAAAGCGTTTCTCATTGCCTTCGGCGTCGCCGTCGTGCTTGCAGGCGCGACCGGCGCTCAGGCCTACCACCGCTTCTGGGCGAACTGCAACTACGAGGCACCGACATTCATGACCACGATGACGCGCGATGCCGCGCAGGACTACGCGAACGCGGCGCGATACGAGGGCTATCAGTGGGGCGGAGGCTGCTGGAACTACGACGACGCCGACGCGTATCCCTATGACGCGCCCGGCGATCCTTCGGCGCACGGCGAAGGCGGGGACTGCTCGGGCCTGACGTTCAAGACGTGGCGCGAGTCGACCGATGAATGGCGCGACGGTCGGTACTACTGGCGTGCACTGCGTAACGTGCACGGCCCATACACCGCCGGAGACTTCAAGAACGGTCTCGGAGCGCCGAACCACGTCGTCGCGAAGTCGACCGCAGGCGTGATGGACGCGTTCGCGAGCGCGACCCACATCGGCATGATCTTCACCCGCTCCCTCTATGGCGGCGATCAGATCGTCGAAGCGAAGTGCGAGGCTTGTGGAACGAACATCTTCTACCGGACGTATCGCAGCGACCCGAGCTACGGCGGAGTGGCCAGGTGGGGCTGGACCGGCTGAGCGCGACGGTTCTTCTGCTCTCCGTACTGCTGCTCGCCGGCTGCGACAGCGGTGGCGCCCGCCCGGAGCGCCTGCTCTACGGCGAGCCCGCACCGGAGTTCGAGGCCGTGCCGGGAAGCGTGATCGCGATCGGCCGCGTGCTCGACGGCACGACACTCGGTCACCGCTTCACGAGTTGCCGTCCAATCGGAGCGGGAATCGGAACCGACACCGTCGTCGTGGAGCGCATCGGCGTCTTCGGCGAAAGCCTCACGTTCACCGACTCCGGACGCAAGACGGTGTACGCATGTGACGGCGGAACGGATCCGCTGGGGGAGCGCACGCCGCCGTGGTGCGGCAGTTCCGCAGGACGCCTCTTCGGGGGCAAGCTGCTCGACCCACGCCTCGACATCCTCTGCCGTGACAGAAAGGGACGAGCGCTGGCTTACGCGTGGGTCGAGCCGGCCTCAGGCGTGCAGTGGATCGGCGTCGACCAGGGCAGGTACACCGAGGTCTACGAAGTGCTCGCCGGCCTACCGGTGCGGATCGCGTCCATTCGCGGCGTCGAGGCAGGGCGAGCGCGGGCGACCTTCGACGTGACGCAATACGACGTCCACGGTGAGGAGCTGGTCAGGGGAAAGCTCGAGGCCGCGGTTGCGGGCTGACAGACAGGGGTAAACTCAGGGCCATCGTGTGGGAGCTGATCTGGCTGATGGTGATCATGAAGATCCCCATTCTCTACCTCTGCTGGGTCGTCTACTGGGCGATCAAATCCGAGCCGCGGCCCGAGCAGTCGGCAGCGCTCGTGCCCGCCTCGGACGACTCGGATCCGAGGACGTGGCAGCCCAGACACGGCCGCCCGCGCAGAGCCGGTCCGCACGGTCGCCCAACCCGCGGATACGCGCGGACCCGTCGGGCGACGGTGAGGGCGTGAGCGCGACGCCCACGACGCGGCAGAGTCGCCCCGCGGAGACGGTGGGCGGCTTTCTCGCAGCCGCGGGGATCTTCGTCAGCCTCGTCGGGGTCGCCTACCGGCCGCTCCGGCTCATCCCCTTCGCGATCCTGATCTCGCTGATCGCCGTCGGGATCGGCGGCCGAAACGAACGGCTTGCGACGTACGCCGTCGCGATCGCGGCTGCCTGCTTCGCTATCGGGCTCGCGGTCGCCGTGATCACGAGCCATCCCCTCTGGTAGCACGGCTCGTTGCTACAAAGGACGTTGTGACTGACGTCGACGGCCTGAACGCGGGCTTCGCGCGCGACCTGTTCGAGGAGTACCTCGAGAACCCAGAAGCGGTCCCGAGCGAATGGCGCCGTCTCTTCGAGAGCGGCCACAGCGAGATCGTCGCGACTCATCCCGGTCTGGTGCGGCTGGAGGCCGCGGGAAACGGCCATCCGGCCCCGTCTCCGGCGCCGGCAGCGGCTGCCGCTCCAGCACCGGCGGCGCCCGAGGCCGAGCCCGTCTCCGACGAGTTGCTCGGCGCCGTCGCCGCCGCGATGGCCCTCGTCAAGGCGCACCGCATGCACGGCCACCTGGCGGCGCATCTCGATCCGCTCGGCTCGGAGCCGCCCGGTGATCCCGCGCTCGAGCCCGAGCGCCTGATTCCGAAACTGACCCCCGAGCTCCAGGCGCGGGTCCCGGCCGCCGTCCTGCGCATGTACGTCACGGGAGACACACTTGCCGACGCGCTGCCGCGTCTCAGCGCCACGTACACGGGGACGATCGCGTACGAGATCGAGCACATCGCCGACCACGAAAAGCGCGTATGGCTCCGGCAGGCGATCGAGTCCGGCAAGTACCGCACGCCGTTGTCTTCAGAAGAGAAGAAGGACCTGCTCGCACAGCTGTCGCGTGTCGAAGCGTTCGAGCAATACTTGCGCCGCGCGTTCCTCGGGCAGAAGCAGTTCTCGATCGAAGGGCTCGACGTGATGGTGCCGATGCTCGACGAAGCGATCGGGCTCGCGGCGGAGAACGGCGCGCACGAAGTCGTGATCGGGATGGCTCACCGCGGCCGGCTCAACGTCCTCGCGCACACCCTCGGGCTCGGCTACGACTCGATCCTCCGCGAGTTCGAGGGCGAGCGTACGATCGAGGCAGTGGTCGCCACCGACGAAGGCGGAACCGGTGACGTGAAGTACCACCTGGGCGCGGCCGGCACCCGCTCGACTCCTGCCGGGGAGATCACGGTCACGCTCGCCGCCAATCCGAGTCACCTCGAAGCAGTGGACCCCGTCGTCGAAGGACGCGCGCGGGCAGAGCAGACCGATCGCGCGACGCGCCACGGCCTGCACGACCCCAACGTCGCGCTTCCGGTGCTGATCCACGGAGACGCTTCCTTCCCCGGGCAAGGGGGCGTCGCGGAGACCTTGAACCTCTCCGCGCTCGAGGGCTACTCGACGGGCGGCACGCTTCACCTGATCGCGAACAACCAGGTCGGCTTCACAACCGACCCTAGCGAAGGACGCTCGACGCGCTACTCCAGCGACCTCGCCAAGGGCTTCGATGTTCCGATCATTCATGTCAACGCCGACGACCCGGAAGCGGCGATGTCTGTCGTCCGCCTCGCACTCGCGTTCCGGCGGCGGTTCGAGAGCGACGTCGTCATCGATCTCGTGGGCTACCGCCGCCACGGTCACAACGAGCAGGACGAAGCCGCGTACACGCAGCCGTTGATGACTGCGCAGATCGCGGAACATCCCACGGTGTACGAGCAGTTCGCGCAGAGGCTCGTCGAAGAGGGAGTCGTCACGCAGGAGGAGGCCGAACAGCTGCCTGCCCAGGTCACCGCCGACTTGAAGCAGGCGCACGAGGCGCTGAAGGCGACGTTCGGCGCTCCGCATCCGCCCGAGGGCAAGATCCCGTTCTCGAGCGGCGACGGAGTCGTCACCGCCGTTGCCGCCGAGCGGCTGCGCGAGCTGAACGAGGAACTGCTGCGCGTGCCCGACCACTTCACGCCCCACCCCAAGCTGATGGGCCAGCTCGAGCGCAGGCTCAAGACGATCGAGGAAGGCGGCATCGACTGGGGCCAGGCGGAGGCGCTCGCCTTCGGATCCCTGCTCGTCGAGGGAATCCCGATCCGGCTCACGGGTCAGGACACCGAACGCGGCACGTTCTCGCATCGCCACGCCGTGCTGCACGACGTTCAGACCGGCGAGACTTTCACACCCCTGCAGAACCTCGACGACGCAACATCGTCGTTCGAGATCTACAACTCGCCGCTCTCGGAATACGCATGCCTCGGTTTCGAGTACGGGTACTCCGTTGCGGCGCCCGAAGCGCTCGTCCTCTGGGAGGCACAGTTCGGCGACTTCGTCAACGGCGCGCAGATCGTGATCGACCAGTTCATCGTGGCGGGACTGGCGAAATGGCGCGAGACGACGCGGCTGACGCTGCTGCTACCCCACGGCTATGAAGGGAACGGCCCCGAGCATTCGAGCGCACGGCTGGAACGGTTCCTCCAGCTCGCAGCGCAGGAGAACATCCGCGTCGCCAATCCGTCGACATCCGGCCAGCATTTCCACCTGATCCGGCGTCAGGCCCTCGACGCTGCGGGCCGACCCCTGGTTGTGATGACGCCGAAAGGGCTCTTGCGCCTGAAGCAGGCGTCCTCGACGCTCGCCGACCTCGCGGAAGGCTCGTTCCAGCAAGTCATCGACGATCCGGACGCAGAGCACGACGACGTGACGAGGCTCGTCTTCTGTTCGGGGAAGGTCTATTACGACATCGCCGGGCACGAGGCGCGCGCGGGGGCTACGGAGGTCGCGATCGCGCGGCTCGAGCAGCTCTATCCGTTCCCCGTCGACGCCTACGCGAAGCTCATCGCCGGCTACCCGAACCTGAGCGAGGTCGTTTGGGCGCAGGAGGAACCGCAGAACATGGGCGCGTGGCGGACGATCAGGCATCGGCTGGAGGCGCCCCTCAAGGAAGCGGGAATCCCGCTCAGCTACGCGGGCAGACCCTGGCGGGCGAGCCCCAGCGAGGGCTATCCGACCGCCCACCTGCGCGAGCAGGACCGCATCGTCCGAGCTGCTCTCGGAACGGCCTAACGGCCTACTTTGGGCGCCGCGAACGCGCCCGCGCGGTCGCCTTCATCACGCGCGAGGCGACCTTCGGCCCATGCTTGCGCGCGATGTCCAGAATCTGTCTGCGCTGCTTCGGCGGCAGACGGCGCCAGATGTCCCACGCCGTCAGCGCGACGCCGACGGGGCCGAGGCGTTTGGTGAGGCGAGGCGCCACGAGGCCATCCTCGCACAGGGACTAGTCTTCGCGCCCCTTGTCGTCGCCGCTCTTGCCCTTGTCGTGCTCGTGGTCGTGGCCGCGGTCGTGGCCGTTGCCGTTGCCGTTGTCGTTGTCGTTTTCGTTGCCGTTGTCGTTGTCGTTGTCGTTGCCGTTGCCGTTGCCTTGCTCGCAGTCGGGCTTCGCGGATTCTTCCGCCGGCTGGGGCGTCGTGGGAGGCACGGGCTGGGACTCCTGCTCCGAGGACCTGGCTTTTTCCCTGTCCCTGTCACGCTCCTTGCCTTTCCCTTTCCCGCTGCCCTTGCCCGAATCAACTGACGGCTGGCTCGGGGCTGGATCGGGGGCGGGAGCCGCCGGCGTGTCGCTGGCCAGGGTCCGCGTATCGGTGACCGGGGTGGGCTGGGGTGCGGGTTGGGGCGCGGGCTGGGGGGCCGGGCTCGGGGGCGGGCTCGGAGTCGGGCTCGGAGCCGGCGTCGGAGTCGGGCTCGGAGCCGGCGTCGGAGCCGGGCTCGGAGCCGGCCTAGGGGCAGAGCGCGGCTCCCGCGTAGGACTGGAGAGC
>Ga0222623_10000027_pt1 | contig 33828 bp, 32 predicted proteins | sample PLMtaG_FD_177336 | JGI IMG/M metagenome (GOLD analysis project Ga0222623, IMG submission 177336) | Groundwater sediment microbial communities from an aquifer in East River, Colorado, USA - PLM2_30_coex | ecosystem: Environmental > Terrestrial > Soil > Riparian zone | place: USA: East River...
TGTTGGTCGGATTTCACGGGAGAAAGACTTGGATATTCTCGCAGACGCTTATCGCCTTCTGCGGCAGGAGGGACTGCCGGTGCAACTTTTCATTGTCGGTCACGGCCCTTATTCCGAGGCTTTCACGGAAGCTTTGCCGGAAGCGTTTTTCACCGGATATCTGACCGGGAACGAATTGGCCACCGCGTACGCATCCGCGGACATTTTTGTCTTCCCCAGCACAACCGATACGTTCGGCAACGTAATCCTCGAAGCGCAAGCATGCGGCGTACCCGTAGTCGTTTCCGACTCCGGCGGGCCCAAGGAATTAGTAGAAGACAAGGCCAACGGTCTGATCACCAAATCACACGACGTGGAAGATTTCGCGCGCGCGATTCGAGCGTTGGTAACGAATCCCGCACTGCGGAAGCGCATGGGCGAATCTGCTCGAAACAGCGTCATCGACCGAAGCTGGCCACGGGCCTTCGGCAAATTCTGGGCGACGACAGAAGTTTAGATAACTGTTGGCGTTAGCAATCCCTCAGTCGCCGCGTGTTCTCGCCTCTGCTGTAGTGTCCGCTCCGCTCAGCGGATCCCGCCCGTCGCGATTGACCAATGCGCTGAGGACAGCGCACGCTACGGGCATGCAGTGCGACAACCGTAGCACGCGCTAAATTTCAATCCTAAATGCGCTCTGCTTACCTGCCGTGGCCGCCAACGTGACCCGAATGCATGCCGCCACCGTGGCCCATCGAGCCCTTAGCATGGGATGAACCGAAATGGCTCATGCTCATTCCATGAGATCCGCTGAAACGGGACCTAGAGTTTGAACTGTGACCAAAGCCGTGGGCGCTGGTCGTTCTGGCGCTATGGCCGCGGCCGATACTCGTTGCGCTTTTGCCATGAGCGGAGGCGGTGCTCCTTCCATGGACCGCAGTCCTCTTGCCATGAACCGTGCTGAGGTTTTGCGCATGCATCGTTGCCTGGCTTGAGCGGTGCGCACTGCTCACAATCCTGCCGAGGTTTACCCCGTTATCGTGCGCAATTTTGCCCCAGCCCTGCCCAGCCTGGTGCATGGATACGAGGTCGTTGAAGGTCAGATTAGACCCATTAGCAGCGAGCGCGTTAGCCAGCAGGTGCGCATTCTCCAATTCCCCCCAGCCAAGTCCGGTCGACGCCCTTTCTGCCTGCAGCGTAGCGACGGGGATTCCGGTCTGCGCTGAAATCCTGTCCAGGTGCGCTCCGCGCGCAGCAACAGTGACGAACACTAGAATAAATACCGCTGTGATTACACTTATCCCTTTCATACCTGATTAACTCCTCCTACGAATATACGTTTCGATTCTGGCGCGGCCGATGGTTCCCCATACAAAGAAAATTCGTAGTAGGCACGGCGCGCTGCCGTCCGGATATCCCAGCTTAGTGTTTAGCGCCAAAGGCGCAGCATTTATGTTTCTCGAGCCTGGGGCAACGCCCCAGGATCCGTGAAAGCCCAAACGCCAGCGCTGAAAACGCGATTCAGCGGCAAATCAAACTCCCGGGGGGGCGATGCCCCAGGCCGAAAGTGAGATAGCGTCTTTGGCGCAAAACGCCGAAGTTGCAATGCGATGTCTCTACCGCGTGATCATCCACGGCAGCGCGTCCAGATCAACATTGCCGCCCGTGAGAATAATTCCGACACGTTTTCCGCCGACGTCGACTACTCGCTCGAGAATTGCGGCATACGGAACAGCCGCTGACGGCTCGATGATGATCTTCATTGTCTCCCACATCGTGCGCATCGCCGAAACGATTGCTTCCTCGCTCACGGTCACAATATCATCTACGTAACGCTGGATGATCGCAAAGTTTGGCTCACCGATATTTGTCCGCAGTCCATCGGCGATTGTGAATTTCTTCTTGGTGACGATTCTTTTTCCGGCACGAAATGATTGGGCTGCGTCATCAACGTTCTCCGGTTCAATCGCAATCACTTTGACGCTTGGTCGCATCGACTTCGCTGCGACCGCCGTGCCGCAGAGCAATCCACCGCCGCCGATCGGACACATCACAAGATCGAGATCAGGAACGTCCTCGAGCAACTCCACCGCCGTTGTCCCCTGCCCTGCCATCACTTCTTCGTTTTCAAACGAATGAATCAACGTCGCGCCCGTGCTCGAAATCACATCTGCGCAGGTCGCCTCGCGCGCTGCTTCCGTGGGCTCGCACAATACAACGCGAGCTCCGTAGCCTTCCACGGCGCGCATCTTCACCTTCGCTGAGTTCGATGGCATTACGATATGTGCCGGAATGCCGCGCAGTTTTGCCGCTCGCGCCACCGCCGCTCCATGGTTGCCGGACGAATGCGTCGCCACACCGCGCTCCGCGGTTGCTTCGTCGAGTGAAAAGACGGCATTTGTCGCGCCACGCGCCTTGAACGCGCCAATCTTCTGAAAATTTTCGCATTTAAAGTACAGGGCCGCGCGACTCGCTTCGTTCAGGCGCTCGCTCCGCAACACCGGCGTACGATGTACATGTGGCCGAATGCGTTCATGCGCTGCGCGGATGCTATTCAGATCGAGCCGCATGATTGATCGTATCCGGCCGATGCGTGCAAAACAAACGTGACATTCCTACACTACACTCGGGCTGCGGAAGTGTTCGGGACGCGGACCGAGGCCAATGAAACGAGCAGGCAATTGTCGCAGAATCGGAAACCATTTCAGCAACCGAAGCACGAACGGCAAAGAGTTTTTACGATTCGACGCTCGGCCGGTGACAACTCTACGATGAATGAATACCTGCATCCCTTGAATCAACCGAGTTGGCCATTCACGGCGGATCTGCACTTCGCGCAAATCGTCCACGGAAACTGAACCACTCTGCAGTTTCTCCGCGAGGAGATTGGCTGTCGCAACGGCATCTTGAATCGCAAGGTTAATCCCAACGCCACCGGCTGGTGACATGGCGTGCGCAGAATCGCCGATGCAAAGTAATCCTTCGCGGCACCAATCGCGCAGCCGATTGATTTGCACCGTCAGCAATTTGATCTTCGACCAATCATCCAACTCGGCCACTCGATCCCGCAGAAATCCAGCGAAGGTAACGATGTCATTTTGAAACTCCCGCAGACCGCGCGCTTTGATTTCCTCAAAGCCGTCTTTGGGAATCACGAAGCCAGCCTGCCAGTAACCGCCGCGATCGAGCAACACGAGCAGTTTGCCGTGCTGAAAAAAGCCGAACGATTGTTCCGGGTCGTCTTGCTTTTTGGAAATTCGCATCCAGAGGACGTCGATTGGCACGCCAAACTCTCGCCGCTCAAAGCCGGCACGCATTTGAATGATCGAATGCCGGCCGTCCGCGCCAATGACTAGCTCCGCCCGCACGTCTAACTCGCCACGCGGCGTTTTTGCGCGCACACCTATCACGCAGTTGTCGTTGATGAGGAGATCGAGGACCTCGGTTTCCATATGCAGCTGGAAAGTTGGAAACCGCTTGGCGTGGCTAGAGACAAAATTTAGAAAATCCCACTGCGGCATGAACGCGATGAATTTGCAACGCGTGGGGAGCTTGCTGAAATCAGCGACTGGCACCGCCTGTCCGTTCACCACAGCGCGTAACTCGCGCACTTCTTGATGAGGCTGTTTTAGAAACTCATCGAGCAACCCGAGCTCGTGCATTAGCTCCAGTGTGGATGGATGAATCGTGTCGCCGCGGAAATCGCGATTGAAATCCCCATGCTTCTCCAACACCGCGACCGGCACGCCGGCCCGCGCAAGTAAATAACCGGCCATCATTCCGGCCGGGCCACCGCCGACGATCACGCACCGAGTTTGTAATTTCTCAGACATATTCATTGCATCCGAACAGAAGACCACGGATTACGCGGATAGCACGGATAATGAAGCTAAGATCAAGATTATGGTGTTTATCTGTGTTACCCATGCCATCCGCGATCGAACAAATGAAAACTGATCAGCTGCTTTTCCTCAACGAAAACCAAGTGCGCGAGCATTTGCAGATGGCGGAACTCATTCCCGCAATGGAAAAAGCATTGATCGAATTTTCGGCAGGCAAAGTGACCCAACCGGTGCGCTCGGTCATTAATGTCGATGTCGCCGCGGCGACCGGATTCCTCGGTTTGATGCCGGCGCTGACGCCAGACGGACTTGGGCTCAAAGCGGTGACGTTCTATCCATCGAACGCGGAGCGCGGAATCCCGACGCACATGGCAACAATTCTTCTCGTCGATCCGGAAACCGGTACGCCTCTTGCGATAATGGATGGCAGATTAATCACGGAAATGCGCACTGCGGCAGTGTCTGCAGCAGCAACAAAACTACTCGCATCGCGCGAGGCAAAAATTCTAGCGATCCTCGGCAGCGGCGTACAGGCGCACAGTCACGTGGAAGCACTGCGACTTGTTCGAGATTTTGAGGAGATTCGCGTCTGGAGTCCTACCTGCGAACATGCGGAGCGATTCGCAAAAGAAATTAGCGCCACGGCAACATCTGTCGAAGAAGGGGTGCGCGGCGCAGATGTGATCGTCACTGTGACGAACTCGAAAACACCTGTTTTGAAAGGCGCCTGGCTTAAACGCGGTTGTCATGTGAATGCAATCGGCGCGTGTCGCCCCGACTGGCGTGAGCTCGACGACGAAGCAATGAGCAATGTCATCTTTGTCGATTCACGCGAAGCAGCGCTAAAGGAGTCCGGCGATGTGATTCTTTCCGGCGCGAAAATTTACGCCGAGCTTGGCGAAGCACTAGCTGGTAAGGTTCCTGCCCGCGCAAACGAAACCACTATCTTCAAATCTCTGGGCATGGCCATAGAAGATATTGCCGCTGCAATGCTGGTGTATCGATCAGTTACGAAGCGGAAAATAATCAGGAAAGCAGGAAGACAGGAAAAGATCCCTAAGAAGATGAACTGAATAGATGGGATTGTCGATCCGGTGTTCATTTTCCGTAATCAGCGATTGGAATCAAAGAAGACGGAGGTTCAATCTTTAAAAACTGTTCCTTTACGATGCTGCGACTCGCTGGGATGTCGGTTAGTAGAGCGAGATTCACAGACCGACCCTACGTTCTATGGATGTTTACAACGAGTGACATCGGGAGTTGCTGGTTGCCAGCGTGAAGCCGCCTGCCGTCATGCCCACTATGTTCTTAAAATCCTGCCTTTTTTTCCTCAGCGGTCTGATCGAAAGTCGCCGGATTAAGAAGTTCTCCCTCCTCGAAGTAAAACTCCACACCCGCTTCGATCTGTAAGTCTAAGAACTGATGCGCTCCGGTGATATGGCCTCGCGCTTGGGTTTTCTCCTTTGCCTTGAGCCTTTGGGATGCAGCATTGGTTCGATTCGGAATTACGATACGCACCTTGGTGCTTATCTCTTCGTCGGTAAACGTACGATCGATCTTGATAGACAAGATTTGATCAAAATCCGGCGGGGCGGAGATCACATGGGCTAGAAATAGTTCCTGGCCACTTCCAAACAAGATGTACTCGAGTTCTTCGGATTTCTGGAGTTGTTTTACGTCAAACTTCCGGGAATAGACAACTCTCTTCACAGTGACATCAACTTCTCTGAGCGCGTCAATTATCTGGCCGCCCCGTTCCAAGTGGCCGCGGAAGACCGTCCCCCTGAACGAGCGGGACGTTGGCTTGAAGTCCAACCCAAAGACACTGACGGGTTTGATAGGTTTGGGCTGCAAGGTGTACATCTTCACCTTGGGGTGGCTTTGTCTATCCTTAAAATAGATTTCATCCACAGTTTTCCCGTCCTTCGTAAACGATACCTCCAAGATGCCTTGGAAATTGTGAGGGGACATAAACATGGGAAGATGTGAAAGAAAGATACTCTGTTCTCCAGCTACCATCATGTTGTGAGGCGGCGGTTCGTGATGTGCCTGACCGTGGGTGTGTGGATGATTCATGCTGTTCATATGTTTGGATGGAACGGAATTAATTCATTCTTTCATGAATCTTTCGAAGTCCTCTTCCTTAACTTCGCTGTGAAACGTTACGGCGTCGTGACGCTCCTTTACTACCGCCAAAAACAATCTTGCTGCCGCTTAACGCCCAGCATCAGCCGCACGCCAAGTTGGCGTAGTATTTACCGAGGTCACGAGACTGTCAACCTTTCTGGCAGCGCCACGCTCCAAAGCGGGCGATGAGTTGTTCGTCTTAGTTAGTTGGAGTTATTTTCGGACTCCTCCAAGCGACTGTTCTGACAGTCAACGCAGTCGGTGCGTGTCGCCCGGCCTGGCGCGAGTTGGATGATGAAGCGATGGCGAATCTGTGTTCGTCGATTCACGCAAAGGCACCGTGAAAGACTCCGGCGACGTGATCCTTTCCCGTTCGAAAATTTATACGGGGATCGGTGAGGCATTCGCCGGCAACGTTTCTACCCGCGCAACCGAAACGACTATTCTTAAATCTCCCGGGATGGCTCTCGAAGATATCGCCACGGCGCCGCTAGGGTATCGACCGCAATCTCGTGACCGCCACGAACTCTGAAGTCAGGAGAGCAGTGACGTGTAATCCGCGTGATCCGCGGTCAAATGACGGAGGGCGAGACAGAACTCGCCCCTCCATGCGCTGGCATGGTACGGCTTGCAAAGACCAGTCATGCCGGAACAGTTGGCAGCAATGCCAGATGACGTGGAAGAACTCACTGTAAAAATTAAGGGCGCTGTTGCCGATCGGCGATTGATGGAATCCTCGGCAAGAAACATTCGCAGCCTGTTGGCCGGTTCAACGACAGATCTCTACTTCAACTCTGTTAATCAGTTGGTCGATGGCTGGGAATGGCCAGAGCTAAACGACCGCTTCTACCAGACGCTAGCGTTTGGCACGGGTGGTCTTCGTGGCCGAACGATTGGGAAAATCATTACGCCCGCGGAGCGCGGAAACGCGCGCGAAGACGAGCGACCTCAATTTCCCTGCGTCGGCACGAATGCAATGAATTTTTTTAACATCAACCGCGCGACGCGCGGGCTCGTTGCTTATCTGCACGACTGGAATCGACGGCAACAGATTTCGGCGAAGCCAAAGCTTGTAATTGCGTATGACCCGCGTTTTTTCTCAAAGGAATTCGCCGAGCTTGCTGCGATAATCGCAGCCGAAAACGGTTGCGACGCGTGCGTGTTCGACGGCCCGCGCTCCGTGCCAGAACTTTCCTTTGCTGTTCGTTATCTGAAAGCAAACGCCGGCATCGTAATCACGGCGAGTCACAATCCACCGTATGATAATGGCTACAAAGTTTATTTCAGCGACGGTGCACAGGTGATCGAGCCCCACGCCAGCGGCATCATTGCCAAAGTGAATGCAATCGCGACTGAATCGTTCACATCGGTTCCAAAAGATCGACAGGGAAAAGTGACGATGATCGGAAAGGACGTCGATCAAGCTTATATGCGGCGCCTCGAAACATTGGTTCTTGATCCGCAGGTGATTCGCGAAGCGAAATCGCTCCGGATCGTCTACACGCCGCTCCACGGAACCGGCAGCGTAATCATCAAGTCGATGCTCACACGACTCGGTTTCAATTTCCAAGTGGTGCCGGAGCAGGATCGCTTCGACGGTCGATTCCCGACAGTAAAATCGCCGAACCCAGAAAACGCCGAGGCGTTAACGATGGCAATTAATCTTGCTCAAAAGGAAGGCGCCGATCTGGTCGTCGCGACCGATCCGGACTGCGATCGAATGGGAGCTGCAGTTCGCGGTAAGGACGGAACAATGAAGTTGCTGACGGGAAATCAGACGGGTTCGCTCCTTGCGTGGTATCGAATCAAGACACTGTTCGATAAGGGGGTACTGAATGAGCAGAACGCGTCACGCGCCGTAATTATCAAAACTTTCGTCACGACCGATCTGCAAAAGGCGATCGCTGAGCGTTATGGTTTGCGCTGTGTCGAAACGCTGACCGGTTTCAAATATATCGGGGCGAAGCTTGGCAAGTACGAGCGCGCAGTCCCCGAACAGCTGCGACAGAATTACGTCAATCTAAACGAACAAGAAACCCGACGGCTTCGTCTCACGCACTCTTCATTTTACGTCTTCGGCGGTGAAGAGAGCTACGGTTACAGTGGCGCCGACTTCGTTCGCGATAAGGACGGCAACGGCGCGGTAATCATGTTTTGCGAAGTAGCCGCTTATGCGAAATCGCGCGGCCAGACAGTCGATCACTTGCTTGACGAAATCTTCTCGACGTTTGGCTATTTTGCGGAGAAAAACGGCTCGCTCGTTTTCGAAGGAGCAGAAGGCGCAAACAAAATTGCCCGCCTGGCTGAGTCGTACAGCACAAACCCGTTTCCCGAGGTACTCGGATCGTGGGTGGTCAGTATCAAAAATTTTGAAACGAACATGATCGAGGACGTCGAAGGCGATCTGGTTCCCAAAGAGAAGATGTCGATTTTTGAACTGGAAGATGGAACGCGCATCGCGGTGCGTCCGTCGGGAACAGAGCCCAAGATCAAGTATTACCTTTTCGCGCAGCGTCGTCCTGAAAATGGAAAATTTGATTCGACAGAACTCATTCGGATAAAGGCGCAAGTCAGCGAAAAACTCAATCGGCTTTGGGAGTGGCTGCAAACAGATGCCGAGTCAAGGCTGAATGAATGATGCCGGTGAGCTGGTCGTCGAAAGTGCTGCACGCCTGGCCGTGGCTGGCAGCAATCTGTAGCGGGCTTCTCTACACTGGCTGTTTTGCGCCGTTTAATCTGACCTGGCTCTGCTGGATCGCGCTTATCCCGCTAATCGCCGCGATTTGGTTTTCCGGCGAGGCATCCCGTTATTCCTGGCTTCGGAATCTTGCGCTCGGCTACGTCGCCGGACTGGTGTTTTTCTGGACCGCTCTCTCGTGGCTTACAACCGTCACGGTCCTCGGCTGGTTTGTTCTTCAATTTTACATGGCGATTTATTTCGCATTGTGGGCGTGGTTTTGCGGATTGCTCCGGCCGAGAGAAAAGAAGGAATCGGGCGCGAGCAAATGGGACCAGATGCTGGCCCAAGCCCGCAGCGCAGCACCTCCGCTGCGATCGCCATGGACAAAATCGGCGAACAACCTTGTGCTTGCTTTCCTTCTCGCTGCAGCATGGACAACGCAGGAATGGTTACGCGGCTGGGTTTTCTCCGGCTGGGGCTGGAATGGCCTGGGTGTGGCCCTACACGGCAACTGGCCACTGATTCAAATCGCAGAGTTCACCGGCATCGCTGGCTTATCGTTCATGGTCGCATTCGCCAACGTGATCTTGCTGACAACTGTGCGCCGCTTGATTCTTGAGGCGAGCACGCATACCACACGACCGCATTTTGACCTGACACTCACGATGGCAGCCATTGTGGGAGTTCTGACCTTCGGGCTCCGCGCAGGCCAGGTTTCACCGGCCACGAAACCGCTGCGCATTGCCGCTGTGCAATCGAATGTTCCTCAACACCAAAAGTTCGATCCGCAGTTTACGATAAAAATTTTCGATGAATTCCAGCGGCTGAGCGAAATCGCGCTGCGTTCAAATCCTCCACCTGATTTGTTGATCTGGCCGGAAAGTTCGATGCCGGGACCGGTACTTGCAGAGCAGGAAAGCAACAAATTCGTGATGGATCTGGCGGCATCGGCGGAGAGCGATCTTCTCCTGGGAACGATTGATGAAGACAACCTTGGCGTTTACAACGCGGCGCTACTTATTTCAGACGGCGGTGAGCGAGTGCAGGTTTATCGAAAAGTTCACCTGGTGCCGTTCGGTGAATACGTCCCGGGGCGGCATTCCGTGCCGCTGCTCGCACGAATTGTAGGTGATCAGGTGCCCGGTGATTTTAAACCCGGAAACGAATTTACAGTGTTAAGCCTGACGAACAGCGATGTCCAAGTGGCCCCGTTAATCTGTTTCGAAGATACCATAGGTGAACTCGCGAGAAGATTCGTGCTCCCTTCGGAGACAAGCCCCGGCGCGAACTTGCTTGTAGACATAACAAATGACGGATGGTTTTTGCGTTCCGCCGGATCGCATCAGCATTTGGCGAACGCAATTTTTCGCTGTGTAGAAACACGTCGCCCCATGGTTCGGGCCGCAAACACTGGGGTGACCTGTTTTATCAATGAATTCGGCCGTGTCACTCAGGTCTTACGTGATGACACGGGCAGCACATTCACTGAGGGCGTTCTTACTGGTGAGATCAACGTTCCAACCGAGCACGAGCTAACGTTCTACACGCGACATGGCGAGTTGTTCGCGAAGCTGTGCGCTGGGATCACGCTGATCGCGATTTTGCTCTCCGTCATGCGACAAAGCATGCGTAAAAACGCGCACTAAAGTGAAGCAAATCTTTGTATGTTTGCAGAAATTTTCGTTCTCGTCCTCGTTCTCCTCCTCGTCCTCGATCCGGCCTGTGTTCAATTACGAGGACGACGACGAAAAAGAGGACGATTTCGTTAGAAAGGCGCCATGCCTGTTCAATTACCACTTGATCATCTAGCGGAACTTTGGCCGAAGAAACTTCGCGGCGCTCGCGTCGGTGCATTGCTTCATCCGGCGTCGGTTTCGTCAACACTCGAACACGCGTCGCGAATTCTAGAACGACACAGTGGCGATCTCTTTCGTCTCGCCGCGTTCTTGGGTCCGCAACATGGATTTCTTGGCCAGACGCAGGACAACATGGTGCAGTGGAAAAGCTACGAGCATCCGCGCCTTCGCATTCCAGTTTACAGTCTGTACGGGGAACATCGCGAGCCGACCGCGGAGATACTGCGGGATCTCGATGTTTTGCTTATCGATCTCCAGGACATCGGCGCGCGCTATTACACCTTCATCTGGACGATGTATCTTTGTATGCGCGCGTGCGAACAAAGCAGCGTCGCAGTCGTCGTCCTCGACCGACCGAATCCGATAAATGGCGTCACGACAGAAGGGCCGGTGCTAAATCCGGATTACAAATCGTTTGTCGGGATGCATCCCATTCGTGTGCGGCATGGTCGCACCATCGGCGAACTTGCGCAGCAATTTCGAGACGAAGCGTTTCCAAAATGCGAGTTATGGGTTTTGCCGATGAAAAATTGCAAGCGCGAGATGTGGTCCGACCAAACAGGTCTGCAGTGGATCATACCTTCGCCCAACATGCCAACTCTTGATACCGCCACGGTTTATCCCGGGCTGTGCCTGCTGGAAGGCACAAACATTTCTGAGGGGCGCGGCACAACGCGGCCGTTTGAAATCTTTGGCGCGCCATTTATTGATGCGGAGAAACTTTGCAGCGAACTAAACGCATTGAAGCTGCCGGGCGTTTTCTTTCGCGAGAATTATTTTCAACCGACTTTTCAGAAATTCGCGGATGAGCTCTGCGGCGGCTCGCAGATTCACGTGCTTGATCGGGATGAGTTCCGGCCTTTTCTCACAGGAGTGCGAATCATCAAACACATCCGCAAGACTTATCCGGAGCAATTTCAATGGAAACAACCTCCTTATGAATACGAATGGAAACGACTTCCCATCGAAATTCTAATTGGCGGACCAGTCGAATCGGTGTTCGGCGACTGATCGCCAGCTTCGCCATTTTAACAGCGAGCTGTTTGCAGCTTAGCGCGGACATTCCATGGCCCGAAGTAGTGCAGCGCCTTGCCTACGAAAACGAGAAATTAGCGCGGCGGCCTCAAGGACATAACGGCGAATACTTCGTGGTATGCACGCTGTATTACACACCGAAAGAGTCCGGATTCACTTTCGAGCGAGGCTTTGACGCGACACGTGTCACAAAACCCGGATTGCATGGGCGGACATATCCGCGTGATTTTCTTCGCTCCGTGAAAAAGGAGGGCTTCGGCCAAATCACTGCGGCAGTCAATGGAAAACACTACATTTCCTATGGCGGCGGTGGTTCATATGCGTTCGCTTCGCACCCCACAGGCGGAGGTGGCGTTCTGGTGCCGCGCTATTCCGCTGCGATGAAGTCAACTCAAGGTGCTTTGCGCCATGGAGCTATCCTCGAGACATCCTCTCCGGAGGTGCAAAAGGTTTTTGGCAGCAATCGCTGGAGGATCATGGATACCGGTGGTGGGCTGCGCCGGTGGCAAATCGACTGCTATTTCGGCGAAGACGAACCTCTTGGTCCGGGCAAGTTACAAGGTCGACCGCGTGCAACCACTTTTGAGTACGCTTACGCCAATGCGCGAATTGTGAAGTAACGTGAAGCCGTTCACAGTCCGGCTGAAGTTTCACGGTGACCTTGCTTTCTTCCTCGGCCCCAGGGTAGGCGGCGGACTCATCGAGCGGAATCTCACGGAAAAGACATCGGTAAAAGATGTAATTGAATCCTGCGGCGTCCCGCATCCAGAAGTTGATTTAATTCTGCTGAATCGACAGCCGATCAATTTCGATTATTCGCTCCCGAGCGATGCAGAAATTGAGGTTTTTCCAGTTGGAACATGTCCTACGCACCTAAAGGAAAAACGATTACAACTCCCTTCTATTAGTAGCTTTATTGCCGATGGGCATCTGGGTAAACTCACACGCAACCTCCGCCTGCTCGGTTTTGACGTTGCCTACGATCAGCAAGCGAATGACCGCCAATTACTAGACATTATGAAACGCGAAAACCGGGCGCTGTTGACGCGTGACCGACGCCTGCTCATGCATGCGATTGTCCTCCTCGGGTATTGTCCCCGTTCCCAAAACGCCGATGAGCAAACTATTGAAGTGATCCGCCGCTTTGACCTTTTCGAATCGATTGCTCCGTTGACGCGATGCCTTCGCTGCAATGAAAAACTGCGAGAAGTCCCCAAAGCCGACGTGATTGAGAAGCTTGAGCCGCTCACTAAAATCTATTACGAGCAATTCCGGCGTTGCATCGGCTGTGGCCAGATCTACTGGGCTGGGTCGCATACCGAAAAATTGCAAAAGCGGATCGAAATAATCCAATCGCGCCTCGCAGGAACAAAGGGCGTGTAAATCACGCTCTTGTCAGACCTATCGCAACTGGCACACTGGCTCCCAATGCAAAAAGCCACTCTTGGCGTCCATTTGGCCGCAACGCTAATCTGGGCACTGGCAAGTGCGGCCCAGGCTCAGGGACCAGCGCCATCGCCGCTAATGCCGGGGCCTTCACCGCCGCCAGCACAAGTTCTTGCCGTCGCGCCTGAGCGAGGTCCGCCACCTGAATTAACGAAAGCCGACTTCGAAACTTTTCTCGACGCACTGATTCCGTCGCAATTGCGAAACCGTAACATTGCGGGCGCTGTCGTGTCGGTCGTGAAAGATGGTCAAGTGTTATTTCAAAAGGGCTACGGATACGCTGATGTCGAAGCGAAGAAGCCTGTGCTCCCCGATCAGACTTTGTTTCGTCCAGGCTCGATTTCAAAATTATTTACTGCCACAGCCGTGAAGCAGTTGGTCGAGCAAGGCAAGCTCGATCTCGATCATGACGTCAATGATTACCTCGATTTCGCGATTCCAAAAACATATTCGCAACCTGTCACGCTGCGGCAATTGCTCACTCACACGGCCGGATTCGAGGACACATTGAAGAATTTGTTCGTGGCCCACTCGAGCGACATGAAACCGCTGCGCACCTACCTCGTGAATCAAATGCCGGCTCGCATTTTCCCGCCGGGCAAAGTCCCTTCCTATTCCAATTATGGATTCACGCTTGCCGGATACATCGTCGAGCGTGTGAGCGGCGAAAAATTCGAACGTTACATCGACAACCACATTTTGAAGCCGCTGCGGATGACTAACTCGACCTTCGATCAGCCGTTGCCACCGCAGCTCGCGGCCCAAATGTCAAAAGGTTATCTCAACACCGCGAAGAAGCCGCGCGATTTCGAATTCGTTCAAGCCGCGCCCGCCGGCGCACTCTCGACTACCGCTGCAGACATGACGCGCTTTATACTCGCCTTTCTTCAGGATGGCAGCGTCGACGGGGTCGCTATTTTGAAGCCCGAAACTGTGCGGCAAATGGAAACGCGCCAGTTTGAACTTCATCCGACGATCAACGGCTTGGGCATTACTTTCATGGAATATTTGACGAATCCCGTGCGCGTCATCGCTCATGGCGGCGACACAGTTTATTTCCACAGCGACATGGTCCTCGTACCCCATGCACACGTTGGTTATTTCATATCCTACAACAGTCTCGGTAAGAACGTTGGCGGCGGTCGGGGCGAAGTCTGGCGGACCTTTGTAAATCGCTATTTCCCGAGTCCAGGCGAACCGAAGGTCGATGTCGATCCAAACATCGCGAAGTCCGATGGCCGCGCAGTGAGCGGCGTTTATGATGGAACGCGCCGTGGAGAAACAACGTTCCTGAAAATTTTGGCATTGCTCAGTCAGTTTCGCGTTAGCAGCGATAAGGACGGCATTCTCACTGTCGAAGGAGAGAAAAATCAGGGCGGCGAATTGAAAAAATGGAAGGAGATTGCTCCGCTCATTTATAGCGAGATTGATGGCTTGGAAAGAATCGCGTTTCGTCGCGCCTCGTCCGGCACTGTGCGCGAAATGCTCCCCTTCCCTGCTGTCTTCGAAGGTCAGCGCGTTCCGTGGTACGCCAGCAAGATTATTGTGGGTTTGGTCATCGGTGGAAACTTGGTGCTAGTCCTTTTGACCGTATTGCTCTGGCCCGCCGCAGTTTTGGTCCGCAAGAAATACGATCGCCCGTTGTTCAACGCAAAAACCGATCGCGTGCTGTATGTGCTTTCGCGAGTCGTTTGCCTGGGCGAATTGATTTTCATTCTCGCGCCTGTGATCGTTTTGAGCCAGGGATTGGAACATGTCGTAATCCTCGGTGATGCCATAAATCCGTGGCTGCAGACATTTCATGTCTTTGGATGGCTCTTGATGGCAGGTGTCGTTCTTTTGATCATTGTCGCCGCTCGCTTTGCCAAGCTTCCGGGGCATGGCCTGTGGTTTCGCGTTCATGCAATTCTTCTGGCGATTGGCGGAATCGCGTTCGGATTATTCGCATGGCAATACCATTTGCTGGATGCGTCGCTGAAATTTTGATCGGTGTGCTACATTGATGAACTTCAAGGGCCGAGGAATCTTGATTGCTTGCGCGCTCCTCGCGCTTCGAGTTTCGACTCTTGCATACGGTCCGCTGGGTCATGAGATCGTCGGCGCCATTGCCGACGAACGCCTGGCGAATACGCCTGCGGCTGCGAAAATTCGTGCGTTGCTCGACGGGCTTACGTTGGAAAGAGCTGCGGTAATCGCAGACGAGATCAAAGGTTGGGACAAAAAAGGAGTGGATGATCCGAAGTCATTCCATTTCTCAGCACATTGGAAGATTGACAGGCAACTGCGTGATTTCTGGCGAGCGAATCAGCCGACGCACGACATGAATTCGGCTGCGCCTTCGCACCATTGGTTTCACTACACTGACGTTCCGGTCGTGCCGCCACAAGTTTACCACGAAGGCACAGCTGGTCGCAGCAAATGGGACATCGTACATATGATTCCCTACTGCGTCCAAGTCCTGCAGGGGCGAGTGTCCGAACAAAACGACCGCAAGATCACGAAAGCCGTGGCCGTTCTTTTGCTGGCTCATTACGTCGCCGACATTCACCAGCCATTGCACGTAGGCGCGGAATATTTTGATCAGCAAGGCCAGGTCACCGATCCGGACAAAAATAAATCGGCTCTCGGGGATGAAGGTGGAAATACGTTTACACTGGAGTTAAGCGATGAGCCGCCGCGGCGGCGCGGTATTCACAAGAAAAAGTTCCACGGCTTTTGGGACTACGACGCAGTGAACGCGCTTTTCCCTCAAGAACTCGGTATGCTGCCGAAGAGCGAATTGCAGGCGCAGATCGAACCATTCAAAAGAGAGCTTGTCCACGAAATGGCTACACACGAACCGAGCAATTGGCGAATGCCATCAAACGTCGACGATAATTATGCCGAAATATGGGCCGACGAAATCCTGCCGATCGCGCGCGAGGCGCATGCGCGCTTGCAATTTGTGAATGTACACCCGCAACAGGAAGAAGATCGCGTCGTCGCCACCGGGGAGGCGGATGAAAAACCTCAGTACGGTCAAGTCAGTTATCGAGAATGGGCGACGAATATTGTCCGAGACGAACTGCACAAAGCTGGCTGGCGCCTTGCTGATTTGTTGCAGAAGATCTTGTGATCAAACTCAGTAGTCATGCTCTGTCGCACCTTCAAAGGTGGATCGGCTTCTCTGAAGACGATGCCAACAAACCGCCGAAGGCGTAGTGTGGTGCGTGTCGGGTTGCCAACGCGTTGAGGACAACGCGTTCCAATTTCATGTTCGGAAAAAAAACGCGCCGGAATTTCTTCCGGCGCGCTCGATCGAACCAATATTGGCAGACAGCAGCGTGATCAGGTCTGAGTTTTGGTGGCGCCTGAGGTCTCTTTGCATTGCGCCTTTAATTGAGCGAACTGCTCTGCGGAAAGAATACCTTTCGCATGGCTTAGGAACGTCTGTCTGCTTTCCTTCGTACAGCCGGCCTTCATGCATTCGGCCTGCCAGGTTTCAATTTTCGTCTTTTGATCCGACGTCAGCTTGAGCGTTGCCAGATTAACGCACGCCACTGAATCCTGTTTTGCTGTGCCTTTGGTGCAACATGCCTTATCTCCTGCAAACGCACTGGACACGGTGAGCATCGCAGCTGCAACTAAAACGGTAGTAGTAATTTTGATCATGGTGAATGCTCAGACCGAGATCGCGCTGCTGCGTTCAATTTTCACCAGCGGGAAATACAACTGGCGCGAATTGATTCACGCGTTAAGACAAAGGCAGAATGGCCAGCCCCCTCGAACCTATCAGACCCATTGAATTGGCTGAAATACGCGCGGCACGCAAGCGAATCGCAAACACAATTGTGCGCACACCACTTATTCGCCTCGAAGTCGGATCAGAGTTTCCTGACATTCGACTCAAGTTAGAGAACCTCCAGCCGATCAACGCCTACAAGTTGCGTGGCGCCGCTAATGCCGTTGCCATGCTCTCTGATTCCGAGCGGCAGCGCGGCGTTTGGACGATTAGCGCGGGGAACGCCGGTCAGGGCGTTGCGTATGCGGCAAGGGCCGCAGGTGTGACGTGCACGGTTGTGGTTGTCGAAACGGCGCCGCAATCAAAGCTGGAGCGGATGAAAGCGCTGGGCGCAAAACTCATTCCCGTTCCGTACCATGTCGCTTGGAAGGCGCTTGAGGAACGATCGTTTCCCGGAGCGGAGGGAACATTCATTCATCCATTCGACGATCAGGATTTCATCACAGGTCATGCCACGATGGGACTCGAAATTCTGGAGGACGCGCCAGACACGGCTACCGTTATTGCCAGTATTGGCGGTGGCGGACTGATCGCTGGCGTGGGCAGCGCAATTAAGGCGCTCAAACCGGAGACAAAGGTGTTCGGCGTCGAACCGGAAACCGCCGCGCCTGCCGCGCTTTCATTCGAGAAAGGTTCGCCACAAGCATTCACAAACTGGAAAGCTTCGTTCGTAGATGGCGCGGGCGGCCAAAGCATGTTCCCTCGCATGTGGGAACGGATGAAGCCGGTCGTGGACGGTTATCTCGTCGTCACTCTTGGGGAAACAAAAAACGCTATGCGCCTCATGGCAGAAAAAGCGCGCGTCATTTCCGAGGGCGCAGGCGCACTGCCGCTCGCTGCAGCGCTGAATGGAAGCGCCGGCAAAGGCTCAATTGTCGCGATTGTTTCGGGCGGCAACATCGATCTCAACAAGTTCTGCGAACTGATCTCGCAAGCCATTGACTTTCGCGTGCGAATTTGAAATAACTCCGGAAAGAAGGAGAAAGAACCATGAAGATTGGCGACACAGCACCCGATTTTGAAGCAGCAACTACCGAGGGCCGGATTCGATTTCACGATTGGATCGGCGACTGTTGGGCTATTCTGTTTTCGCATCCGAAGGACTTCACCCCGGTCTGCACAACCGAACTCGGCTACATGGCGAAAATAAAACCAGAGTTCGAGCGCAGAAATGTGAAGATCATGGGACTATCAGTCGATTCGACCGGCGATCACGAAGGATGGGCTAAAGATATTGAAGAAACTCAAGGGCACGCGCCGAACTATCCAATTATCGGCGACGCTGATTTTAAGGTCGCCAAACTCTACGGGATGCTTCCAGCCGACATCGCAGGCGACCCGAAGAAGCGCACGCCTGCCGACAACGCGACCGTACGCAACGTTTACGTGGTCGGGCCAGACAAAAAAATCAAGCTGATCCTCGTGTATCCAATGACAACGGGCCGGAATTTCGACGAAGTGCTGCGAGTGATCGACTCCTTACAACTGACTGCAAAACATCAGGTAGCGACTCCGGTGAACTGGAAGCCCGGCGAGGATGTGATCATCGCCGGTTCGGTATCCAACGACGAGGCGAAGCGACGTTACCCGCAAGGCTGGAAGGCTCCAAAGCCGTACCTCCGGATCGTTCCGCAGCCACAATAAGAGCAATGTCAGATTAGATTCGACTCCCCAGCTCTGACAGGGACTCGGCGGAATATTCAAGCGGATCCTGCTGAAAATACTTCCGCAGTTCTGCGTAAAGTTTTGGGTGACGAGCGCGTAACGCACGTGGCCGCTCGAAGAACGCCTCGACCGATACGGCGAAAAACTCAATGGGATCAGTCGCTCCGTAGGTATCGAGCAAAGTCGGTATCCCGGTCTGATCGGCAGCGCGCAGCGACGCAAACTCGGATCTCATAACTTCGCTCCAGGCCAATTGCTGCTCGTTGGTTGTCAGTCCCGGCACTCCGTCGGCTGCGTGATTTTCGTAGTCGAGTTGGTGAGCAAATTCATGAAGAACAACGTTCTTACCATCGGAGGGATCTGCCGCGCCGTGTTTGACGGCGCCCCAGGAGAGAACCAATGAACCCATTCTACGGCCGGTCTCGCCAAGACGACTCACAGTCCCCTCTTGCCAAACATGCTCACCAACCTGCCGTTTTTCTTCGACCATGTATGTCAACGGATAAACGAGAATCGTGAGCAGACCGGGGAAATAGTCTGTCCTGCGATGCAACAATAGAAGACAAGCTTGCGCCGCGATAGTCACGCGGACCTCATCCGTGATCGCGAAACCGCCACATCCCTCGAAACGTTTTTCGGCAAGAAATACTTGAATGTGACCAAGTAGTTCCGCACGGTCGCTCGCAGACAGTTTCTGAAAAAATACGACATGACGCTGAATTAACCTCAGCCATTCTTTCGGAAACGGCCGTGCCTGCACACGTCGCCGCCTTCGCTGCTTCAGCAGGTCAAAGATCATTTGGCAATCTAATCATCGCCCGGAACACGTGCGAGCACGTCTTCGCTTTGTGTATCGCCACAACTTCAATCTCGCGTCCGACGCCAGATCGCTCTATGAGTAATCAACATGAATACGATATCGCTTTCTCGACGTAAATTTGCGCAGGTGTTAGGCGCAGGCGCTGCAGCGGCTCTCGTCAGGCCCGTGTTTTCAATCGCAAGGCAACCACAGCACATCGCCGCTGCATCTGGTGGTGTTGTGCGCCTAAGCGCGAATGAAAATCCGTACGGCCCTTCGCCCAACGCGCTGAAAGCAATGACCGACTCATTTGGTCTAAGCTGCCGTTATCCGGATGAACACAATAACGTGTTGATTGAGAAACTGGCAAAACTGAACAGCGTCAATCACGATCAAATCTTGTTGGGCGACGGTTCCGGCGAGATTCTGAAACTTTGCGCGGAAACCTTCACTGGGCAGGAGCGTGGCCCGCTCATAGCTGCTGATCCCACGTTTGAAGCAATCCTCAAAAACGCCACGGCTAGTGGTGCCGAGGTCGTGAAGATCCCGCTGACCAGCGGCTTCGCACATGATCTGCCGAAAATGCTCACCACGGCCAAGCGAGGTTTGATCTACGTATGCAACCCGAATAATCCCACCGCCAGCATCACGCCGAAGGATGAGCTGCGCGATTTCGTCGAGAAAACTCCGCGCGACACAATGATTCTCGTGGACGAAGCGTACTTTCATTATGCTGACAGCCCGGATTACGACAGTGTGATGTCGCTGACCAAAGATCATCCGAATCTGATTGTGTCGCGCACCTTCTCGAAGATCTACGGCATGGCGGGATTACGCTGCGGCTACTGCGTTGCGCAAAAGGAAACAATTGATCGCATGCGTGCATGCCAGATGTGGGACAGCGTCAACATTATGGCGCTCTCCGCAGCAAGCGCGAGCCTGGACGATCCTGATCAAGTTCCAAACGGTCAGCGTTTAAACAGCGAAGCGAAAGCATTCGTTAAGTCGGAGCTCGAAAATGTGGGCTACAAATCCATTCCGTCGCAGGCCAACTTCATCATGTTCGATTGCAAGAAACCGGTCGTTCCACTGATCAAAGTGATGAAAGAGAAAAATGTTCAGGTCGGCCGGTTATTCCCCGCGCTGCCGAATCACATGCGCGTCACCATCGGAAAGCGATCCGAAATGGAAGCGTTTCTGTCCGCGTTCAAGCAAGCGACCGCGTAGCGCGCCAAAAGTTCCAGCGCAGTTTAGCCGAAGAACCCGTGCAGCCAAAGATAAACAGCTCCAGCAAGCACGCTGACGGCGGCCACGATCAGCAACACTTTTTTGTGTCTGAATCTCGACCGGCCGACAAGGACTTCGACTTCCTTCGCGGATACCGCAATGTTTGCCGGGAATACGGCCTCAAGCGCTTCGTGATACAGATGTCGATCATCAACCGACATCTCGCCGGCATGATTGAACTCGGCGTCGTTCACAATGATCGTGGCCTTCAGTTTCGCAGCCAGTCGCGCCCCGGAATGGAGCACCGGCGTCTCGTGAACAGCACGTTCGTACGCCGCCCTCACGCTGATCGGCATCTCGTCAACACTCGAGTACTCGCAGCCGTTGAACTGGATCTTGGGTTTGAACGTCTCGCTCACAGAAAAGACGAACTCAGACTTATTTTTCGCAAAATTCAAGTCTGATGTCTTCTATCTTTCCAGTGTCGCATTCGTTTTTCGCTCGTTGCCAGTAATCTCTCGACAGTTGTCGATCTGCCATTTCAAGAGCCGCGGCAGGTGCTAGGCGCGCCTTGAGCAGTCGCGTCCCGACGTGCGGCAGTTCGCGTCATTACTTCGGCGCAGCACGGCGATTCGAGCGATACGGTACCGGCAGGTACTCGACCGAAGGCTGTCGGCGCATGGGCTGCGGATAAAGCTCCATCAAGCGCAATATGTTTTCCGGCATATCACTGTTGACCGGCAGACCGAGAGCGCGCGCTCGCTCGCAGGTGATGGGATAATCATGCGTCCATGTGCCGCTGGTCATGAGTTTGGCGATCTCTTCCGCTTTTTCGCTGGGATATCTGTCTGCTAACAGCTCACCCACCTCATGTCGCATTTGTGCAATCGCCTTTTCCGCTTGGTCAGCCAAAATTAATGTTTTGTCGTCCACCTCGGCGACTGGTTTCTGACGGGCCGCTTTCAGAATTGAAGCCGCCGGATATTCGCCGAGCTGCGGATCAACCGGCCCCAATACCGCGTACTCGGACATGACGATCTCATCCGCGGCGAGCGCTAACAAGGTGCCACCCGACATGGCGTAGTGCGGCACGAACACCGTGACCTTCCCTTTGCGTGTGAAAATCGCGCGCGCGATCTGCGTCGCAGCCAAAACCAAACCGCCAGGCGTGTGTAGCACCAAATCTATAGGAATCTCCGGATCAGTCAGATGAATGGCGCGCAGGACCTCTTCGCTGTCGTTGATGTCGATGTAACGGAATATCGGAAAACCGAGCAGACTCATCGTTTCCTGCCGGTGCACCAGAAGAACAAGCCGCGATTTTCGCTCGCGTTCGATCAGGGCGATCATGCGCTTGCGTGATGCTTCCAACAATTTCTGTTTGATGATCGGCTGCAGCGCTGAAAGCATGAAAAACAACCAGAAAATATCCATCTCCTTCTCCTTTCGCCTAACGAGTTCGCGGCTCCCACGCCCATTCGAGGCCGTACTCGTCTGGTTGCGATGGCCGGCGCCGGCGCACAAACAACCGACACAGAATCACGCCACTCACAAATCCACCGACGTGCGCCCACCACGCGATGCCGCCCACCTGCTGCGGACCGGCCAACGCCGCTGTGCCGCTAAACAGATTAATCAAGAACCAGAGGACAAGATAAAGTACGGCCGGAACCTCGAAGAAGAAGGGGAAAAAGAAGATTGGAAACAGGACAATGAGTCGCGCTGTCGGAAAAAATATCAGGTACGCACCAAGCACGCCCGCAATCGCGCCTGAGGCGCCCACCGACGGGATCGTGGAATCCGGATTTGTCAGCAACTGCGTAAGGCCAGCGATGCTGCCGCAGAGCAGATAGAAGATCGCAAATCGGACCGACCCCATCCGATCTTCGACGTTGTCGCCGAAAATCCAGAGTGTCCACATGTTTGCGATGATGTGAAGCCAGCCGCCATGGAGGAATTGGTGGGTGAGGATCGGCCAGTAACTGTCCACAGGAAAACCGACGTAAGCAGCCCAATCCGGATGAGTGAAGCGCGCCGGCACAAGTCCGAAAAGGTAAAAGAGTTGTTCAACGCCGTGCCGAGGAAGCATGAGCTCAAAGAAAAACACGACTAGGTTTATGAGAATCAACGCACGCGTAACGACCGGCACGGAGCGGCTCGGAACGGAGTCCTGAATCGGAAACATCTTGGCATCTAGTTATCGCACCAGCGCGATCAATCGGCTGCGGCTGGGGACTTCCAGTTTGCAGAAGATGGAATGAAGATGTTTTTTCACCGTTTCGAGACTCAAGCCGCTCTCATCTGCAATCTCCTGATTACTGCGCCCATCGCACACCAGATACGCCAACTCCTGTTCTCGCGTCGTAAGCCGCGCCAGATGCGACAAGGAGGCGCCGGTCTTTTCCCTGGACAAATAGTAACAGCGCAAAATGCAACTTAAGATACCCCAGCGCACGACGTAAATGATTCGATATTATATGGACAGCACTCGTCTTGCTGCGAACAGACGATTCAGAGTTCAACAATCAACGAAAGGAGCAATCATGCCTAAAACACTTAGTCGCTGGGAGCCGTTACAAGAAATGGAAGAATTCCAAAACCGTCTCTCGACGCTTTTTGGCCGGCAGCTTCGTCGCACCGACGCGCGGGAAGAAATCACCCTCCCCGAATGGACGCCGCTGGCGGACATCACGGAAGATGAGAAGGAATATGTCATAAAGGCCGAGCTGCCTGAGATGAAGAAAGAGGACGTCAAGGTCACAGTCGAAAACGGCGTTCTAACTATCTCCGGCGAACGCAAGTTCGAGACGGAAGAGAAGAAAAAGAAATATCACCGCGTCGAACGCGGCTACGGCACATTCATGCGCAGCTTCACCCTGCCCGACGATGCCGATTTCAACAAAGTAAACGCGGAGTTCAAGAGCGGCGTTCTCACGGTGCACGTACCAAAGAGCGAGCAGGCCAAACCGAAACAGATCGAAGTCAAGGTCGCCTGAGCAACGCTGGGATGGGAATGGCGAGCGTGCGCGCCGATAATTAATTGGGCGCGCACGTCGAGCCACTTTCGATCCTATAAGGGAGGCTCGCGATGGCGATCTCAACAGCGACCACTGAACCAAAGACCGCGACCAGCCCGAAGTCCGGGCAGGGCCATCCATATAAGGAAATGTACTCCCGGAGCCGGCGCACAGCGCTGCCTCCTGGGGCGGATGCGCCCGACCTCACGTTGCGAAGCACGCCTGATCAATGGCTCACTCTCAGCGAGTTCCGTGGCCAACCGGTCGTGCTCGCCTTTTACCCGGCCGATTGGAGTCCGGTCTGCGGCGATCAGGTGGCTCTCTACAACGAAATGCTGAAGGAATTCCACGAGCTCGGTGCGCAACTGATCGGCATTTCGGTGGATGGCGCGTGGTGCCACGCCGCATTCGCGCGCGAGCGTAAGCTTCATTTCCCACTTCTGGCCGATTTCGAACCAAAGGGTGACGTGGCGCGCCGGTACGGTGTTTACCGCGACAAAGATGGTGTGAGCGAACGGGCGCTGTTTGTCATCGATTCGGAAGGGAAAGTTCACTGGAGCTTTGTCTCGCCAATTGGAGTTAACCCCGGTGCAGACGGAATTCTTTCGGCGTTGGAGGATTTACAAAACAAACAAGCAACGCCAGCAACAGCGGAGGCAAAATGATCAACCGAGCACAACTGAAAGTGCCGGATCCGGAGCGCGATCACATCCAAGGCGCGATCGACGCGCCGATTGCGTTACTGGAATACGGAGATTACGAGTGCCCCTCTTGCGGGGAAGTCCAGCCAATTGTCAGAGAAATTCAACGCCGGCTCGAGGACGATCTTTGTTTTGCATTCCGGCATTTTCCACTCACAAACGTGCACCCACATGCCGAGCACGCGGCTGAAGCTGCCGAAGCTGCCGGAAATCAGGGAGCTTTTTGGGCGATGCATGAAACGCTGTTCGCCAATCAGGACGCGCTCGACGACGAATCGCTGGCGAAATATGCGGCGGGGCTCGGCTTGGACGAAACACGTCTCATTCAGGAAGTGATTTCGGCCGCCCATTCCGATCGTATTCGAGAAGATTTTAAGAGCGGGGTACGCGCCGGAGTAAACGGCACGCCATCTTTCTTCATTAATGGTCAGCGCTATGACGGCGCGCGCGGTCTCGAACCGCTGCTGGCAGCCGTGTCCAATCCCGCGGGTATCATTTGAATGACTAAGCGAACGGAAATTCCGAGGTGGGGCAGGCAAGGCGCACAACTGCTTTCCCGGGAGATCCAATTGTTTGAGCCGCCACCCGGAGCGCTCTACACGATCGACGCCACGTCGCGCATCGTCGATGTGCCGAGACGCACCATTCTTATCTATTGTAAGCATCACCTTCTATCCCCAGCGACAAGCATGGCTGATAGCTACTATTTTAATGGAAATGCGATTCGGACGTTGCGTCGCATCGAGACGCTTCGGACTGTTTGCGGCGACGATTTCGCCGGAATCAAAATCATTCTGGATCTGACCGCGGCCTTGGAACGCCTTCGCTCGGACCTTCGGCTGCTCTCACGCGCGAAACGCGGCGGCCCGCGCAAAAAGGGCGATCGTGAAATCTTATCAGTTTCGCCCAAGAGATTTAACGTGAAATCCAGCTCTTGGCCAAAGCGGAAATAATCAAATTGACGCCAGTAGCGATCGACACCCAGCGGGTCAAGTCCGCTGCCGCATAAACCAAGGCCTATCTTACGCGAAACTCGAGCGCGCCGTCCTTTGCATTGACGTAGACGGTCTGACCTTCGTGGACTTTGCCTTCAAGAATATCGATGCTGAGCGGATCGAGAATCTCTCTTTGGATGGTACGTCGGAGCGGCCGCGCGCCGTAAACCGGGTCGTATCCTTCGCGTGCCAACAGTTCTTTGGCGGAATCGGACAACTTGAGCGTGATCTTCTGTTGCTCCAGCCGCTTCGACAGCCGCTTAAGCTGAATTTCAACAATTTTCTTGAGATCGTCTTCCGTGAGCCGATCGAAAATGATGATCTCATCAACGCGGTTGAGGAACTCTGGACGGAAATGCGCGCGCAATGCGTCCATGACCAGTCGCCGCCGAGCTTCGCGCGATTCTTCCTCGGTGATGTATTGCGACCCGATGTTTGAGGTCATGATGATGACCGTGTTCTTAAAATCGACGGTTCTCCCCTGCCCGTCCGTGATTCGGCCATCATCGAGCACTTGCAACAGCACATTGAATACGTCGGGATGAGCTTTTTCGATTTCGTCGAAGAGCACCACCGAGTAAGGCCTGCGCCGCACAGCTTCCGAGAGTTGACCACCTTCTTCGTAGCCGACGTATCCCGGCGGCGCACCGATTAGTCTGGCGACAGTGTGTTTCTCCATGTACTCGCTCATATCGATCCGGATCATGGCGTTCTCGTCGTCGAACAGAAATTCGGCGAGTGCGCGGGACAATTCAGTTTTGCCGACACCAGTCGGTCCGAGAAAGATGAACGAACCAAGTGGACGATTTGGGTCCTGTAATCCAGCACGCGCGCGCCGCACCGCGTTGGCCACGGCTTTGATGGCTTCTTCTTGATCGACAACGCGCTCGTGTAAATGCGCTTCCAGTTTGACCAGCTTTTCTCTTTCTCCTTCCTGCAATCGCGAGACCGGAATCCCCGTCCAGCTCGAGACGACCTGGGCAATGTCCTCCTCAGTTACTTCTTCGCGAAGGAGGGATTTCTTGGCCTTCGCGCTTTTTTCGGTCGCGTCAGCCAGTTTCTTTTCGAGCTCCGGGATTCTACCGTACTGGATTTCGCTTGCTCTGGCCAAATCACCTCGGCGCTGCGCGCGTTCAAGCTCGGTGCGAAGTTGGTCAAGTTCTTCCTTCCATTTTCGCTGCTCTTGAAGAACTGCTTTTTCCTTTTGCCACTCGGCTTTTAGCGCATTCGATTTTTCCTTTAGCTCTGCCAATTCTTTCTCGAGCTTCTTCAAGCGCTCTTTGCTTGCAGGATCTTTCTCTTTTTTCAGCGCCTGCCGTTCCATTTCGTGCTGCATGATCTCGCGCTCGATCACGTCGATTTCTGTCGGCATTGAATCCAGTTCGATCTTCAAACGGGACGCCGCTTCATCGACGAGGTCGATCGCCTTATCCGGCAAAAACCGGTCGGTGATGTAACGATGTGAAAGCATCGCCGCCGCAACGAGAGCTCCGTCGGTAATCCGCACACCGTGGTGCACTTCGTAGCGTTCCTTTAATCCGCGCAGAATAGCGATTGTGTCGTCAACGGTCGGTTCGTTTACCAGCACCGGCTGGAAACGCCGCTCCAGCGCCGCATCTTTCTCGATATACTTGCGGTATTCATCGATCGTGGTCGCACCGATCGTGCGCAATTCGCCGCGGGCAAGCATTGGTTTAAGCATGTTTGATGCGTCAACCGAGCCTTCTGCTGCGCCAGCGCCAACAATGGTGTGTAATTCATCGATGAACAGAATGATTTGACCCTGGGAATCGGTCACTTCTTTCAAGAACGCTTTGAGACGATCTTCGAATTCGCCACGGAACTTTGCGCCCGCCACCATGGCGCCGATGTCCAGGGCGATAATTCGTTTGTTCTTCAACGAATCGGGTACGTCGCCGCTGATGATTCGCCGCGCCAGGCCTTCGACGATCGCTGTTTTGCCCACGCCGGGATCGCCGATGAGCACAGGATTATTTTTTGTACGGCGCGATAACACCTGCATGATGCGTCGAATTTCGTTGTCGCGTCCGATTACGGGATCGATCTTGCCGCGTCGCGCCAACTCAGTCAGGTCGCGTCCGTATTTCTCCAGTGTTTGATACTTGCCCTCGGGATTTTGATCGGTCACACGCTGGGAGCCGCGCACCTGCTGAAGTCCCTGCATGAGCTTGTCCCGCGTGACACCCAACTCCTTCAGTACTTTTGCCGCGGGAACATTTGCACCAGCCAGCGCCAGCAAATAATGCTCAGCACTGGTGAATTCATCTTTCAGCTTCGACATCTCCTTTTCAGCATTGTCCAGGACGCTCCGGAGTTCGTTCGATAGCCGCAGATCTGCGGCGCCGCCGTGAATTTTCGGGCGGCGCTCCAATTCCGAGCGCAGCCGCTCGCGCAATTGATCTACGTTTCCCCCAATCTTCTCAAGGAGCGGCCGGGTGATCCCCTCGCCTTGGTCCAGAAGCGCAGAAAGAAAATGTTCGTTGGTGATTTCCGAATCATTAAATTGCGACGCGAGGTCCTGCGACGCCTGCAGCGCCTCCTGCATCTTCTGCGTGTATTTGTCGATGCGCATCCCTAAACATATGAACGCAGCCAAGGCAGGCAATTGACCGTTACGGACTGTAGAGACGCCGCATGCGCCGACCGCAGTTGAGGGCCAGGCGTTTGACACAAGCGCCTCTACACGGATGAGTGTTTGCGATGAGCACGGAGGTAAAATTGAGCACTCGACATGCATTGCGCGTTTTGCGCCCGGGCCCGTTTCGTCGCTACATCATCGGCAGTTCGATCTCCGACACAGGAACGTGGATGCAAGTGATGGCCCAAGGTTACCTGATGAGCACGCTCACGGATAAAGCGCTCCTGCTGGGTATGGCCAATCTCGCTGCAGGCCTGCCCATGCTCCTTTTAACGATGGCCGGCGGTTCGGCGGCCGATCGTTTCGATAAACGAAAAATTCTTCTCGCGACTCAGTATCTCCAGATCGCGCTCGCAATCTCCATCGGGCTTCTGATCATGAGCGGCAAAATCGAGATCTGGCACATTCTGGCCTTTGCGGCCGTGCTCGGCATTTCGAACTCATTTGAAATGCCGACGCTTAACGCGCTCGTGCCCGAGCTCGTGACACGCGACGAAATTCAAAGCGCGATCGCTGTGGACCGCGCAGTCTTTCACGGCTCCCGCGTCGTGGGCCCATCGCTCGCCGGAATTTTCATCAGCGCGTGGGGTGCAGCTTCGGCTTTTTTTCTGAACGCCGTTTCCTTCGCGGCGCTGATTGTCGCCTTGTTGACAATCCCGCCGCGACAACGCGGTACCGCCGAGGAGGAACACAAGCGCGCCAGCGGAATTAAGGACGGTTTTCGATACGTCGCGAAAGATAAGCCGAGTCTCGCCATGATCGGCCTCATCGCAGCAACCACAGTTTTCATTTTTCCAATTATCACCGTGATGATGCCGTTGTATGTGCGACTGGTGCTCGGGCTCGGCGCCGATCGACTGGGGTTTTTGATGGGTGCTTCGGCAGTAGGCTCGGTGATCGGCGCAATTTTCCTGATCAGCATTCCGCGCAGGAAACGTGTGCCGTTCATGATGGTGAACGTCGCCATCGTCGCATGCGCGATTTTCGGTTTGTCGCGCGCGCCAAGTTTTTACGTGGCGACGGCGCTGCTCATTTTCAACTCGCTTGGGTTGGCGATGAACTTCGGCTTGGCGAACACGATTGTGCAGGAACGGGCGCCCGATTATCTGCGCGGCCGCGTCTCGGCTGTGTTCATGCTGAGCTTTGTCGGTCTCATGCCGGTCGCCGGTTTGGGGATTACCGGACTATCTGATCTGATCGGTATGCGCACGGCGCTAGCGATTGCCGCGGGGTGCTACGCTGTGATTGCGCTAATCGTGCTTGGTCGCGTGCGGGGAGAATGTTCGCAACCTGCAGTCGCACAAACGTCCGACGCCGAAACGCCGTCGCCCCCGGTCGCCGCTGCTGTTTAGCGTGATCGCGTTTTCCACCTGCTGGAACTCCGGACGTCATACTGCCGGAGACGAAATGCTGCGCGAAATCAAAAGGGACCTCGGCTTTGACTTGATTGAGTTGGGTCATGGCATCCGCCTGTCGTTGATCCCGGGAATCCAAAAGATGTTCGACGCAGGGGAAGTGCGCTTCACGAGTTTGCATAATTTTTGTCCCTTACCCGTCGAAGTGATGATGGCTTCGCCGGACTGCTACAAATTTTCCGCTGTTTCTTCCGAAGAACGGGAGCGCGCCGTCAAGCAAACGTTTCAGACAATCGATTTCGCAGCGCGATTAAACGCGCCGTTTGTTGTTTTACACCTGGGCGAGGTAAACATGTCACCGATCACTGACCGGCTAATCGAGCTGGCCAAAGCCGGGAAATACCTGTCGCGCAAATATGTGAGACTGAAGCTTGGAGCGGTGCAAAAGCGGGAAAAAATTGCACCCGCGTATTTGCAGCGGGTGAAAGACTGCCTGCGCCGTGTCATTGAGCACGCCGCTTCAAAAAACGTCAGGATTGCTTTGGAAAGCCGGCGCGGCTACGAAGAAATTCCAACTGAGCGCGAATTACCCGGATTCCTCGAGGACATGGGCTCCAACCAGCTCGGTTACTGGCACGATTTCGGTCACTCACAAATCAAAGACAATTTGGGTTTCGTTGACCATGCCGAATGGCTGCGCATCATCGGTCCGCGCGCATTTGGCTCGCATGTGCAGGATTGCGTTTGGCCTGCAAAAGATCATGAAGCGCCCTTTACCGGCGACGTGAATTTCGAGAAACTTGTTCCGCTCCTTCCCGCGAACTGCTTATTTGTGTGGGAGATGAGCCCGAACAAGACGGCCGCCGCAATTCGCCGGTCGGTGCAAACTTGGAAGGAACGCTTTGGCGAATGAAAAAAATTCTCGTCACAGTTTTCCAGCTAAGCGTCACCATCGGGGTGCTTTACTGGGTTTATCACGATCCTACGAGGCGCGCACAGATGGTTGAGGCGATCCGGAACGCCCAGTATCGCTGGGTTGGTATGGGCATTCTGGCATACGTGGTAGTGGAAATCGCCGCTGCGTTTCGCTGGCACGTTTTGCTAAAGGTCCAAAAGATTCACCTGTCTCTCCCGCGCCTGTCCGGCTTGTTCTTTATTGGGATGTTTTACAACCAGTTTCTCCCCGGAGGCACCGGAGGCGACATCATCAAGAGCTACTACCTGCTGAAGGAGACCCCGGACAAGAAAGCGGGTGCGTTGCTCGCAGTAGTGTTCGACCGGTTCATCGGCCTTGTCGCGTTGGTGGCCATCACCGCAACACTCATCGCGTTGCGTTATGACTTCCTTTCGCAGAAACCGGAAACGCGAAATCTACTTTGGCTCTTGCTTATTCTCCTCAGCGCATCGGTCACCTTTTTACTTGCGACCTTTGTCATCAGTGGATTCAAGCTGTTGCACTCTTTGCCGGCGCGGTTCCCGGGCCGCGACAGGTTAATCGAGATCTCCGCTGCGTATCATCTGTACGCGCACCATTGGCGCGCAACGCTCGTGGCTTTTGTTGCGTCAGTCGTAGCGCATCTTGCCACGTTCACCACTTTTCTGTTTGCGGCTTACGCGTTGGGCGCACCCGTGCCTCTGGTGAATTTCTTTGCTGTCATGCCGATTGAACGCACGATTTCGGCGTTACCAATCAGTTTTGCCGGAATTGGACTTCGGGAAAAAGTTTTGCAGATCACGCTCAACGGCCTCTGCGGCGTGCCAGAAGCTAAAGCGATCCTGATCGGGTCGCTGAGTTTTCTCATCATTCTGGTTTGCTGCCTTCCCGGCGCGATTGTTTACCTCTTTTACAAGCCAAGCGGTGCCGTCGCGCGCGTTCGGCTGAGCGAGATGGAACATGAAGTGGTGACTCTTGAACACGAGATCGGCGAAACTGAGTGAAAAAGCCTTTCAACGCCCAACGCTCAACGCCGAACACCGAACCCCCAATTCAGAAAGTTAGACATTGGACGTTGGACGTTGAGCGTTCGGCGTTTTCTTCACAATGAGGCGAAGCCGCCAGCGCCCCTTTGTCGTCGCCACCTTTGCGATGACTGCCGACGGCAAGGTGACGACGCGAATCCTGGCGCCTGTTGATTTCACTTCACCTCAAGACAAGCTGCATTTGTTTCGCCAGCGCGCCCTGGCTGATGCGGTCCTACTTGGGCACACCAGTTTGAAGCGTGACAATGTTCGGCTGGGAATCCCAGTCGATTTGCAACAAGCCAGAATCAAACGAAAGCAAATCCCAGCCCCACTGCGTGTAATCGTCTCGAACAAAGGCAGGATCGACAGTCGATTGAACATTTTCCGAACCACCACTTCGCCGATCCTCATTTTTTCCACGAGGCGAATGCCAAAGAAAACTCAAGCCGCGCTCAAAGACAAAGCCACCTTGTATCTTACTGAAGCCGACGAGATCGATCTTGCCGCCATGCTGGAAATACTGCGCAGTAAATACAAGGTCCGCAGACTCGCATGCGAAGGCGGCCCAACGCTCTTTCGCGCCTTGTTGGAACGTGGCCTGGTTGATCAGCTCAATCTCACGATTGCACCGTACATGTTCGGCGGAGCCAAAGCGCCGACGCTTACAGGCGTGAGTGAGGATTTCCTGCCCGCAAGCGTGCATTGCTCGTTAATCCACATGCGCACAATCGGTGACGAGTGTTTTCTCACCTATCGAATCAAGCATCAGCGGAGGCGGAACTAGTCGACTCCTTGCGCCGCGGCCGCCGCACAAGCTCGCTTTCGCAGTTTGGGCAAACGAAGTTCATTTGGTCGGCGCAACTCGCGCAAAACGTGCATTCGTAACTACAAATGTAAGCTACTCCGCTCGTTATCAGCGCGCCTCGGCATTTTTCGCAGCCTGCTTTCAGTTCTAATGCCATTTTCTTTGCTGTGCGATAGGAGTTAGAATCAGCTCTTCCTGACAATAGCTGTCGCGAGTTATTCTACTGTTTTGGAGGGCTTGTCTTTTTGCGCAACCACAATCTGGAAACCGGTATGACTTTGTGTCGTAGGATCCACAGGCTTGTCCGTAAAGACGATTGTCGTGCCTGGAGTTATGACGTCCTTGGCTTTGTTCAAAAAGTTGGCCGGCAGGCCGCTTTTTTGCGCAGCCAGGAAGAGGCTTTCACTCGAGGTGTCTTTCCCACCAGCGGTTACCTGCACCCAGCGCAGATGTCCGTTCGTATCTGTTCCTTGTAGGGCGCTGAAGACACGATCGTTCAAAGGCGCGACGACTTGGGCATTCAGAATCCCCGCCCGGCCGATTTCCACCCCGTTACGGTAAACATAAACCGTTTTGTCTGCGCTGCTGACAATCAGAGCGACTGGGCCGCTAGGAGACTTGTCGGGGGTCCATTCAAATTGCCCTGCGGCTATTGGTTCGCTCTCCTCACCGGTCCGAGCAAAGAACAGCCCCGGGTGGACTGTCTCGACAGGCGCGGAATGTTCGTCCGCAATAATCACGGTCGCGCCCTTCATGGTTACGCCAAAGAGCAGCTTGGAGAATTCCAACGGCAGGCGGACGCATCCGTGTGAGTCGGGGTAACCCGGTAGATCACCTGCGTGAAGTGCAATTCCACCCCAAGTCACACGCTCCATGTAAGGCATCTCCGCGCCTTTGTAGATACTTGAGGTATGATGAACCTCCTTTTCCAGGATCGTGAAAACGCCAGTCGGGGTGCGGTGACCTGGTCGACCTGTGCTGACACTCGACCGCGCGATGCGGATACCGTTGCGATAGACGTATGCCACCTGCTCAGTAATGCTGGCTAGGATGAGTAGAGGTCCTTCCGGCGCGCGCTCGGGTTCCCACACATACTCACCCGGTTTCAGGGCTACAGTTTCAGGAGGTACTCGCACGCCTTCGGTAAAGATTTCGGCAGAAACGATCAGGCGCGAGAGAAGGAGTGAGCTGCTAAGGACGCTAAGAAAGAATGCAAATGAGAAATTCATGCTAGCCAATGCCTAATAACGAGCCTCGTGATGTTTCAGCTGTAGAACAGCGACGGTTCTCGCTTGGTTTCTTACCAATTTCCCAGGGACTCCACGCCCATCCGGCCAAAGCTGTCGAATTCCTCGACCTGGCGTGATGCGGTCCCGCTGTTTCCTCGACGAGGTCGGGAGTTCCGCCATCTGCTGTTGACCTTGCTGAGCTACTTGGCGAGCCTTGAGCGCCTGCTTATGTGCGTTGAACTGCGCCTGGTTTCCGACGTAGACGTGATCTTTCTTCGCAGTCGGATAGATGTAGTACACTTTGCCGTTGTACTTCACGACGGAAACCCTGCCTTGCGCTAGCCCGCTGACATGCTGTTGCTGTTTGGAGGTCGTGATCGTCTTAACCTTAAATCCGGACTGTGCGAGAAGGACTTCCTTCTGGGACGTCGAGCTCGCAGTCTGGCATCCGATCGCCAATGTCATAATGACGATGAGCGCGCCTGCAGTCGTTGTTAGTGTTGAAAGTTTTTTCGTTGTCTTCGTTTCAGGGTCTCCTTTGTGTCTTCAGTTGTACAAAAAACTTGAAGCCTGGTTCAAGACAATAGTTGTGACCGCCGCTCCTGAACCCGCTCCGCCCGATTCCACTTGACTTGTCAGAGCCTCTTAACCACGATGCCGCCAAACAAAAT
>Ga0222623_10000029_pt1 | contig 32921 bp, 29 predicted proteins | sample PLMtaG_FD_177336 | JGI IMG/M metagenome (GOLD analysis project Ga0222623, IMG submission 177336) | Groundwater sediment microbial communities from an aquifer in East River, Colorado, USA - PLM2_30_coex | ecosystem: Environmental > Terrestrial > Soil > Riparian zone | place: USA: East River...
TAGACGTTCAGCTTCGAGCCGAACCCGCCACCAACCGCGGGCGCGATCACGCGCAGTTTCGCTTCCGGAACGCCGGTGACCATCGACAGCGTCACTCGTGCGACGTGCGGGATCTGCGTGGACGACCACATCGTCAGCTCGCCCGTCGCCGGGAACGGCTGGACGATGACGCCCCGCGGTTCGATCGCGTTCGGGATCAGCCGTTGTTGACGGTAGCGCTCCTTGACGGTGACAACGGCCTTCGCGAACTCCTTGTCGACTTCTCCCGCCGCGAGATTCCACGTGTAGCAACGGTTGGTGCCGAACTCTTCGTGCACGAGCGGGGAGCCGTCTTCGAGCGCCCTTTCGGCATCGATCACGGTCGGTAGCGGGTCATAGTCGACCTGGACGAGCTCCGCAGCATCGCGTGCCTCGCCACGGCTCTCCGCGATTACGACCGCAACGCCGTCGCCGACGTACCGCGCTTCGTCCACGGCGAGCGGCCGATGGTTCGGCTGATTCGTGTCCTCCGTCGGAAGCCACGCACACGGCAGGGAGGCCTGCCACTCCTCCGCGAGCTCCTCACCTGTGAACGCGGCGATGACGCCGCGATGCGCGAGCGCGCCGTCGACGTTCACGTTCGCAATGCGTGCGTGCGCGTAGGGACTGCGGACGACGGCCATCCACACCATGCCCGGAAGGCTCATGTCGTCCACGAACTTGGCTTGACCCGTCAGCAGGGCCGCGTCTTCTTTGCGGTCGAGCGGCGCGCCGACGATGCGGCCGACCTCGAGTTCTGTGATCGCCGCCATCGTCAGGCCTCCACGCCTGCGGCCGCCTGCACCGCGCGGACGATGTTCTGGTAGCCGGTGCAGCGACAGAGATTTCCCTCGAGCGCATGCCGGATCTCCTCCTCGCTCGGATTCGGCGTCTCGTCGAGGAGGCTGATGACGGCCATGATGAACCCCGGAGTGCAGTAGCCGCACTGGAGGCCGTGCTGCAGGTGGAACGCCTCCTGGACGGGGTGCATCGTCCCGTTTGTCGCCAGGCCCTCGATCGTCGTGATCTCGTGGGCGTCCGCCTGGACGCCGAGCAGCGTGCAGGACTTCACCGACTCGCCGTCCAGCAGCACCGTGCAGGCGCCGCAACTGGACGTGTCACAGCCGACGTTCGTGCCGGTCAGGCCGAGCCGCTCGCGCAGGACGTAAACGAGCAGCTCGCGCGGCTCGAGCTCGAGGATGTGCTCCACCCCGTTGACCGTAATCGAGACCTGCCCCACGGCAAGCTCCTTTCGGCAAAGGGAAAACTGAGGGCGAGCATATGCCATGTCCGATCGAATGTCCTCCGAACAAGTCCTATACCGTCGCGCCAGCGCCATAGCGCGGCGATGTCGCTCGAAGGCGCCCGCGCGTAGATCGGGTCGGGTCTTCGGCGAGCGCCTCGCTCAACGCGGCCTGGAGCAAGCGGGCTTCCGCGGCAGAGCTGTCGCCTTCGACGATTACCTTCGACGATTACCAGGATACGGGCGGCATCAGGCATGCCCACTGGAAAAGCTGCCCCCGCAGCCTCGATGCACCCGCGTCCGGGGTTTCCCGCTTGACGCGCGCGCCGCGGCCCGAGATAGTCACGCTGTCGATGACAACGATGTCATCTCGTACGATGACGAAGCCGTCGCCACCGCCGCCGCTGCTCGAAGCGCGGAACGTCCAGAAACACTTCGGACGTGTCGACGCTTTGCGCGAGGGTAACTTCACGCTCCGGCCGAACGAGGTGCACGCGCTTGTCGGCGACAACGGGGCCGGCAAGTCGACCCTGGTCAAGATCATCTCCGGCGTCTACCAGGCGGACGCCGGCGAGATCGCGATCGACGGCAAGCCGGTCACCATCGCAAACCCGCGTGAGGCACGCGCGCTTGGCATCGAGACCGTCTACCAGGATCTCGCGCTCGCGGACCACCTCGATGCTGCGGGCAACCTCTTCCTCGGTCGCGAGCAGCTGCGCCCTCCACCCTGGTCCTGGTTCGGATTCCTGGACAAGAAGGCGATGCGCCGCCGCGCCCAGGAGGAGATGCGCAGGCTCAAGATCGGCATCCAGTCAGTCGACCAGCCCGTCCTCAGCCTCTCCGGCGGGCAGCGCCAGGCGGTCGCCGTCGCCCGCGCGATCGCGTGGGGTACGCGGATCGTGATCATGGACGAGCCGACGGCGGCGCTCGGCGTGCGCGAGTCGTCGATGGTGCTCGAGCTGATCAAGGAAGTTCGGAGCCAAGGACTCGCGGTGATCATGATTAGCCACAACCTCCCCGAGGTCTTCGCCGTCGCCGACCGGATCACGGTGCTGCGCAGCGGCAAGACGATCGTCACTCTTGACAAGAGCGAGACCAGCCTCGAAGCCGTCGTCGGGATGATGACGGGCGCGCTGACGGTCGCCGCATAGGCCGGTTGTGATTGCCAGCGCACCGGGGCGCAAGAGCGACACGACGCGGTGAGGTGAAGCCGTGAGCCCGGTCGAGCTCGCGCCGAACCAGCTCCACCACTTCTACCGTGGCGGGGAGGCGATCGCGAGCTTCCGCGGCATCCCCTCGACCGACGACCACGCCCCGGAGGACTGGATCGGGTCGACCGCGACGATGTTCGGAGCAAACGGAGCCGGCCTGAGCGTGCTTCCGGACGGGCGACTACTACGGGACGCGATCGCGGCCGATCCAGTCGCGTACCTCGGTCCGGCACACGTGGCGCGGTACGGCGCCGATCCTGCTCTGCTCGTGAAGCTGCTCGACGCCGGCGAGCGGCTGCCGGTGCATTTCCATCCGGACCAAGCTTTCGCCCGGAGTCGCCTCGGCCTCGCGCACGGCAAGACCGAGGCGTGGGTGATCGTCGAGACGCGCGGTAAGCGCCCGACGGTGTGGCTCGGCTTCCGCGAGGACGTCGACCTGGACGTGCTCGCGGGCTGGGTCGATCGCCAGGAGCGCGCGATCATGCTCGACGCACTCAACGAGCTGAACGTCGGTCCAGGTGACTGCATTTTCGTCCCGGCTGGGCTCCCGCACGCGATCGGCGAGGGCATCTTCCTCGTCGAGCTACAGGAGCCGTCGGACCTCTCGGTGCTGCTCGAATGGACGGGCTTCGAAGTCGACGGCACGCGCGACGGCCACCTCGGGCTCGGCTTCGACGTCGCGCTCGAGAGTGCGCGGCTCACCGCCGTGCGAGGCGACGAGCTCACGGAGCTGAAACGGCAGACGGCCGCCGCGCCCGAATCGCGCCCAGGCGCGCGCACGCTCCTCTCCTCCGCCGCGAGCTCCTTCTTCGGGGCCGAGCGCCTCCGCCCGGCCCCGGCCGTGTCCCTCGATCCGGCGTTCTCGATCCTCGTCGTGGTCGATGGTGACGGCCGGCTCGAGACAGAGGGCGGAACCGTAACGCTCTCGCGTGGCGAGTCGCTGCTCGTTCCGCACGCGGCGGGCCTGGGTGAGCTGACAGGCTCGGTCGACGTGATCCGGTGCCTCCCGCCCGCTCCGAATGGAGATTCGAGAGCGTGACATCTCAGGACGAGCTGGAGAGGTTGGAGTCCGAGGTCGTGACGCAGGCCGACGAACGTACGCGGCGCGATCGTGCGATGGAGGCACTCGGACGCTCGTGGCTTCTCTTCTTCCTGATCGCGCTGATCGGCTACTTCTGGCTCTCCACCCCTTCCGGGACGTTCCTCTCCTGGACGAACCTCGAGCAGATCGCGCTCAACACGTCCGAGGTGATCCTGCTCGCAATCGGTGAGACATTCGTCATCGTCACCGCAGGGATCGACCTCTCGATCGGCGGCATCCTCTTCTTCAGCGCCGTCGCCGGCGGCGAGGTGATGCTCAATCTCTCAGGGACGAGTGAGCAGACGATCAACGGCCAGTACCCGCACTCCGGGATCGCGATCCCCGTGGGGATCGCCGTCTGCATCCTCGCCGGGACGACCTGGGGATTGATCAACGGCACGCTTATCACAAAGCTACGCCTGCCGCCGTTCATCGTCACGCTCGGCACGTTCGGGATGACCTTCGGCTTCGGTGACCTGATCGACGGTGGCTCGTACCTCCCCGCTCCGGTTCCGACGGCCCTGTCGGACCACTTCGGAAGCGGGAAGATCCTCGGGCTGTACGCACCGATCTACGTCGCGGTCTTCTTCCTCATCGTCGCGCACGTCGTCTTGCACCACACACGCTTCGGCCGCTACACGGCGGCGATCGGGTCGAATGCGGAAGGCACACGGCGTACGGGCATCGCAGTCGACCGTCACATCATCAAGGTCTACGGACTCGCGGGGTTCCTCGCCGGCGTCGCGGCCGTCCTCGACCTCGCGATCTTCACGAACACGACGTCGATCTCGCACCAGACGGACAACCTCGGTGCGATCGGCGCGGTCGTTATCGGCGGGACGAGCCTCTTCGGCGGTGTGGGCACGGTGCTCGGCAGCGCCGTCGGCGCGTTCATCCCAACGGTTCTCCAAAACGGCCTCGTCATCGAAGCCGTCCAACCCTTCTGGCAGGAGGTCGTCGTCGGCGCAGCGATCATACTGGCCGTCTACGTCGACCAGGTTCGCCGACGGCGGGCGAGTGGCTGACCGAGCAAAGGAGGTGTGACCAAGCTCACTGCGTTCCGAACACTCAGACCAGGTCGTCGTTCACTCGACGGGAAGGAGTTTCCAGATGTCACGCCGCATGATCGCGGTGCTCATCGCGTTCTCGCTCGTCGCCGCGGCGCTCGCCTCCACGGCAGCACTCGGCAACAGCGCGTCGCACAAGGCCCCGCAGTTGCAGAAGAAGACCTACACCTTCTACCTCGTTGCCGGGATCGCCTCCGACGCCTTCTACCTGACGATGAAGAAGGGCGCGCAGGCGCAGGCGAAGAAGCTCGGCAACGTGAAAGTCATATTCACCGGCTCACCTGCGGCGTTCTCACCGAACACACAGATCCCGTTCCTGAACGGGGCGATCGCGCGCAAGCCCGACGCGATCCTGATAGCCCCCACCGACAAGACGGCGCTGATCGCGCCGATCCAACGGGCGATCAAGGCCGGGATCCCGGTGGCGACGGTGGACACGTTCATCACGAAGCCGATCGCGTTCACGAACGTCTCGACCGACAACCCCGCGGGTGGCAGAGCCGCCGCGGACGCGCTCGCGAAAGCGATTGGCAAATCGGGCGACGTTGCCGCGATCAGCGTCAACCCGGGCATCAGCACGACCGACCAACGCCGCGACGGCTTTGCTGCTCAGCTGAAGAAGTACCCGAACATCAAGTACCTGGGCGTTCAGTACTGCAACGACGACCAGACGAAAGCGTCGAACCAGACCTCGGCGCTCCTCGCGGGAAACCCGAACCTCAAGGGCATGTTCGCCATGAACGTCGTCTCCGGAAACGGAGTGACGCAGGCGGTGAAGGCAGCAGGCAAGTCGGGCAAAGTCAAGCTGGTCGAGTTCGACGCCGGCCCGCCGCAGGTTCAGGCGCTGAAGGCAGGGACGATCGATGCCCTGATCGCACAGTACCCGTACGGCATCGGCCAGCAGGCCGTCGCCCTCGCTTACAAGTACGTGACCGGCCACAAGGCGGGGATCAAGAAGCACTACGGCACTGGCTCGGCCGTCGTCACGCGGGCGAATGTCAACAGCCCGGCGATCAAGAAATACCTGTACACGCCGTAACGGTGTCACCGGATCGGAGATGGCGGTCCCCGCGGAAGTGGGGGCCGCCTGCTCCGGCGGTGCCGCAGATTTGAGCCCTTGCGTCCGGTCTCCGCGCAAGAAGCGCCGCGCTCGAGAGCCGCGTTCGTCTACGACGCAGTCGCACTTCCAACAGAAGGCGACACATTGCCGGCCGAAGAGGACTCCCGACACCACCGAAGACCATCGCCCGCATCGTTTGCTCGCGACCGTACTGCATCACACACATGTTTGACGCGCGCGATTACCAGAAGTGGGTAGTGCGAACTGAGCTCACGGAGAGGTCTAGAATCCTCGGGCCTATGTCAGCGCGCAGTCGAGGAAGGTGAGGACGACGTGGCAAAGGTTCTCTGTGTCCTATACGACGACCCAGTTGACGGGTATCCGATGTCATATGCTCGAGATGCGATTCCCAGGATCGAGCGCTACTACGACGGTCAGACCACGCCGACCCCTGAGGCGATCGATTTTGAGCCGGGTGTGCTTCTGGGCAGCGTTTCAGGTGAGCTCGGGCTGCGGCCGTTCCTCGAGGAGCGCGGCCACACCTTTGTCGTCACGTCGGACAAGGACGGGCCGGACTCGGTCTTCGAGCGGGAGCTCGAGGACGCCGAGATCGTCATCTCCCAGCCGTTCTGGCCGGCCTATTTGACGGCCGAGAGGATCGCCAAGGCGCCGGAGCTCAAGCTGGCCATCACGGCGGGAATCGGCTCGGACCACGTCGATCTGGCTGCCGCGATCGAGCGCGGTGTCACCGTGACCGAGGTCACCTACTCCAACAGCATCAGCGTCTCCGAGCACGTGGTGATGATGATCCTGTCGCTAGTACGCAACTACATCCCGTCGTATGAGTGGGTGGTGCGGGGCGGATGGAACATCGCCGACTGCGTCGCCAGGTCATACGACCTCGAAGGGATGCAAGTCGGGACGGTTGCTGCCGGCCGGATCGGTTCCGCTGTGCTCAGGCGGCTGAAGCCGTTCGAGGTGGGACTGCACTACACCGATCGACACAGACTCCCGGAGGAGGTCGAGCGCGAGCTGGGCGTGACCTACCACCCGGACGCCGAGTCGATGGTGCCTTTCTGCGACGTGGTCACGATCAACGCACCCCTCCATCCTGAAACCGAGCACCTCTTCGACGACGCCCTCATCGCCAAGATGAAGCGCGGCGCGTACATCGTCAACACCGCCCGCGGCAAGATCTGCGACCGCGATGCGATCGCGCGGGCGCTGGAAAGCGGCCAGCTGGCCGGCTATGCCGGAGACGTCTGGTTCCCGCAGCCGGCTCCCAAGGATCATCCCTGGCGATCGATGCCCCACCACGGAATGACGCCACACATCTCGGGCTCGTCGCTGTCCGCGCAGGCCCGCTATGCGGCGGGAACGCGCGAGGTCCTGGAGTGCTGGTTCGACGGCCGTCCAATTCGCGACGAGTACCTGATCGTCGATCGCGGCGCGCTCGCGGGCGCCGGCGCTCATTCGTACAGCGCCGGCGACGCCACCGGCGGTTCCCACGAGGCAGCACGCTTCAAGGATCGGTAACCGGCGAACGGCCACGACCAGACATGGAGGCACTGACGCAGATGACGTGCGTCGCGTGTCGGAAGGACGCACCGACCGTGACGGATGACGAGATCGCCGAGCTGCATCCTCAGGTTCCTGACTGGGACGTCGTCGAGGTCGACGCGATCAAACGCCTGAGACGGGTCTTTCCAGTCGACGATTTTGCGCAGGCCCTGGAATTCACGAGCAGAGTCGCCGAGCTTGCGGAGGAAGAGGAGCATCACCCTGCGCTGCTGACCGAGTGGGGCCGAACGACGGTAACGTGGTGGACGCACAAGATCAAGGGCCTGCATCGCAACGACTTCATCATGGCCGCGAAGACGGATCAGTTGTACCTGCGCTGAGCCGACGGTCAGGCTGCTTCAGGCATTCAGTTCAGCAAGACGGCGTGCGACGCGCGCTGCGGCGCGGGCGAGCTCCTCGGCCGCCTCGGCGTCGCCCGCACCACTCGACGTGAGCTGTGCGCGGACTTGTCCGGCGAGCCGCGCCACCTCGTCGGCGTTCGCCGCGATCTCCTCCGGCACCTCGATCGTGCGGCGCCGCGCCTCCTCGTTTCGGGTCTCCACGAACGCCGTGTAGGCAGCGGTGTCCTCGTCCGCGAGTTGCATCAATCGTGCCGAGAGAGCCTTGGCGCGAGTGACCGCTGCCTTGTCGTGTGCGAAGCGGGCTGCAAGCTCGACAAGAGATGCGGCGAACGCTCCGGTGAAGGCAGCCGCGGCCCCGCTCGCCGGGGCCGGTGTGCGTGCGCCGAGCGCATCGAGGAACTCGCCGATCCGGAGCTCACTAGCTGCCACGGACGACCGTACTAGGCCCCGTTCTTGCGGAGCTCGGCGACGATTGCGGGCACGATCTCGTGGAGGTCGCCGATCACGGCCCAATCTGCGCGCGCGACGATCGGTGCGCTCTGGTCCTTGTTGATCACGAGGATCCGCTTGGCGGCCTTGCAACCGACGATGTGCTGGATCGCGCCGCTGACGCCGCACGCGATGTAGAGGTCGGGCGCGATCCGCGCACCCGTCTGCCCGACCTGGTCGGAATGCGGCCTCCAGCCGAGGTTCGTGACGACGCGCGACCCACCGACGGCCCCCCCGAGGAGGTTGGCGAGCTCCTCGAGCAGCCCGAATCCCTCCTTGCTGCCGACGCCGCGGCCGCCGCCGACGACGACCCGCGCCGTGTCGAGCCGAACGGCTCCGGAGGACGGCTCTTCACGGCGCGTGACGCGGACGACGAAGTGCTCGTCGCCGAGCGTCGGCGTGAACTCCTCCATCGTCGTTGCCAAACCGCCGGGCCTTGCGTCGACCGTGTGCGCCGCGACGGTGATGAGCTTGGGCGTACCGGTGAGAGTCGCCTCCTCGAGCAGGCTGCCGCCCCAACGCTGCCGCGTGAGGCGCAACGCATCTCCGTCGGCCTCCGCTTCGACGACGTTCGCCGCCAACGGAACCCCGAGCCGTGCCGCCACGTGCGCGAGCACCTCGTGACCCCGATCGGTTCCGGAAGCGACGACGACGTCGGGCGCAAGCTCGACGATCGCCTGCGCCCAGGCCTCCGGGGCGTACTCGTCGAGCCGGTCGTGTACGACGCGGCGCGCGCGCGCGACGTAGCCGTCGACCTCGGCAGCGCCGAACACGACTGCCTCGACGTCTCCGAGCCGGGAGGCGAACGTGAGCGCCTCGAGCGAGACGGGGTCGTCGTCGACGAGGCAGAGGATCACGGTGTCACGAGCCCAAGCTCGCGCAGCACCTCGACCACGCGGGGGGCCGCCTCGGCGCCACCGCCGATGATCTCGACGTGTGTCTCCTGCTCCGGCGGCACGACGAGGCTGGTCGTCACGAGTGCGCTCGCCTCCGGCTGCGGTCTGATCCGCTCGATCGGTGTCTTCTTCGCACGGAGCCGTCCCGGCAGCGACGCATAGCGCGGCAGGTTGAGTCCTTCCTTCACCGTCACGACCGCGGGCAGCGGGAGCTCGAAGATCTCCCAGCCGCCGCCTGCCTCGCGTCGCGCCGTCAGCCGGCCGTTCTCGATCGTGATTCCCTTGATGCCGGTAACGCACGGAAGGCCGAGCGCGTGTGCGACGCGCACGCCGACCTGGTAGTCGCCGGTGTCCGCCGCCTCGTTGCCGAACAGGAGCAGGTCGAACGCCTCCGGCCTCTTACGGATGGCCTCGGCCAGCGCGGCGGCGGTCGCCTCTGCGTTCCAGTCTTGTCCGTCCGTCTCGAGGAGCGCCGCGGTGTCGATCCCCATCGCCAACGCGTTCTGCAGCTGCTCGATCGCGCCGGAAGGCCCGAGCGTCAGCACCGTCGTCGAGCCGCCGTGCTGCTGCGCGATCCGGAGCGCCTCCTCGACGGCACACTCCTCGTGCGGCGAGACCGTGAAACCGAGGAGGGTCGTGTCGATCGCCTGGGCGTCAGGCGTGAGCGTGATGCGCGCCCCCGTCTCCGGAACTCGTTTGACGCAGACGAGGACGTTCAACTGCGAACCCGGGTGTTCTCCGGATCGAACAGGGAGCGGCTGCCCTTGACCGCGACGGTGACCGGGTACCGGTCACCCATGTACTGGACCAGCAGCTCGTTCCCCTCGGCGGCGTGCCCTGGCGGGAGATATGACAGGAGCACGTGCTTGCCGACCGACGGCCCGGAGCCCGCGCTCGTCACGTATGCGCTGCGGTCATTACGGTCAACGATGCGCTCGCCGTCCCGTGTCAAGATCGGCTCGCGGCCGAGCATGTAGCGCTTCTTGCCATTCGACGGCGACGTGTTGTCGTCGACGGTGAGCGTGCAGAGGATCGCCGCCGGCTCCTCATCGCGGTGCTGCAGATGCGCCTCCTTGCCGATGAAGTCGGCGTCCTTGACCTTCGGCCGCTGCATGTCGGCCTCGACGACGTTGTATTCCGTCTCGAGCTCGGCGCCGTACAGCCTGTAGCCCTTCTCGATCCGACCGGTCGTGCCGTAGACGCCGATGCCCGCCGGCACGATCCCGAACGGCCGTCCCGCCTCTCTCACCGTGTCCCACATCGCCGCGCCCTGCTCCATGGGCGCGTACAGCTCCCACCCGAGCTCACCGACATAGGAGATGCGCGACGCGAGCACGCGGACCGGCCCGACGTCGATCCAGCGGCAGCGCGCGAACGGGAACCCCTCATGCGAGACGTCGGCGCTCGTAGTCGATTCGAGCAAGTCGCGCGCGCGCGGCCCCCACAAACCGAGCGTGCACCACGCGGAGGTCACGTCGTCGAGCGCGGCAGAACCGTCTTCGGGCAGATGGTCCTCGAACCACTTCCGGTCGCGCGGACCGTCGAGGCCGCCGGTGACGATCCGGAAGAAGTCGTCCTCGAGCCGCATGATCGTCAGGTCGGCCTTGAAGCCGCCGTTCTGGTCGAGAATCGACGTGTAGACGACGCGTCCGACGGCGACGTCCAGCTCCGCCAGGGCCATGCCCTGCAGGTAGTCGAGGGCGCCCGCGCCGACGACGTCGAAGACGGCGAACGCCGAGATGTCGATCATCGCGACGCGGTCGCGCATCGCGAGGTGCTCGGCGTTGATGATCGGCGACCACCAGCGTGACTCCCACTCCGCCTCGCGGGGCATCACACGGTCGCCGTACTCCTCGAGCAGCGGCTCGTTGGACGCGTACCACCACGGCCGCTCCCAGCCGGCGGTTTCGTAGAACACAGCGCCGAGCTCGCGCTCGCGCGCGTAGAATGGGCTCAACCGCACCTCGCGGTTCGACAGCCACTGCTCCATCGGATGAACGATCCCGTAGGTGCGGTTGTAGCCCTCCGAGGAGCGCGCGTCGACGTGGCGTTTCGTGCGCTGGTGTGGATAGAAGCGCGCAACGTCCGCGGTGTGCAGATCTGTCTCCGGTGCGCCCTCGACGACCCACTCGGCGACGGCCTTCGCGATCCCAGGCGCCTCCTTGATCCAGATCGCGGCGACCGACCAGAGGTTCTTCACTTCCGTCTCTCCCAGGAGCGGCATGCCGTCCGGAGTGAGCGACAGGAGGCCGTTGATCGCATGCCGGATGCCTGCCCCCTCGACCGTCAGGATCTCAGGCATCAGCTCGAGCGCCTGCTCCAGCTGCGGGTCGAAGTCCTCCGACGTGAACGGCAGCTCCGTCGGCGAGAGCGCGGCCTCCTCGCTCGACGGGATGTCGTCGGGGTCCAAGAGGATCGGCCGATGGGCGTACGAGCCGACCTCCATGTCGCTCCCGTTTTGCCGCTCGTACATATTCGTGTCCACGTCACGCACGATCGGGAAGGCGATCTCGCCCGGCGTATCTTCGAAGAGCGGGATCGGGCCGACGCTGATCATCTGGTGCACGGCCGGCGTCAGCGGGATGGTCGCGCCGGCCATGCGCGCGATGCGTGGGCTCCAGACCCCGCACGCGACGAACACGTACTCGGCGTCTATCGTGCCCTTGTCGGTGTGGACGCGGCGCACGCGGTTGTTCTCGACGTCGATGCCGGTGACCTCGGTGCTCGCGAACACGCTCGCGCCGCGTTCCTGCGCGTACTCGCGCATCAGCGTTCCCGCGCGCAGCGGGTCGACGACTGAGACTCCAGGCGTATAAAAGCCGCCGAGGATGACATTCGTGTCGACGAACGGAACCTTTTCGAGCACCTGCTCGGGCGTCAGCAGCTCGCACTCCTCCTCGCCCCAAGAGAGCGCCGATGACATGCGCCGGTTCAGCTCCTCCATGCGCTCCTTCGTTCGCGCGACCTCCACGCCGCCGCTGATCGTGGCGAGGCCGAGTTCCTCGTACTGGCGCGCGCTCTCCTTCGTGAGCGTCGTCATCTCCTTCGAGTGGTCGACGGGAAAGATGAAATTCGAGGCGTGACCCGTAGAGCCGCCGGGGTTCGGAAGAGGGCCCTGCTCGAGCAGTACCAGATCGGTCCAGCCGAGCCGCGACAGGTGGTACGCCATGCTGTTGCCGACGATGCCGGCGCCGATGACGACCGCCTGCGCGGCAGAGGGGAGGCTGCCGGCGTTCACGCGCCGGTCAGGACGCGCCGCATGGACTCTTCGAACTCCAACACGTGGCGGCGCATCGTCTCCTCGGCGCGGTCGGCATCGCCGTCGCGGATCGCCTCCAAGAGCTCGCGGTGGCCGAGCACAGCCTCCTCAAGCTCTCTGGTCCGGTCGAGCGCGAGATACCAGATTCTCAGCGCCAGGACGTAGTACTCCTCGAGGGTCGACTCGAGGAACGGGTTGTGTGCCGCCCTGTAGACCTGGCGGTGGATCCGCTCGTCGAGGCCCATCAGCTCGCGTGCGTCGAGGTCGGTCCGGTGACCGAGCTCGTCGAGGAGCGTGTCAAACGCGCTGCGGTCTTCGTCGGTCGCGCGCTCCGCGGCGAGGCGCGCGACGTGGCTTTCCAACACCGATCGCACTTCCGCGAGGCTGGCCAGATCGCGGATCTCCACGCTCGTCACGAACATGCCCCGGCGGGGGTAGACCTCCACCAATCGCTCCTGCGCGAGCCGACGTAGCGCTTCGCGGGTCGGCGTGCGCCCGATCCCGAGTCGTTCCATCAACCCGCGCTCGTCGATCACCGCCCCGGGCCGCAGCTCGAGCGAAACGATCATCTCTCGAATCGCGTGGTACGCCCGGTCGGCCAGCGAGGCGGCCGCCTCGAAGCCCGAGGGCTGGAGGACGCCGACCTGCCCCTTCGCCTCTGCCACGGAGATACATTACTCATATCTCAGCTCGTTCCCATCCGCACCAGGCCGGGACGTAGAGGACGCTCGTGACGGCGCAACAGATGCCCTCCTCCCTCGAGATCGCGCAGAGCGCGGTGTTGCGTCCGATCGCCGAACTGGCGGCCGAGCTCGGTCTCCTGCCCGAGGAGGTCGACCCCTACGGACGGTTCAAGGCCAAGATCGATCTCTCCGTCCTCGACCGGCTGGCGGCGAACCCGGACGCGAAGCTGATCGACGTCACTGCGATCACGCCGACGAAAGCCGGCGAAGGGAAGACGACGACGTCCGTTTCGCTCACGCAGGGGCTCGGTCACATCGGCAAGGAACCCGTGCTCTGCCTGCGGGAGGCCTCGCTCGGCCCGGTGTTCGGGATCAAGGGCGGCGCGGCCGGCGGCGGTTATGCCCAGGTCGTGCCGATGGAGGACCTGAACCTCCATTTCACGGGCGACATCCACGCGATCGGTGCGGCGAACAACCTGCTGGCCGCGATGGTCGATGCGCACATCCTCCACGGCAACAAGCTGGGAATCGACCCGTTGGCGATCGGCTGGCGCCGCTGCGTCGACATCAACGACCGCACGCTGCGCGACATCGTGATCGGCCTCGGCGGCCGTCCGAACGGGTACGTGCGCCAGTCTGGCTTCGACATCACGGCGGCCTCGGAAGTGATGGCGATCGTGGCCGTCGCGTCGGATCTGAACGATCTCCGTCGGAGGCTCGGGGCGGTCACGGTTGCGCAGACATTCGACGGCGAGCCGGTGACCGCGGAGCAGCTCCGTGCTGCCGGAGCGATGACCGTGCTCCTCAAGGAGACGATCAAGCCGAATTTGGTGCAGACACTCGAGGGGCAGCCGGCGCTCGTCCACTGCGGCCCGTTCGCGAACATCGCTCATGGCAACAACTCGCTCGTAGCCGACCGCGTTGCGCTCAAGCTCGGCGACTACGTCGTGACCGAAAGCGGCTTCGGCGCCGACATGGGGATGGAGAAGTTCTTCGACATCGTCTGCCGCGCCGGCGACCTTCGACCGAATGCAGTTGTGCTCGTCGCCACCGTGAGGGCGCTCAAGCACCACGCCGGGGCCCCAGACGGCGGTATCGAGGCGGTCGAGGTGGGCGCGGCGAACCTCGCGCGTCATCTCGGAATCGTCCGAGAGTTCGGGCTGAACGCGGTCGTTGCCGTCAATCGATTCCCCGGCGACGTGGACGAGGAGGTCGAGTGTGTGCGTGCTCTCGCTCTCGAGCAAGGGGCGTTCGCCGCCGAGGTGAACAACGCCTTCGAGGAGGGCGGAGCCGGAGCAGCCGCGCTGGCCGAGGCCGTTGTCGCCGCCGCGGACGAGCCGAACTCGTTCCAGTACGTCTACTCACTCGACGCACCCATCGAAGAGAAGATCGAGGCGATCGCGACGCGCGTCTACGGCGCGGACGGGATCTTCCTGTTGCCTGCTGCACGCGCCAGAATCGAGCAGTTCACAGAGCTCGGGCTCGACGCTCTGCCGATCTGCATGGCGAAGACTCATCTATCGCTGTCGCACGACCCGGCGCTGACGAATGCGCCGACCGGCTTCACGGTCACTGTGCGCGACCTCCGTGCGTACACTGGCGCAGGCTGGATCGTCGCGCTCTGCGGCGACATGCAGACGATGCCCGGTCTGAGCTCTTCACCGGCGGCCACGAACGTCGACATCGACGACGAGGGAAAGACCGTCGGCCTGTTCTGATGTTGGCCGGCGGCCACCATCGGAGTACGGTTAGGCCGTGACGGTGGTTGTGGATCCCGCCGGGCCCCTCGGCAAGGAGATCGACCGGAGCGGCGCGCCGCTCATCCGTGTTCAGGGCGTCTGGAAGATCTTCGGGCGCCACGCCGATCGCGTGATCGGAACGCCGGACGCCGACCTCACGCGCGCGGAGCTGCGCACGAAGCACGACTGCGTCGCTGCTGTCCGTGACGTCTCGTTCGAGGTCTGGCCTGGAGAGGTGTTCGTCGTCATGGGGCTGTCCGGCTCCGGCAAGTCGACGCTGGTGCGCACGCTGATCAGGCTGATCGAGCCGAGCTCGGGCGACATCGAGATCGACGGCAAGGACGTGATCGCGCTGAGCAGTGTTGAGTTGCGGCAACTCCGGCGCCACACCTCTTCGATGGTTTTCCAGCATTTCGGTCTGCTTGCGCACCGGCGCGTGATCGACAACGTCGCGTTCGGTCTCGAGGTGCAAGGCGTGCAGAAGGCGACGCGGCTGGCGCGAGCCGCCGAGGTGCTGAAGCTCGTGGGGCTCGAGGACTGCGCGAACCAGTTTCCTGACCAGCTCTCGGGCGGCATGCAGCAGCGCGTTGGCCTCGCCCGGGCCTTTGCCGTCGACCCGAAAGTCATGCTCTACGACGAGCCGTTCAGCGCGCTCGACCCGCTGATCCGCCGCGACATGCAGGACGAGGTCTGCCGGCTGCAGATCGAGACTGGGAAGACGATGTTCTTCATCACGCACGACCTGCCCGAGGCGCTGCGGCTCGGCGACCGGATCGCGATCATGCGCGACGGCAAGATCGTCCAGCTCGGCACGCCGGAAGAGCTCGTCGGCTCACCGGCGGACGACTACGTGCACAACTTCATCCGCGACATCCCACGCAGCCACGTGCTGACGCTGCGCTGGATCATGCGCGACCCGGAACCGGGCGAGATGGACGGCCCCACTCTTCCCGTCGACACCACCGTGCGGAACGCGGTGCCCGTCATCGCCGGCAGCGAGCAGCCGGTGCTGGCCATCGACAATGGCAAAGTTGTGGGCGTCGTCGACCGCATCGCCGTCCTGAACGCGATCGCCGGCGAGGGGGACTGACGGTGACGGCGGCGACCGACTACGCCGCACCGGCCGCCGCGATCCCAGCACCGCACCCGTGGTGGCGCGGCCGCGCGGGTCTCGTGGTCGGCGTCGTCCTGGCCATGCTGGTCGGGTACCTCGGCTGGAAGAGCTCACTTCCCTGGCCGAACCGGCTCGTCTGGAATTCCCTGACGAGCTACCTCGACCGTTTCCAGACCTGGCTGAGCGACAGCCGCAACGCCCCGAACCCGAGCTTCGTCTTCGCGATCTTCAACGGCTTCGCGACCTTCCTCGACAACCTCGTCTCCTGGTTCACGACCTTCTTCGAGAAGCTGACCTGGGTCGGCACGGTCGCGCTCGGCACGCTGGTGGTGCTGCGCTTCGGGCGCTGGCAGCAGGCCTTGGGCGTCCTCGCGGCGTTCGCCTCGTTTGCGCTGATGGGGCTGTGGGAGCAGAGCGTGCAGACCTTCGCGCTGATCTTTGCCGCGGTCGGGCTGTCCCTGCTCGTCGGGATGCCGCTCGGCGTGATCGCCGGCCGCTCCGACCGTTTCCTCCGCTTCCTGACCCCGCTGCTCGACGCGGCGCAGATCGTGCCGGCGTTCGCGTACCTGATGCCGGTCGTCATCCTGTTCTCGGTCGGGCCGGGCGCTGCCGTTGTCACGACGATGATCTACGCGATCCCGCCGGCGATCCGAATCACGGCGCTCGGCATCCGCGGCGTCCTTTCGAACACGGTCGAAGCTGCCCAGGCGATGGGGTCCACGCGCTGGCAGACGATCACGAAGGTGCAGCTCCCGCTCGCGCGGCGGATGCTGCTACTCGCGGTCAATCAGACGATCCTGTTCGCTCTCTCGATGGTCGTGATCGCGGGGCTGATCGGCGGCGCGGGGCTCGGCGATGTGGTCACGAACGGGCTCTACTCGAACCCGGCTCTCGCGATCCTCGGTGGCGTCGCGATCGTGATCATGGCGATCGCGCTCGACCGTTCGACCGAGTCGATGGCGAACCGCACCGACCCGGCACGGCGCCACTTGACCGACGAAAAGAAGCTGCGGCTGCGTGTCTTCACGCTCGCGTCGGTCGTCGGCGTCGGACTCGCCGTCGCACTCGGCTACGCCTTCGGCGCAGGTGGGATCTACTCGGGACGAACGGCGCAGGAGTGGCTGCTGCGCTACGTCCAGAAGGCGCTCGACTACGTGCAGAACCCGTCTACGTGGATCTTCAAGATCACCGAACCCACTGGGAACTTCATCGTCCAGCACGGGCTCCAGCCGCTGAACAGCTTCTTCACCGAGACGCCTTGGCCCGTGATGTTCCTGGGCCTCGTCGCGATCGCGTTCCTCGTCAGCGGGTGGCGGCCGGCGGCGATCACGGCGGTCATGTTCGGGACGATCGGCGTGATCGGCGAGTGGGCGACCTCGATGAGCACGCTCGCGCAGGTGCTCGTCGCGACGCTGATGACCGTCGCGTTCGGTGTCGCCCTCGGCGTCTGGGCGGCGGAGAGCCGGGTCATCGACCGGATCCTGCGCCCAATCAACGATGTCCTGCAGACCCTGCCCCAGCTCGTCTACATCATCCCGTTCATCTACCTGATGCCCGTGTCGCAGGTGCCGGGGGTCGTCGCCGCGGTGTTGTATTCGGTGCCTGTCGTGATCCGGCTCGTCTCGAGCGGCCTGCGCAGCGTCTCGCCTGAGGCGGTCGAGGCGGCGGGCGCGTTCGGCGCCACGCGGCGGCAGGTGCTGTTGAAGGTCAAGATCCCGCTGGCGCGCGACGCGATCATGCTGGGAGTCAACCAGGGCATCATCATGGTGCTCGCCGTCGTCGTGATCGGTGGGCTGGTCGGGTCGGGCGGGCTTGGTTACCAGGTTGCGCAAGGGCTGCAGCGCAACGAATTCGGGCTGGGTGTAATCGCATCGGTCGCGATCCTTGCGCTCGGGATCGCGCTCGACCGGACGACTCGGGGACGTCTGCGCGCCAGACAGGAGGAGGCACTTTGACGTCTTACAAGCGAGGGGCACATCGAGAGCAGGCAAAGGAGGATCGAATGTCGGATCGATTCAGAGTGTGGCGAGGCCGCCCGATCGTCGCGGCCGCGCTGGCTCTCGTGGTCGTCGCGGGGCTCGGGGCAACCGGAGCTGCAACCGCCATGACCACAAAAAGCTGCGGCACGGTCACCCTCAACGAACAGGCGTGGGCCGGCTCGACGGCGAACACGTACGTGGCCAAAGCCGCGCTGCAGAAGATCGGCTGCAAGGTCAAGATCACGCAGATCACCGAGATCCCGGTCTACCAGGCGATGGCCAACGGCAAGACCGACGCAGTGCTCGAGGACTGGCAGCACGTCGACCAGTACAAGCAGTACATCACCAAGCAGCACACGGTTGTGATGGGCGGTTCGAACGGCGTCACCGGGCACATCGGCTGGTTCATCCCCACCTATCTGATGAAGAAGTACCCACAGTTCAAGACGTGGAAAGGGCTCAAGGGGAAGGAGTCGATCTTCAAGAGCCCGGAGTCCGGCTCGCAGGGGATGTTCCTCGGCGGGGACCCGTCATACGTACAGAAAGACCAGCAACTGATCAAGGCGCTCGGTCTCAATTTCAAGTTCGTCTCGGTTGGCGCAGAGCCGGCGCAGGTCGCCCGCTGGAGCCAGCTGTACAAACAAAAGAAGGCGGTGCTCTTCTACTGGTACACGCCGCAGTACCTGAACACTCAGTACCAGCTCTCGGAGGTGCAGCTTCCGAAGCGGTTCAAGGGGTGTCAGGACGACGCGAAGTCCGGCGGCAACGTCGCGAAGTACAAGTGCGCGTACGACAAGACCATCCTGAACAAGGTCTTCAGCGCGAAGTTCGCAAAGAGCGGCTCGCTCGCGTATCCGGTTCTCAAGCGGTTCAGCTGGACGAATCTCGACCAAGAGACCGTCGCGAAGTGGATCGCCGGCGACCATATGAACCCCGACAAGGCCGGGCAGAAGTGGGTCGCTGCGAACCAGGCGAAGGTCAACAAGTGGCTCGGTAAGTAGCTGGAGGGCGTTCGGCGGAGCGCCTCACGTCGTTGGCGCCGAGGTGCTCTGCCGTTCGTCCGGAGGGGAACGATGGAACTCGATCAAGCATTCGTCTGGATCACGACACGCAGATTGAAACCCGGGACCCGGGATGACTTCGCTCGTGCTTGGCGACCCAGCGAGTTCCCCGAGGGGATGCTGCGTGCCTACGAGTGCTACTCGGCCGACGGCAACGAGGTCGTCGGAATCTCGATCTGGGAGTCGGCGGAGTCGCGCGAGCGTTTCAGGCTTTCCGAGGTCGAGGCCGAACGCCGCCGGTCGATGGCACCCTTCGTGATCGAGGAACGTGCCGGCTTCTACACCGGACGCGAGTTGAAGATTCCTGAACGCTGACCATTCGATCCGTTGACGCCACCTTGCGATAGGCTCGCCGCCCGGTGAGCGTAGAAGTCGAGACAGTCCGAACTGTCGAGGTGCCGACCCGGATCGTCCACGGTGCCGGCGCGATCTCGCGCGTGGGCGAGCTCGTCGCCGAGCTTGGAGTCACCCGGCCGCTTCTCGTCACGGACAAGGGAGTCGTTGCGGCCGGTCTCGCCGATGCTGTGCTCGCGCACCTCGATAACGCGATTCTCTTCGACGATGTCCGCCCGAACCCCGATATCGAGCTCGTCGGGCGCGCCACCGCCGCGTATCGCGAGTCGGGCTGCGACGGCCTCGTCGCCCTCGGAGGTGGGAGCTCGATGGACACGGCGAAGTCGGTCGGCGTCGAGGTCGTCCACGGCGGCTCGATCGTCGAGTACGAGTACGGCGGCACGCCGCTGACGACCCGCATCCCCCCGCTCGTCGCCGTGCCCACGACGGCGGGGACCGGGAGCGAGGCCACGCTCTGGGCGGTGATCACGGATCCGGAGCGGAAGATCAAGTTCAACGTCGGCGGCACGCCGTTGATCGGCGCGCACGTCGCGCTCGTCGATCCGGAGCTGATGCTCGGCCTCCCGCCGGCGATCACGGCGGCGACCGGTATGGACGCGCTCTCGCACGCGATCGAGTGCTACACGTGCGACTACCACCAGCCCTTCAACGACGCCGTCGCGCTTCTGGCGATCGAGCTCGTCGGGCGCTGGCTGCGTGTCGCATACGAAGACGGCGGCAACCTCGAGGCCCGCACGAACATGGCGCACGCCGCGACGCTCGGCGGGCTCGCCTACGGAACCGAGAGCGCCGGCGCAGCTCATGCCATGAGCCAGTCGGCAGGCGGCGTGCACGAGTGTCCCCACGGAGCGCTGACGGCGCGCGTCCTCGGGCCCGTCTGCGAGTACAACTCGCCCGCAGCGCCTGAGCTTTACGCGCGCATCGCGCAGGGTCTCGGCATCGACATCCAGGGATTGTCGCCACTCGAAGCCGCGCTGGCCGGCGTCGCCGAGGTCTACCGGCTCACCGACGACGTCGGCATACCGAGCATGGAGGAGCTCGGCTTTTCGGTGGACGAGATCCCGATGCTCGCCAGGATCGCGTACGAGGATCCGCAGACGATCGGAAACCCACGCGAGGTCGACGCGGTCGGCTACGAGGAGATCTATCGCAACTCCTTTGCGAGAGGGAAGCGCTGAGTACGCGCACGACCGACTACTCGATGTACGTCGGGGGCTCGTGGGTCGAGAGTGAGTCCGGCGGGCGAATGGAGGCCACCAGTCCGGCGACAGGCGAGACGATCGGATCCGTGCCCGAGGCGACGCGAGACGACGCCCGGCGGGCGATCGCGGCGGCGAACGCGGCGGCGCGCGAGTGGGCGGGGCGTTCGGCCTTCGAGCGGGCGTCGGCAATGGAGCGGGTCGCAGGGATCATCGAGGAGCGCCGCGACGACCTTGCGCAGACGCTCACGCTCGACCAGGGCAAGCCTCTGCGCTCCGAGTCGTACGCCGAGGTAGACGAGCTCATCGAGTACTGGCGAATGGCCGCTGGGGATGCGCGGCGGCTCGAAGGTCTGATGCCACCGTCGGTGGACGCGTCGAAGCGCGTGCTCGCCTATCGCGTTCCACGCGGCGTCGTCGGCGTGATTACGCCGTGGAACTGGCCGTACACGATGGCAGCGGAGGTGGTGGCGCCGGCGCTCGCCGCCGGAAACACCGTCGTCTGGGGACCGGCGACGTCGACGTCGGTGTGCTCGGTCAAGCTCGCCGAGTGCGTTGTGGACGCCGAGCTTCCAGCCGGCGTCTTCAACCTGGTGACCGGCCCCGGCACGGTCGTAGGAGACGAGATCGCAGCGAACGCGGGCACGCACGCGCTCGGTTTCGTCGGCTCCGTGGCCACGGGGTACCGCGTCGCCGAGCGCGCGGCCGGCAAGCCGCTCCTGCTCGAGATGGGCGGGAATGGCCCGTTGGTCGTCCTCGAGGATGCAGACCTCGACGCGGCCGTCGAGGCGACGCTCGCGGCTGCGTTCCTGTGTGCCGGTCAGAGCTGCACCGCGGGCGAGCATTTCCTTGTTCATGAGGACGTCCACGACGAGTACCTCGACAAGCTCGCGGCAGGGGTCTCGAGAGAGATCCGGCTAGGTGACCCCTTTGCGGACGAGACGACGATGGGTCCCCTCAACAACGAGGGCACTGCCGCGAAGATGGACAGCCACGTCGGCGACGCGGTCGACCGCGGCGCGGTGCTCGTCACCGGCGGGGCGCGCGCACGCGGGTTTCCCACGAATCTGTACTACGAGGCGACCGTCCTCGACCGCGTGAACGACGAGATGGAGGTCGCGAGAGACGAAACGTTTGGGCCGGTCGTCCCCATTGCGACGATTCGCAGCGAGGATGAGGCGCTTGCGATCATCGACTCGTCCCCCTACGGGCTCCTGACAGCTGTGTTCACGCGCGACCTTGCCCGTGGCCTGCGCTTCGCCGAGGCCGCGCGGGCCGGCTGGGTGAATATCAATGAGTCGACGAACTACTGGGAGAGCCACCTCCCGTTCGGAGGGCGGGCCGGTTCGCAGAGCGGGATCGGCCGCGTGGGCGGGCGCTTCTCGATGGAGACGTTCACCGAGCTCAAGACCGTGGTCGTGAATCTGGACTAAGGAAGAGGAGGGTACGAGCAGTGACGAAGATCGTCGAGCACCCTGAGGTCTTGCTGTACACGCGGATTCGCAAGTCGCCGTACTTCTATGCCTCGCGCCGCCACGGCGTGGAGATGTACAGCTTCTACAACCACATGTACCACCCTCGTCACTACGGCGACCCCGTGGCCGAGTACTGGGAGCTTCTGAACGGCGTCACGCTGTGGGACGTCGGGGTCGAGCGGCAGGTGGAGATCACCGGGCCTGACGCGTTCACGCTGGCGAACATGCTCGTCCCGCGAGATCTGAACAAATGTGCGGTCGGGCAGTGCAAGTACGTCTTCATCACCGCCCCGGACGGCGGCATCATCAACGACCCCATTCTGCTTCGGCTCGGCGAGAACCACTTCTGGATCTCGGTCGCCGACAGCGACGTGCTCCTGTGGACGATGGGCGTCGCCTACAACTCCGGGCTCGACGTGAAGATCGGTGAACCGGACGTCGGCCCGATGCAGATTCAGGGCCCGAAGTCGAAGGATGTGCTCGTCGATCTGCTCGGCGAGAGCGTCCTCGACATCCCCTACTACTTCTGCCACGACTACGAACTCGAGGGCATGGACGTGATGGTCTCGCGTACCGGCTACACATCCGAGATCGGATTCGAGATCTACTGCCGCGATGCGAGCCACAACGCCATGAAGCTCTGGGACCTGGTGCTCGAAGCCGGCAAGCCTCACGGCCTCGCCGTGATCGGGCCTTGCCACATCCGCCGCATCGAGGGCGGCATCCTCGCTTACGGCGCCGACATGTGGCTGGACACGAACCCCTACGAGGTGGACCTCGGCTACGAGTGGATGGTCGACCTCGAGCAGGACGCGGACTTCGTCGGCAAGGAGGCTCTGCGGCGGATCAAGGAGCAGGGAATCTCGCGAAAGCTCGTCGGCGTCGAGATCGGCGGCGCCGGGCTCGGCTCCTACAACGACGGCTCGATGATGGACTTCTTCCCGGTGTATGCGAACGGGAAGGACATCGGCAAGGTGACGTCTGCGTGCTTCTCGCCTCGCCTCGAGAAGAACATCGGCTACGCGATGGTGCCGATCGAGTACGCCGAGCTGGGGACGCAGCTCGAGGTGGAGACGCCGGCGGAGCGAACGTCGGCAGTCGTCGTCCGCAGGCCGTTCATCGATCCCGAGAAGGAGATTCCGAGGCAGGACCTCGCGACCACAGGGGCCCGGGACGAGTCGAGCACCTAGGGGCGCTCACGGCACGAGCGCCGGTCGGGACGCGCTCGCCGAGCTGCTGACGCACCCTCGCTATGAGGTGTTCCCGGTCGAGGGGATCGCGGATGCGGTTGTCGCCCACGTCCCCGTCGAGATCAAGGTAGCGGTCACGTCTTCGCCGGCACGGGGGATCGGGGCGACGCTGCGACTGTGCCACGAGCTCGTGGCGGCCGGGTTCCAAGTTGCGCCCCATCTTGCAGCTCGCCTCGTCAGGGACAAGGAGCACCTGCGGGACATCCTCGAGCGGCTCGGCGCGATCGGCGTCCACGACGTCTTCGCGATCGCCGGCGACGTCGACCTACCGGCGGGGAAGTTCGAGGGCGCGACGGCTCTGCTCGCGGCGATGGCCGAGCTCGGGCACCGCATCGACGAGGTGGGGATCTCCGGCTACCCGGAGAGCCATCCCTTCATCAGCGACGAGACCACGATCCAGGTGATGTTCGACAAGGAGCCCTTCGCGACGTACATCGTCAGCCAGCTCTGCCTCGACGCCGGCGTGATCGCATCGTGGATCGGAGCCGTCCGAACACGAGGGGTCCAACTGCCCATCCACGTCGGAGTTCCCGGGCCCATTGGGAGCAGGAAGCTCCTTCGCATCGCGACGAGGATCGGAGTCGGCGAGTCGAGGCGATTCGCGCGCGGGCAGGGCGGCCTGCTCGCGCGCCTGTTCCTGCGCGGCCGCTACGGCCCCGGGTCGCTGATCGAGCGTTTGACGCCGAAGCTCGCCGATCCTGTAGCCGCAATTGGCGGCTTCCACGTCTATACGTTCAACGAGCTCGCGACGACGGAACGCTGGCGGCGTGAGGCGCTTCGCCGTCTCGAGTCTTGACGAGTCCTTCGACACGCCGGACGACGTCCTCGTCGGCGAGGCCGCGGAGGGCAAGCGTCGTCCGGCGCCGGAGCACGTCCTCCGGCCGGCACGCCCACTCGACGTCGCGCGCGTACAGGGCCTGTGCGACGAGGTCAGGCCCATCTGGGTGAAGCGGACGGAGCAAGTCGGGATCCACCCCGGCGGGAGCCAGCACCTCCTCGGCCAGGCTCCCGTACAGATGCACGAGATGTGCGCAGACCACCGGCTCCACATTGGGAAAGCGGCGAGCGAGCCGGCGCACACCCTCGTCCGGGTCGATCGCGCCCGGCAGTGGGAAAGGCCTCCGATCGAGTCGGTGCAAGCCGAGATCGCCGCGAAGCGTGCTGAGCGCCGCGAGCGCGATCCGGCGGTAAGTCGTGAGCTTGCCACCCGCCACGCTCAGCATCCCGCGCGGGCCGCGGAGGTAGACGGTCTCGCGGCGGGCGTTCGCGACCGGGCCGTCTCCCCTGGGGAGGACGCGCAGGCCGGAGAACGTGGATCGCACCGCCTCTCGCCTGAGCAGGTCGGGAGTGATCGCTACGGCCGCTTCGGCCAGGATCTGCTCGACATCGGCCTCGGTCGCCTCGACAGCATCGGGCTCGCCGTCGTGCGGCGTGTCGGTCGTGCCGAGCAGGAGCATGCCTTCCCAGGGCAGAGCGAACGAAACGCGCACCTTGTCGTGCGGGATGGTGAGCGCGGCTGTCCACGGCTCGTCGAACCTGAGTAGGAGATGCGTTCCCTTGCTGAGCCTGACGCAGGGGACCGCCGAGGGATCCTCGAGCCGCCGCACGGCGTCCACCCAGGGGCCGGTCGCATTGACGACCGCCCGCGCCGAGACCGAGACTGGTGTCCCGTCGACGAGCACCTCAGCCCCGGCAACGCGCCCGCGTACCGTTCGCAGCTCGCGCACTTCCGCGTAGTTGAGCACCGTCGCCCCGGCCTCAGCCGCCGCCCGCACGTTCGCGAGGCAGAGGCGAGCGTCGTGCGTGACCGCATCTGCGTACAGGCCGCACGAGCGCAGTCCGTCGAGGCGCAGGTTCGGAATGTGCTCCCTTGCACGCTCGGGTGGGACGAGTCGCTTCAGTCGTGCTCGAGCGAGCGCTGAGTAGAGCACGAGACCCGTCTGGATCGTCAGGCGCCCGTAAGGGCCATTGCGGTACAGGGGGAGCAGGAAGGGAAGCCGGCGGACGAGATGCGGCGCGACGACCTGCATGAGCAGCCGGCGCTCGTGGTGGGCCTCGCGCACGAGGCGGACGTCGCCCAGCCGCAAGTAACGCAGGCCGCCGTGGATCAGCTTCGAGGAAGCGCTTGACGTGCCCGCGCCGAAGTCGTGGCGGTCGACGAGCGCGACGGCGAGGCCGGCGCGCGCCGCCTCGGCCGCGATTCCCGCCCCGACGATCCCGCTTCCGATCACGAGCAGGTCGAACGTCCGTTGCCGGAGCCGCTCGCTCGCTTCCTCGCGAGACACTACGTCCACAGCGGGTTCGTCCAGGCCCACCCGCCGTAGGAGTCGACGAGCTCGAGCCCTCCGTGAAGGCTGCCCGCCGTCCGCTCCACGCGTCGACGCGTCATGTCTTCCTCGCCGGCCCCAGACAGGATCTCGCCGGCGTACCGGTGGCCGAGGCGGCCGGCCTTGACCGAGGAGCCCTGACGACGGCCGGTTCCGGCGCAGCGAAGCCTCGTTCCGGTGGCCGCGAACGGGTTGGAGTTGGCGGCCATCGATGCCAACCCTAACTCTCGAGGCCTCCTTGAAACGCAGGTCGGAGCGCCATACGATCGTAACTTCCGGATCGAGGGAGGAGGACGAATGGAGGATTACGAACTCCAGGAGATTGAGTTCTGGCGGAAGCTGGAAGAGGAGTCGATGAGCCGCAGTTCGATGCTGCGCAGGAGCGCAGCGGCGGCCTTCGGCCTTACGATCCTGTCCAGTCCGGCCGCGGCGTTGGCGGCCCGCGGCGGCGCCGCGGAGGCGATGACTGCCGACGGCATCCCCAAGAAGTTGATCGCCGCCGCGAAGAAAGAAGGCCAGCTGAACGTGATTGCGCTGCCGCACAGCTGGGCGAACTACGGGGAGATCATCAGCAAGTTCAAGACCAAGTACGGCCTCAAGATGGACGAGGCCAACCCGGACGGCACGTCAGCGCAGGAGAACCAGGCGATCCGTTCGCTGAAAGGCAGCTCACGAGCGCCGGACACCGTCGACGTCGGACCGTCGTTCGCGATCGCGGGAGCGGACGAAGGCCTGTACAAGGCCTACAAGGTCGCGACGTACAAGACGATCCCCAAAGGCATGAAGGACGCGCGAGCCCGGTGGTACGGCGACTACTGGGGCGCGATCTCGATCGGTTACAACGCGAGCCTCATCAAGCCTGCGCCGAAGACGTTCAAGGATCTTTTGAACCCCGCGTACAAGAACAAGGTTGCCCTGAACGGCAATCCGCTGACGTCGAACTCGGCAGTCTCCGGCGTCTTTGCCGCGGCCCTTGCGAACGGCGGCTCGCTCAACAACGTCGCCCCCGGGATCGACTTCTTTAGACAGCTCAAGAAGGCGGGCAACTTCATCCCGGTGGACGGCACGCCGCAGACGGTGGCATCAGGCCAGACGCCGATCGTGATCGACTGGGACTACCTGAACCTGGGGTACCGCAAGTTGTACCCGGCCGCGCAATGGCGGACCGTGATCCCGTCCGACGGCGTTTACGGATCGTTCTACTGCCAGGCAATCAACGTGACGGCGCCGCACCCGAATGCGGCCAGGTTGTGGATGGAGTATCTGTTTTCAGACCAGGGGCAGCTGCTCTGGCTCAAGGGGTATTCGCATCCAGCGCGGTTCCAGGACCTCGCGAAGCGCAAGAAGATCCCGGCCGCGCTCCTCAAGGCGCTGCCGTCTCCGAAGCTGTACGCGAGGGTGAAGTTCGCGAGCGACGCGCAGCAGACCGCGGCCAAGGCGAAGATCGCGTCCGAGTGGCCGACGATCTGAGGCCGGCAGGCTGGCGACACAAGCTGAACCTGCAAGCGCACTCCGGCCGGACACCCGTTCCGGCCGGAGGCGCTTTTCGCTTGTCTGGCTCGGCACGCTTCCGTTCTTCGCGTACGCGCTCGCCTTTCTGTTCATCCCCGCGGGCGAGGTCCTCTTCGGCGCTTTCAAGAGTGCCCACGGTGGCGCGACGACGGCGCACGTTCGCCAGCTCGTCCACCAGCCGTTCCTAGACCAGTACTGGCTCTCGATCAAGATCAGCCTGATCACGGCGGCCGCCGGCTGCCTCCTCGGGCTCTGTATCGCCTATGCGGTGATCCGCGAAGGGACACCGCGCTTCCTCCGGACGACCCTGACGACGTTCTCCGGGGTCGCCGCCAACTTCGCGGGCATCCCGCTTGCGTTCGCGTTCATCGCGACCCTTGGGACGATCGGGATCGTGACGACGTTCATGCGCGACCATCTCGGCTTCGATCCCTATGCGCACGGCTTCACGCTCTTTGGCCAGACCGGCGTCGAACTCACATACCTCTACTTCCAGATCCCCCTGATGATCCTCGTGATCGCGCCCGCGATCGATGGGTTGCGCTCAGAGTGGCGCGAGGCGGCTGCGAACCTCGGCGCGAACTCGTGGCAGTTTTGGCGCTACGTCGGGATCCCCGTGCTGCTGCCGTCGATTCTCGGCGCCTTCATCCTCCTCTTCGGCAACTCGTTCTCCGCGTATGCGACCGCGTACGGGCTGGCAGCGAACGGCATTGCGATCGTGCCGATCACGATCGGCTTCTATTACAGCGGCAACGTCGTCTCCGACCCCCACCTCGCGCAGGCGCTCGCGTTCGGAATGTTCGTCGTGCTGGCCGTGATGATGCTCCTGTACGTGCCGCTGCAGCGGCGCTCGGCGAGGTGGATGCGGTGAGGAGGCGGTGGATCGCGCCGTCGGCGGTCGTGTGGCTCGTCGTCGCCTCCGCGTTCTTCCTCATCCCCTTGATTGCGACGCTGCTCTTCAGCCTCAGGAGCCTCCAGACGGGGAAATGCTGCAGCGGCGCCGCCTACTCGCTCATCATCCACGACCATCAGTTCTGGACGACGATCCGCCTCTCGTTCCTGCTCTCGCTCGAGACGATCGCGATTAGCCTGGTGCTGTTCGTGCCGACGGTCTACTGGGTCCACCTGAAGATGCCGCGGCTGCGGCCGGTGCTCGGCTTCATGGCGCTCGTGCCGTTTGTGGTGCCGCCGATCGTCCTCGTCGTCGGGCTGCTGAACCTCTATAAGGGATCGCCGTCGTGGTTCTATGACAAGCCGTCCGGACTCCTCGCGGCGGCCTACGTGATTCTCGCTTTCCCCTACATGTACTTCGCTCTGGATGCCGGCTTTCGCTCGATCGACGTGCACACGCTGACGGAGGCTTCGCAGAGCCTCGGGGCGAGCTGGCGGACGACGCTCACGCGCGTGATCCTCCCGAACATCCGAGTCGCGGCGCTCGCCGGCTCCTTCCTGACGCTCGCGATCGTAATGGGCGAATTCACAATCGCAAGCCTCGCGGCCTTCAAGACGTTCCCAACGTACATTCAGCTAGTGAACGAGACGCAGCCGTACGAAGCGGCGGCGCTCTCGCTGCTCAGCTTCCTCATCGTCTGGGCTGCGATGCTCGCGCTCCTGTTCGTCGGTCGCGGCCGACCCCGGCCCGCCGGGGCGGCGACGCGCTGATGGCGTACCTTGAGCTCCGGGAGCTCCGTCGGTCGTTCGGCCCTGTGGTGGCGCTGGACGGGATCGAGGTCGAGCTCGATGCCGGCGAGTTCCTTTCCCTGCTCGGGCCGTCGGGATGCGGGAAAACGACCGCGCTCCGCCTGGTCGCCGGCTTCGACCGTCCCGACTCGGGCTCGATCGTCGTCGACGGCAAGGACATCACTCATGTGACGCCCAGTCGCCGCGACATGGGCATGGTCTTCCAGGCGTACAGCCTCTTCCCGAACATGACGGCTGAACAGAACGTGGAGTTCGGGCTACGCATCCGGAAGAACCGACGGGCTGCACGCCGGAAGCGAGTGGCAGAGCTGCTCGAGCTGGTGGGGCTCGGACACGCGGGCAAGCGCTATCCGCACCAGCTCTCCGGCGGCATGCAACAGCGCGTCGCGCTTGCGCGTGCGCTCGCGATCGAGCCCCGCGTGTTGCTCCTCGACGAGCCGCTTTCGGCGCTCGATGCGAAGGTGCGCGTCCAGCTTCGCGAGGAGATCCGGCGGATCCAGACGCAGCTCGGAATCACGACGCTTTACGTCACGCACGACCAGGAGGAGGCGCTTTCCGTCTCCGATCACGTCGCCGTGATGTGGTCGGGACGGATCGAACAGATGGGCACGCCGTCCGAGATGTACGGCGCACCTGCAACGCCGTTCGTGGCCGAGTTCATCGGGACCATGAACCGCCTCGAAGCGGTCGTCGTCGACGGCACGAGCGGCGAGGTCGAGCACGCGGGCGCGCGTCTGATGGTCGACGCCGCAAGAGGCCGGACGAAGGGCGAGCGCGTGCTCGTGCTCGTGCGCCCGGAGTTACTTGAGCTCGAGCCCGACACAAACGGCGGCGGTGGCGAGAACATGCTCGCAGGCAAGGTCCTGACGCACACCTTCCTGGGATCGGTGACGCGTCTGAAGATCCTGGGCGGCGAGAGCGAATACATCGCCGACATCCCGACTGCTCGTGTCGCCTCGCTTTCGATTGGTCTCCCGGTCGTCGCCCGCGTGCCCGCTGCGGGCACGCGGCTGCTCAACCTGAGCGAGGAGCCGGCGTCCGGCGGGCCAGACTCGGGCGATCTGTGAAGATGCCGGTCACGCCGAAGGCGGCAAGCTCGCGCATGCGCGTCGGCTCGTTGACGGTGTAGACAGTCGTCGCGAGCCCGAGCCCGCGAGCACGCGCGACGGCACGTGGAGTCACCATCCTGTTCGCGAAGCCGACACCCCATGAATCGGCGGCGCGCCGGATGGAGATGCCGAAGCCGAGTGCTGCGGCGTCACATCACACCAGCACACGCTGCATCAGCTTGATGTCGATGGCGGGAACGATCTCGTCCGCGGCCGCGAGCCGCGTCGCTGCGAGGGTTCCGAGCACGGCAAAGCAACGCATTCCGGCGGCCTTTGCCGAGGCGACACCGGCCTCGGTGTCCTCGAAGACGAGCACCTCGGACGCGTCGAGGCCGTCGTCGAGGAGCTCGAGGGCGCGCAGATAGCCGGCGGGGTGCGGTTTGCCGTCGTCCACGTCCTCCGCAGCGAGGATCGCCCCGACCGTGTCGCCGAGCCCCGCCGCCTCGATCACCGTCTCGATCTCCGCTCGTGCCGCGCCCGAGACGATTGCGACAGGCACACGCGCGGCGGCGTACCTCAAGGCCCCGCGTACCCTCTCGGGCACGCTTGACCCATCCGCGACCAGCTCCAGGTAGCGCTCGATCCGCCGCTCGATCACCTCTTCGACGGCCGGGTGTTCGCGGCCGAGCCACGTACCCACGATCTCCGGGTCGGAGAGGCCCGCGAGCTCGTCGAAGTACTCCTGCGCCGACAGCGGCCGCCCGTGCTCGGCGAAGAGCTCGCAGAAGATCTCGCAGAGGATCGGCTCGTCGTGCGAGAGCGTCCCGTTGAAGTCGAAGATGACGGCTCGGACAGGCAAGGGCGCAGGCATTATCGTCGGCTCTGGCATGTCGACGGGAGGGTGTGGCCGTACGTCCTCGGTGGCGCCGCCTTCGAGCTCGTCTACTTCGCGAATATGCCGCAGCAGCGTGACCGATCAGTTTACGCACCCCACACGCTTCCGAAACTGGCGTCGAAGCTTGAGACGACGGCGCACTGGCTCGAGACCGGCGCGCCCGACCCCGCTGACGAGCTCGCCGCGCTCGTCCTCGAGTACGGGCGCCGGCCGCTTCCTCGGCGAGCGACGCAACTGGCACGCAAAGTGCTCGGAGGAAACGCGCGCGAGTAGCTCGTAAGAACCCGCCGCGCAACACCTTCTGCCCGAGGCGACGGCCGCCTGGATGCCACTTCGGCTCAGGCGTTCGTGTGGCTGGGTGGTGCGGCGGTTGCGTCGACCGCGAGCGCCAGGATCGTCGCGTGTAGGCGCTCGGGAACTTCGCTCTTCTCTAGGTAGGCATCCGTTCCGCGCTCGTCTGGGTGAGGTCGCTTGTCTTCAAAGATCGAGCCGCTGATCAAGATCACGCGCGCCTTCGGGTAGCGCTCCTGCAGCAGGCCTGCGCATTCGATCCCGCTCATCGTCGGCATGAGCACGTCGATCACGGCCACGTCGGGTTCGGCAAGGGCGGCTGCCGCGAGTGCCTCTTTGCCGCTTGCTGCCTTGCCGACGATCTCCAGCCCTGGTTGGCCTGTGAGCAGGGCCTCGAGCGAGTGCAGGAAGAACGCATCGTCGTCGACGAGCAGAATCCGGATCGGTTGGGCGTCCATCGCGTCTGACCTACCTGGCTTTAGGCTACCTCCAAACCCCGACCCCGCGAATCGAAACTTCCTGCACATTGCACGTTTTCGAGGTCACGACCAGCCGAGCAGGCGAACAAGTTCCTGCGCGTTGCTTTTCGGCCTCCCTGCGACAAGTCCCGGCATCCCGCATTCTTGGCAAGCGCCGTCACGGGTGGAGCGGCGGCGGGGTTCCCGGCCTGCCCTAACACCGGACCGCGGCAGTTTCTGTAAGCCTCCGGCGATCGGTCGGCGTTCTAGGAGGCAGGGTGGTTCTTGCGATCGACCAGGGCACCAGTGGCACGACGTGCCTCGTCGTCGACGGCGAGTTACGGCCGCGCGGGCGCGGCTTTCGCCCGGTGCGCCAGTACTACCCGCGGCCCGGTTGGGTGGAGCACGATCCCGAGGACATCTGGCAGAGCGTCGTCGCGGCGACGGAACAGGCGCTCGTCGACGCAAGTGTTCGCGCTGGCGACGTGCAGGCGATCGGGATCACGAACCAGCGCGAGACGACGTTGCTGTGGGACCGCCGATCGGGCGAGCCCGTGCAGCGTGCGATCGTCTGGCAGGACCGTCGTACGGCGGAGCGGTGTCGCGAGCTGCCGAAGGACCTCATCCGGGCGCGCACCGGGCTCGTTCCCGATCCGTACTTCTCGGCGACGAAGCTCGAATGGCTGCTTCGCGACCGCAGCCCGGACGGGCTCGCGTTCGGCACCGTCGACTCCTGGCTCGTCTGGAAGCTGACGGGCGGCCGCGTCCACGCGACCGACGTGACCAACGCGTCGCGGACGATGCTCCTTCGCCTCGACACGCTCGACTGGGACGACGAGCTGCTCGAGCTTTTCGGTGTTGAGCGATCGCTGCTGCCGGAGATCCGCCGGTCGAGCGAGGTCGTTGGCGACGGCGAGCTTTCCGGCGCGAGCGCCCCGATCGCGGGGATCGCCGGCGACCAGCAGGCGTCCCTCCTCGGCCACGGCTGTTTCCACGCCGGTCAGGCGAAGACGACGTACGGCACCGGCAACTTCGTGCTCGTCCACGCGGGAACGTCTCCGCCCGTTCCGCCGCGCGGGATCATCGCCACTGCGGCCGCCGGCGACCACGAGTACGCGCTCGAAGGGTCCGTCTTCGTCACCGGCGCGGCGATCCAATGGCTGCGCGACGGCCTCGGTCTGCTCGCCGACGCAGGCGAGAGCGAGACACTCGCGCGCGCGGTCGATGACAACGGCGGCGTCTACTTCGTGCCGGCGCTCGCCGGCCTCGGCTCGCCGCACTGGCGCCCCGACGCGCGTGGTGTCGTCACCGGCCTGACCAGCGGCACGCGCCGCGAGCACCTTGCGCGCGCGGCTCTCGAGTCCATCGCGTACCAAACGCGCGACGTGATCGACGCGATGAACATCGAGCTCGACGTGCTCCACGCCGACGGCGGCGCGACCGCGAACCGCTTCCTGATGCAATTCCAGGCCGACGTGCTCCGCATCCCGGTCGAGGTCGCCGCAGAGCGGGAGACGACAGCGATCGGCGCGGCTGCGCTCGCGGGCCTCGCCGTCGGCGTCTTCACTTCCAAGGACGAGGTCGCGCG